>Ga0102861_1000204_pt1 | contig 15339 bp, 9 predicted proteins | sample Colrivmeta1449B3_FD_78182 | JGI IMG/M metagenome (GOLD analysis project Ga0102861, IMG submission 78182) | Estuarine microbial communities from the Columbia River estuary - metaG 1449B-3 | ecosystem: Environmental > Aquatic > Marine > Intertidal zone > Estuary | place: USA: Columbia River Estuary... | reverse complement strand
GCGGCCGAAGTCGCCTTCCCGGCGAGCCATCTCGGCCAGCAGGTCGCGGACGAAGGCAAGGGCCTGCTCCGGCTCAAGCCACGCGGGCAGCGCCTGGATGCGCCAGAAGTTGCGTCCGTATTCCTCAAAGTCGAAGCCGGCGGAAGCCAGCAAGGGCAGGCGCTCCTTGAGCACCGCGGCGGGCAGCGGTTCGAGTTCGATGCTCAAAGGCACGAGGAGCGGCTGGCTCACCGGCTTCTGCGCGGTGAACTGCGCCAGGATGGATTCGTAGAGCACGCGTTGGTGCGCGGCGCCGATATCAAGGATGGCCAGTCCAGTCGGGGTCTCGAAGACGGCCCGTTCTTCTCGTAGGCGCGAAAGGAGACGCCAGCCGAGACGGACCGACGGCGCGTGGGTCGGCGAGACCGGCGCAGGCGCCGAGGACGGCACGTAAGCCGGAACGGCTCCGAGCGGTGGCACGGCCGCGCTCACGCTCGGGACGGCGGCGGTCAGCGGAGTCGCCGGCGTGATCGTCGGGACAGTCTCGGCCGGCAGGCCGTCGTCGGCCCGGGCGCGCAGGACCGCGAGGACTGACTCGATGAGGAAATTGCGGACCTTGGCTTCGTCGCGGAAACGCACCTCACGCTTGGCGGGGTGGACGTTCACGTCGACCCACGCCGGATCCATCTCCAGGAAGACGAAAGCCAGCGGGTAACGTCCTTTCGGGATCAAAGTGTGATAGCTCTCCGTCAGCGCGAAGGCCATGGTGCGGCTGTCGACCGGACGACCGTTGACGACCGTGACGAGGTCCTGGCGCGTACCGCGGCTGACGCCCGGCTTACCCAGCAGCCCGCTGAGACGCATGCCCGGTCGTTCGAAGAGCGGCATCAGCGTGACCTCCTCGGCCACCTGTCGGCCCCAGATCTCACGGACGCGGTCCAGCAACGGCGCGTTACCCGGCGAGCGGAAGATCTCGCGGCCGTCTTCGCGCAGGAGGAAACCGACTTCCGGATGGGCGATGGCGTAGAGACGGACGAGGCGGACGATGTGCGCGGCCTCGGTCTCGTCGGACTTCAGGAACTTCAGACGGGCCGGGACCGGATGGAAAAGATTCGACACCTCGATTCGCGTGCCCGGCGCCATGCCGTGATCACGGCGATGGACGAGTTTACCCCCGTTGATCGCGATCTCCGTGCCCGAGGGCGCCGCGACCGGACGGGTCTGCATCGTGAAACGGGCCACGCTGGCGATGGAAGGTAAGGCTTCGCCGCGGAAACCGAAGGTAGCGATACGGTCGAGATCGGAAGCCAGCTGGATCTTGCTGGTCGCGTGGCGTTCGAGGCTGAGGAGGGCTTCGTCTCCCGTCATGCCCTTGCCATCGTCCTCGACGATCATGCGGGCCTTGCCGCCGCGGGAGAAGTCGACCGTCACGCGGCGGGCGCCGGCGTCGAGGGAGTTCTCGAGCAGCTCCTTGATGACGGCGGCCGGGCGCTCCACCACCTCGCCGGCGGCGATCTGGTTGGCCACGGTCGGCTCAAGGATACGGATGGTCGACATGGTCAGGCAGGCCCCGGCGCGGACCGTCCGGAGGGACGGCCGAGGGCGCGGCTGGGGCGGGCGGAAGGCACCCGCAGACCTTTGCCCTTAGCCCCCTCCCCTGCAAGTCGAACGGCTCGGAAACGGTCTTTGTTGCGCCCGGCCCAAGGATGCCAACCTTGCTGACGTGTCGAATCGCCTGGCCCACGAAAGCTCCCTCTACCTCCGCCAGCACGAGGCCAACCCCGTGCATTGGTGGCCTTGGTGCGCCGAGGCTTTCGCGGAAGCCAAAGCCAAGAACAAGCCCGTCCTGGTGTCCGTCGGCTACTCGTCCTGTCATTGGTGCCACGTCATGGCCCGCGAATCGTTCGAACAGCCCTGGGTGGCCGACCTGATGAACCAGCATTTCGTGTGCATCAAGGTCGACCGCGAAGAGCGCCCAGAAGTCGATAAGCTGATGATGGACGCCGTGCAGATGATCCAAGGCCACGGCGGCTGGCCGCTTAACTGCTTCTGCCTCCCCGACGGCCGCCCGTTCTTCGGCGGCACTTACTTCCCGCCCGAGGATCGCGGTCACGGCCAGGTCCCTTGGCCGCAGCTGCTGATGCGCGTCTCGGATTTCTATCACCGCAACAAGTCCGAGCTCGCCGCGAACGCCGACGCCATCGCGCAGAACCTGACGCACCTGACCCGCGCTCCGGATGCGGACGGCAGCGCGCCTTCGCCGGACGACCTCGTCGCGGCCGCCCACCGCATCTGCGAACAACATGACGATACCTTCGGCGGCTTCGGCGCCGCGCCGAAGTTCCCCGCCCCGCACACGCTTAACCTGCTGCTCGGCCTGCGCGGCGCGGCCGCGGTCGAAGCGGACCGCGCCCTTGCGACGCGCATCGACGCCGTCCTGACCATCACGCTCGGCGCCATGGCCCGCGGCGGCCTCTTCGATCAGGTCGGCGGCGGCTTCCATCGGTACTGCGTGGACCGCGACTGGACGGTGCCGCACTTCGAGAAGATGCTCTACGACAACGCCCAGCTGCTCGGCACCTACGCCGAAGCCTGGGCCCGTTACCGCGACCCGCTCTACGTCGATATCTGCGAAGAGACCGTCGGCTGGCTCCTGCGCGAGATGCGTACCGCCAACGGCCTGTTCGCCGCCTCGCTGGACGCCGACACGAATCACCATGAAGGCACGACCTACGTGTGGACGGCCCCGGAAGTGGCCGCTTCGCTGGGGGACGAAGCCTTCGCGTTCGCGCAGGCCTATGGCCTTTCGGACAAGGGTAACTTCGAGGGTAAAAATATCCCTAAACTCAAGGGCGACCACGCTGCGCGTAAACGCTTCGCCCCGGCCCGCGCTAAGCTCCTCGCGCTGCGCGACCAGCGCCCGCAGCCCTCGCGCGACGATAAGAATCTCCTCAGCTGGAACGCCCTGCTCGTCTGCAACCTCGCCAAGGCCGGCTGGATCCTCGGCCGTAAGGATTGGATCGAGCTCGCCTTGGAGACCGAAGCCTTGCTCTGGACGCGTTTCGCCCGCGAAGACGGTGCTAGGCTGCTCTCGGTCGCACATGGCGACAAGACCACCCTCGACGGCAACCTCAGCGACTTCGCCTGGCTCGCCGAAGCCGAGCTCGCCCTCGCCGCCTACGCGCCTTGGGCGCGACCCGGCAAGACGCACCCTTACGCCGTGCGCGCCGAACGCCTCCTAGGCTCCGCGCTGGAACGCTTCGGCGATCCGCACGCCGTCGGCGCCTTCGTCGTGCCGGCCGAACGCGACGACCTTTCCGTCCGCCAGAAGGACTGGTTCGACAACGCCGTCCCGGCCGGCAACTCCTCGCTCCTCCATGGCTTCGGCCAGATCCAGATGCTTTCCGCCGACCCGCGCTGGGCGCGCGAGTTCGCCGATCTGAGCATGGCTTACGGCGGCCTCTGCAAGAACGTCCCGAACGGCGTCGCCCACGCCTTGGACGGCATCGCCCGCTTCGCGCTTGGTCATGCGACGGTGAAGTCCGCCGGCGGTTGGGACGAACTTCGCTCCGCCCTCAACGGTGACGATAAGACCGCGCCGCACGCCCGCCCTTACCGCCCCGCTTTCCTCGTCACGGAGCCCGCCACGGCCGGTTACGCCGTCTGTGTAGGTCAGACCTGCCTCGCGCCCGTCCCGACCGCCCAAGAGGCCGCCGCAAGCCTCTGACGGGCAATCCGCTCTTGCCCGCTCCCATGGGAGCGGGAACATCGGGTCAGGCATGTCAGCCGACCCCCACTACGTCTACGGCCAAGGGCAGAGCTCGCGCTCGAGCTATCCTATCCTGCTGGGGACGGTGACCGTCGAAGTGGTGGGCTACAAAGAGCGCCGCTACCGCCCCAACTGGCGTCGGATCGGCCTGCTGTTCCCGGTCTTCCTGCTCCTGCTGTGGGTCGGGCTTTCCGAAGCGAACTACTTCAAGGAGCGCTTCATGAACGGCATCCCGACGACGCGCCGGGCCGACATGTATCTCTACCTGCCCGACACGGCGGCCAACTCGGTCGCGAACCTCTTCCTCGGCAAGGAGCAGGTTCGCCTGCGTGAGCGGGAGAAGCTGCTGACCGCGAAAGATTCCTACGGACGGTCGGCGCACCTCTACCGCAAAGGCGAATACTTCGTGAGCGTCGCGAAGGAAGCCCTCGCCCGCCAGGATTACGCCGAGTTCTCCCGCTACATCGGGACCGGCGCGCAGCTGAGCCCGGCCAACCTGGAAGCCCAGCGCCTCTGCGCCGATCTCTTCTTCGCGTTCCAGCGCCCGCTCGACGCCTACCAGCTGCTCGAAGAATCCCTCGTCTTCGCCAAGCAGGACCGCGAATACTTCCGCCAATACGTCCAGCGCTGCTTCATGCTGGACCAGGACGCCCGCCTCATCGCCACGGCCACGAAATACCTGGGCGACTCGGCGGTGGCCGAGGACATCCGCGCGGACCTCCGGCTGGCCGCCGCGCAGGCCCACTTCCTTCGCGGAGACTTCGCCGATGCCGCCCGCCTGATCAAGGAACACCGTCTCGACCAGACCGCCGACGGCTACCTCCTCAACTGCCAGCTCCTCTGGGAAAGCGGCGACCGCACGGGTGCGCTCGCCGAACTCGATGCGGCGCTCGCCGTCTTCCCCGCCGGCGTCCGCCTGCTCGAGATGAAGGCCCGCTGGCTCAAGGAAAACGGTGAATTTTCCCGGGCCAAGGACACGCTGGACCTACTCGCCATCAGCCAGCCCGGCCGACCAGGCCCGCTCATCCAGTCGCTCTACCTGCTGCCCGGCGAAGAAGGTCGCGTGCGCCGGGAAGCGTTGACCGAGAAGATCATCGCCACGTTCGGCAACCAGGAGCAGCCGATGCTGGACCTAGCTCGCTTCGGCAACGACACCGCGGACGTCACGCTCACCGCCCGGATGGCGAAACTCGCGCTCGAACGTAAGTTCGGTAACCGCGTGCGCTTCGACCTCGTCCACGTGGAATGCCTCCTCAACGCCGGCCGCGCGCGCGAGACGATCCTGCTTGTCGACGCGTTATATAAACAGGCCGAACGTGACCAATGGGTGGCCGAGACGCGCATGGCTTTCGACGCCCTGCGCACGATCGCCTACTTCGCCGACGGCCAGACTGAGATTGGCTCCATCAACCTGCAGAAGCTCCTGCAGCACCGGAAGGTGCCGCCGCAGGTGCTGGTGGCCGCCAGCCGCAAACTGATCGCCGCGCGCCGCTACGACGAGGCCAACGAAGTGCTCATCCAGGCCCACCTGCAGAACGAGACCAACCAGGCCATCCTGATGCAGATCGAGCGACTGAAGCTCGACCATCCGCTGATCTCCGCCGACCTCGAGACCTACCTGCGCCGGCTGATGCTCAACCGCCGCCCTTCGCCGGAAGTCCTCCGGGCCGCCTTGCGACGACTCGGTTCGGACACCTACCTTTTCTCGGCTGACCGCGAGACGCTGCTGCGCGACGTCGAGGCCAAGATCAAGTAGCCGCTTCTTCAGAGGAAGTCGGCTTGGCTTCGGGAGCCGGGCGTTCCGTCACTTCGAAATAGGTCACCGAACCGAGCTTCGTGCCGTCCGGCAGCCAGAGACCACGGCTGCAGCCACGGTTGACGAACTCTTCGTCCTCGGAGGCGTTGAGCACGCAGGCGGCCATGGCGAGCCCTTCGGCCTCAAGGGCGGAAGTCGCGATGGCTCGCACCGGACCCGGGAGCGATACCGGCTGGCCGGTGCGCGGGTCGACGAGGTTATTGCGGGCCGAGTCGGCCGTCTTGCTGGCCATCGCGAAACGGCAGAGTTTGATCTCGGACTGCGCACCTACGCCGATGCGCCAGCCGGCGGATTCACCGGGCGGATCGAGGGCGAGGGTCACGCTGCCCGAAGCCATCAGCAGGGCGCGGTGGATACCCCAGCTGCTCTCGAGCATATCGGCCATGCGGTCGAGCGCGTAACCGCGGACGATCGCGCCGAAGTCGACGGCGCAGCCGAACTTATCGCAGTGCAGCTCGCAGCCCTCGAGACGGAACGCGCCTTCGCGATAGGCGTTCATGACCTGGGTCCAAGCGGCGTCGTCGGGATTGAAGCCGAGGTCGCCACGCTTCTTCCAATAACTGAACTGGGCGCCGGCGGTGACGTCGAAGGCCTTGCCGGTCTCGGCGGCGACGTCCTTCGAGAAATTCCAGAGCGCCTGCACGTGCTCCGAGGCGGCGATCATCGCGCCCTCGGGCATATAGTTGATCGACGCGACCGGGCCGCTGTCATGACGGACGTCGGTCTGGAAATCCAGGTCGTCGAGCAGCTGGAACAAGGCCTCGGCGGCGTTGCGGGCGTAGACGCCGTCCTCCGCGGCGATGCGGACCCAGAAACGGGAGCCGAAGGCCTCGTGCGAGAAGTTGTGGATGATGGGGGTGTCTTCCATGGCTTACTTTCCGATGAAAACGCTTTCGTAGCCTTTGGCAACCAGCACCCAGTAGCGGTCGCCGCCTTCGCGGAGGGTCACGCTGGAGACCGCATAGCCCGGGACGAAAGGTTCGCTGGCGTCGGTAGCGAGAATCAGGCGAAGGGGGGCTTTGGCCGCCAACGGGGAGTCGCCGTAACCGACCTTATATCGCCTAAGATAATACGGGAGCGGCCAATAATGCCCTCCCTCCACTACGATATAGAATTTTTCTCCATAGGCCTTAGCCAGCCTATCGACACCCGCGTTGAACAAACCGAGGCCAGCCGTGCGCGAGTGCTCGGCCAAGGACGGACGGGTGAGCATCGCGACCGCCGCCAAGCCGACGGCGAGTAAGGCGACGCGGGTGACCCGACCGGACAGGACATAGGGTAGTGCGAGCGTCAGGGGCAGCGAGAATACCAGCAGCAGCAGCCACGGCGTCTTATAAGGCAGTGCGAGATGGAACAAGAAGACCAGCCCGGCCACCAGACAGGGCAGGTCGGCGGGGTGGCGAGTACGCCAGCCGGCGCGCGAAAGACCGGAGCGGGCGAGGGCGAAGACGGCCAGCCATGCGGCGGCCCAGCCCCAAGGCGCGAGACTTTCGGCGAAGAGAGTGTCCTCCGATCGGCCGCTGGCGACGCCGAGCGAACGCGCCAACTGCAGCCACCAGGTCTTCAGGCCGGGCAGATCCGTGAAGCCGACGGATTGGAACAAGGCCCAGGAAGCGACCAGACCGAAGCCGAAACGCAGCCAGCGGCGATCGGGCACGAAGCGGCGCAGGAGCAACAAGGCCAAGAGAAAGAAGACCAGGTAGGCCGCCGCGGTGACCTTGCAGGCGAGGGCGAAACCGAAAGCCGCGCCGGAAAGCAACCACCAGCGGGAAGTCGGCGGCGACCCTTCGGCACGCATCCATAAGGCGACACCCCAGACGAAGCCCGTCACCAGCAGCATCTCCTGGACGAAGTAATAGCTGAACGGCGTGCACCCGCCGGTGAGCACGATGAAGGCGGCCGTCACATACCGCGGCCCCTTGCCGACGCCCGGCAGGATCAAGGCTGCCGCCGCCATGAGCCCGAGGAAGATCGAGACGATGCTGCGCAGGTAATGCTCCGACATCTCAGTCGGCGCGGTCCCGGTCACCTTGGCGGAGATAAGCAGCGCCGTGGCCAGCGTGGGCCCATGGAACTTGTCCTGATTCGTGCTATAGGGCGTGCCTTCCGAAAGTTCCTTGGCCAAGGACCACTGGACGGCTTCGTCGGCATGCAATGATGCGGGCGGGACGAAGGTGATCGCCGACCAGAACAGAGCGACGGTGACGACGATGGCCAGGCCGAACCGCGAGACCGTGCCTGACTGGTTCGTCGCGTCGACCATCACACGCCGAAATGCTTCTGCAACGCGGTCTTGATGTCGAGCGGCACGAGGGCGGCCGACATCGGACCCTGCGCTTCGCGCCAGGCGTAGACGGTGGTCAGGGCACCCTTGGCGACGGCGCGTTCGCCGACGGCGGCGGCGAAACCCCAGACGAGTTTCTTGTCGCCGATCTCGATCGGCGTCAGCGCGACGGTCACGACGTCCTCACGGTAGATCGGGGAAAGGAAGTCGCACTCCACGCGTACGCGGGGAAAACCCGTGAGCTTGGCGCCCTCGGCGCGGAGGAACGGCAGCTTGAGATGGCGGAAGAGGGCCTCCTCGGTCGCCTCGACCCAGAAGAAGACCGTCGAGAAATGCACGATGCCCGCGGCGTCGGTGTCGGAGAAGTTGGCGCGGTAATCCGCCGTGAAAGGGGCCATGCCTCCATCCAAACCGTCCGGCCCGCCGGCGCAACCGTCAAGGCGCCTTCCGGCCGCCCTTACGGAGCCATGAGACCGAGGTCCAGGCCCCGCCGGAGGCCGTCACGCAGGCTCGCAGGAAAGCCTGTGGCTCCTGCTGGACGCTGAAGAGATAGAGCCGAGGCCCACGGCCTTGCGCGCCCTTGGCGAAGGCTTCCAGCCATTCGCGCTGCCAGCGCGTCTGCCCCTTCTGCGCGCCCCCGAACTTATGATAAGAGCTGTCGGACCAGACCATCTTGGGTTCGCCCTTCTTGGCCACGTAGAGACGGACGCCGTCCTGAAAATCCGAGAAGACCACCAAGGCATCATAGGGCTCGGCCAAGAGCCGATCCATCCATGCGCCCAGCGAACCCTTCTCGCAGGCCGTGCGGACCTTCGCCTGCACCAGGCGTCCCGCGGGCGTCAGGGTCTCGACGACGGTCTGAGTCGGCCCTTCGCGGAGGCGGGGCGCCTGACCATGGAAACTGCGGCCGTAGACGACCTCGTCGCCCAAGCCGACGACGCGGGCGCCATCGAAGCGGAAGACGTCCGCGTCCGGAAACTGCTTCCGGATCTCGGCCTCGACGCGCGGGAGATAGCTACGCATCGAACCCGAGCAATCCAAGTAGACCGCCACTCGTTGCGCCCGGATGAACGCGCCCATCACCGGACGGCCGACGAAGCCGGCGCGGTTACCCAGCCCCGCCCCCAGACCATTACCGCCGAAAGAACCGCGACCTCGACCGAAGCCGCCCTTCCCTTGTCCGGCGGTCAGCCCAGCCAGGCCGACCTCAGGTGACATCGACTTCATCGGCGGCAGCGCCAACGTCGCGGTCGCGGACTTCGAGACGAGCCGCTTCGCCGGCACCGCGACCTTCGGCTTGCGTTGGACCGGGTGAACGGAGGCCGGCGCGCCCGACTTACCTCCGGCGACGGCGTGCGCGACGAACACCTTAGCCGGCGGCGGGCGGGTCGGCGTGCGCAGGACGACCCAGCAGGCGAGCACGACGAGCAAGCCATGAAAAAGCAGCGACGAAGCCAGGCTGCGCCAAGCGCGCGGGCGCGGGCGAGAAGCCACGAGAGGATCGGCCAAAGACATGGCCCGCAGGTTAGCGGGCCATCGTCGGACTCAAGGTCGAGCCCCGTCATCCATCCCTGAGCCTTCGCCCCGGCGAAGTCCTCAGGATGGGGCCTCAGTTACCGGGACGGGGCGGGCCGTCGGGGCGCAGCCAATCAACGAGCGTGAATTTTCCACCCGAGACGTCGGCGCACTTCTGGAGCACGCGCGTCGCGGGATGGCGGGTGGAGAAAAGATAGAGCACGGGTCCTTTGCCTGAGCGCGCGGCCTCGAAAGAACCGATCCACGAATCTTCCCAGACCTTCTCCGCGACCGTGCGGCTATCGGCGATCTCCGCTTCCGGCAGCGCACGCTGGGCCGCGTCATCGACATAGACCTCACCCTTACCAGCCCGAGCCTGGATGACTGGGTCGTTGAAATCCGAGAAGATGACCAGCGCATCGTAACGCTTCTCGCGACGAAGGATATCGACCCAGGCGCCCACTGAGCCGACTTCGAAATTGCCGACATAGCGCGAGAGGATCTCTCGGCCCACCGGCGTCATCCGGCTCGTGTCGACCGAGACGCGCGGCCCCGTGACCGGAGGACGATGAGCCAGGCCCATGAGGCCGCTTCCTCGGACGGCAGCACCATCGACCCAGACCTTGATCGCCGGCACGAGGAAAACATCGGCATCGGGGAACTGCTTACGCACCTCCGCCTCGACCGCAGGCAGGGAGTCGGCCATCGAGTTCGAGCAATCAAGATACACGGCGATCCGGGGGCCGGACGTGGTCGCCGCAGGAAGTTCGCCGACCTTGGCTGCGTGGGCGAAGGCGGACAGCAAGGCCAGGACGACGGTCGTGATCAAACGAGAGGGGCTCATTGGGGTCAGAAAATCCTAGGCGAAATCCTGATGAAGACAGCAGCAAAACCTTCCGTAAGGCGAAGACCTCAGTCGGGCCCGACGTCCGGAACCCCACCAAACAAACGCCCCTCGTCGACCCGGAGGACGCGAGGGGCGGAGACCGACGAAAGCTTCCTTAGCGGGTCGGAGCGCCGCCGCGGTTGCTGCCCGCGCCGGAACCAGCCGGACGGAAACGCAGGACGCTGTTGGCGCCCGCCGCCGTAGCCGGAGCAGACATCTCGACGGTGAAGAAACCGGGCGACTTCTTATCCGGGGTCACGGCGACGACCTTGGTGCCAGCCGGGAAGCGATTGTCCTGGATGAGCATGCCCGAACGGAGGTCGATCGAACCAGAGACGTCTTCGATCGTCTTGGAGTCCTTCGCGAGGGTGCCGACCGCCTGGATGAGCGGAATGAAGGCGTACACCGCGTTGAGGGAGTCTTCGGTGAGCGGGACGGAGAGCGTCAGCTGCTTGTCGATGACGCGCTTCATGCGTTTCTTCTCCGGATCCTCTGGGTCGACGATATTCTTGAAGGTCGGCATCGCCGTGAGGATGGCGCCATCCGGGATACCGCGGCCGCTGACGGGCATGCCGACGTAGAGGTCGTCGTAGTTATGCAGGTCGTTGAGGGTGTTCGTGCCCTTCTTGCCGTTACCGAACTTCACCATGATGGCGCTGCCTTCGGAGGCCGACACGCAACGCTGGAAGATCGTGCCCGGCTTATTGCCGTAAGCGCGGGAAGTGCTGATCAGGTAGAGACGGGGTCCCTTGTTCTCGCGGGCGCCGGCGAAGGCCTTCTCCCACTCGTCCTCCCACTTACGCTCTTCGGGGAAACGCTTGTCGCCGCCGTTATTGCAGGTGATGCGTCCGCTGGCGAGGGCCGTCAGGGGCTTGCTGAGCGTGAAGCTCACGTTCTCCTTGATCTCGGTCACCGTCGTGCCGGGCGGGATGCCGGAACCGAGGGCGACCATGCCGACGATGAGGCCGGAGGTATCCTTGCACTGCACGACGTTCTGACCGGAGCCGCCGCCGCTGGCGATGAGGGTCACGGAACGGGCGAAGCCGCCGCCTTGATTGGTGCGGTCGGAGAAGACCACGGGCGGGTCGGCGCGCATGCCTTTGTCCGGCTTGTAGGCGGCGACGTTGCCGATCGCCTTGGTGCGGATCTGGCGGACGCCGTCCTGGAAGTCGGAGAAGATGATCAGCGCGTCGTAGGTGCGGTCGTCCTTGAGGATATCGACCCAGCCGCCGACGGAGCCCGTCTTGAAATTGGCGGCGTATTTCTTGTAGATGGCGCGCCCTTGGGTCGTGAGTTTGTTCACGTTCGTCTCGGTCGCGACAAGCTCGCCCTTGGCGTTCTTCTTGGAACCGCTGCCGGTGGGGCGATTGAGGAAAGGCGCACCCTTGAACTTATCTCCGCCGACGATCTCGTTGTCGTGCACGTCGATGAACACGCCGTTGCTCAGATAGACGTCGGCGTCGGGGAACTTGTCGCGGATCTCGGCCTCGACGCGCTCGAGGTAAGGAAGCATGGAGGCCGAGGCGTCGAAGTAGACCGCGAGGCGCTGGGAGAAGATGTTCGCGCCCATGACCGGCTTCGCGACGAAGTTCTTGCCGCCGCCGGAGCCCATGCCACGGCCGGTGCCGATGCCGCCGCCGGAGCCGCCGCCGAAGCCCTTGGAAGAACCGCCGGCCATCGCGCCGGAGACCATCGACGAGGCCGAAGCGGAGTTCGGCATGTCAGGCAGGGCGATGGAAGCGGAGGCGCTCTTGGAAGTGATGCGGGTGGTCGTCTTGGCCAGCGACTTCACGTTCTTCGGCTTGATCTTGTGCTGGGTGTTCTTGACGCGCTCGCCGCCGGAACCGCCGCCCGCGCCGGTCGCGAACTGGTTAGGGTCCTTCTTGGCGTTGTCCGTGACGGTCGAGACCACGAAGGCGGCCGCGACGAAGATGAGCAAGGCGTGGAAGGCGATCGACACCGAGAGACCGCTGGCGCCGATGCGCTGCCAGAAGGACTTCTTGGCACGCTTGGTGCCAAGAATCTCGTCGGTCTCGATCTCCTTGACGGGGGCCGGAGGGACGTCGCCAGGGGGAGGCGTAGGGGTTTCTTCGCTCATCGTTTAAAGGGGGTAGTTAATCTTCTCCCCTGCCCCGCCTGCTTCAACCCTTTTTGGGCGGCCAGAGGGCTGATAACTGGCTCAAGAAATGGCTTGCGGACGGGCCTGCGTGCCATTCTCCTTCGCCTTCCACTGATTGCAGGGTGGAGCAGCCCGGTTAGCTCGTCAGGCTCATAACCTGAAGGTCGTAGGTTCAAATCCTACCCCTGCACCCAATTTCAAAGCCCTAAGGGGCAGTTAGTTACGGAACTGACTAAAAAGATGCGGATTTCACTTGAACCGGTCAGAATTAAATGCACGGTATCAGGTATTAAATTTGTCCTACGGGACAATGGGGTAAGTAAGATAAAGCAGTAAAAAACAGGCGGCTTGCATAGGGGTATGCAAGCCGCCTCCTTTTTTGGGGGTCACTCCCCCTCCCTGGACACGAAAAAGCCCGGCTCCTTGCGGACCGGGCTTCGTCGTACGTGGGCGGATCGCTCAGCCGCCGCCGGTCATCTTCGTGATGAGCGCGATGAGCGGGAGGAACATCGCGAGCACGATCGTGCCGACCACGACGGCGAGGAAGACGATGAGGATCGGTTCGATGATGGAAGTCAGCGCGGTCACGGCGTTGTCGACTTCTTCGTCGTAGATGTCGGCGACGCGGTTAAGCATCTCGGGCAGCTGGCCGGTCTCTTCGCCGACCTGGATCATGGACGTCACCATCTGCGGGAAGACGCCGGACTGCTCGAGCGGCACCGACAGCGGCTCACCGTCGCGGACGCGGTCATGGACGCGCTCGAGCGACTTGGCGATGACGACGTTGTCGAGCGTATCGCGCGTGATCGTGATGGACTGCAGGATCGGGACGCCCGAGGCCATCAGCGTGCCGAAGGTGCGGGCGAAGCGGGAGACGGAGACGATCTGCACGAACGTGCCGACCTTCGGCAGGCGGAAGATCATCTTGTCGAAGAGTTCCTTGCCCTTTTCGGAGGCGAGCCAGCTCTTGAGACCGAAGTAGAGGCCGAAGATGGCGATCGGGGTGGCCCACCAGAATTCGGTGAGGAACCGCGAGATGCCCACGACGAACTGCGTCAGCGGAGGCATGGTCGTCTTCTGGCTGCTCAGCAGGTTCTGGAACGACGGCACGACCTTCACCATCAGGATGTAGACGATGATGACGGCGACGGACATCACGACGCCCGGGTAGACCATCGCGGACTTGACCTTCTTCTGGATGCGCTCGGCCTTTTCGCGGAACTTCGCGAGACGGTCGAGGACCTTGTCCAGCACGCCGCCCGCCTCGCCGGCGCGCACCATGTTGACGAAGAGCTTGTCGAAGACCTTCGGGTGGGCCTGGAGGGCTTCCGAGAGATTGTTACCTTGGGAGACGCTCTCGGCGATGCTGGCGAGGACGGCCTTGAAGGCGGGATTACGCTCCTGCTTGGTGATCAGCTCGAGCGCGCGGAGGAGCGGCAGGCCGGCGATGATGAGGGTCGCCAGCTGGCGGGTCATCACGGTCACGTCGTTCTGAGTCACCTTCGAACCGAAGGAGAAGCCGGCCTTGGCCGGGGCGGCGGCCGCCGCGGGCTTGGCGCCGGCCGAGTCGGCCACGAGCGTGGTGACCATGAGGCCTTTCGCCATGAGCTTCTGGCGAGCCTGCGCGTCGTCGGCGGCGTCGATCCGGCCGGTGGCCTGGGCCCCGTTGCGGTCGATGGCGGTGTACTTGTAGTCGGGCATGGGAGGTTCGGTTGGGTGTTGAAGTTCAGGTATACTTAAGGACTTCCTCGATCGAGGTGTGACCGTCGAAGATGCAGCGCAGGCCGTCCTCGCGGAGGGGGCGCATGCCGGACTCGACGGCCTTCTGCTTGAGCACGAGCGTCGGGGCCTTCTGGGTGATCAGGGCGCGGAGCTGGTCGTTGATCGTCATCAGCTCGAAGAGGCCTTGGCGGCCCTTGTAGCCGGAGCGGTTGCAGTCCGGGCAGCCCTTGCCGTAATAGAACTTCTTGTTCGCGATCTCGAGGGCGTCGACGTCGAGCATGTTGACGACGTCCTTGTCCGGCTCGTAGGGCGTGCGGCAGGTCTTGCAGATGCGGCGCAGGAGTCGCTGGGCGAGCACGCCTTCGAGCGAGGCGGAGATGAGGAACGGCTCCAGCCCCATGTCGATGAGTCGGGTGACGGCGCCCGGGGCGTCGTTGGTGTGGAGCGTGGAAAGCACGACGTGGCCGGTCAGCGAGGCCTGCACGGCGATCTGGGCGGTCTCGATGTCACGGATTTCGCCGACCATGATGGTATCCGGATCCTGTCGGAGGAACGAACGCAGCGCAGCGGCGAACGTCAGGCCGACCTGGTGGTTGATCGGGACCTGCATGATGCCTTCGACCTCGTATTCGACCGGGTCTTCGGCGGTGAGGATCTTGACGTCCTCGGTGTTCACTTCTTTCAGGGCCGAGTAAAGCGTGGTCGTCTTGCCGGAGCCGGTCGGACCGGTGACGATGAAGATGCCGTTCGGGCGGCCGACCATGCCGCGGATGCCTTCCTTGATGTCGTCCTGCATCGAGAGCGCGTCGAGGCTCAGGTTGACGACGGTCTTGTCCAGGATGCGGAGCACGACGGACTCGCCGAACTGCGTCGGGAGGGTCGAGACGCGGAGGTCGATGGCGCGGCCGCCGATGGTGGTCTTGATGCGGCCGTCCTGCGGGATGCGGCGTTCGGCGATGTTGAGCGCGGAGAGGACCTTGACGCGGGCGATGACCGCGGACGCCAGGTTCTTGGGCGGCGGGGCCATCTCGTACAGCGAACCATCGATGCGGTAGCGGATGCGGAACTGGTCCTCGAACGGCTCGAAGTGGATGTCGGACGCCTTCGCCTTGACGGCCTCCTGGAGCACCAGGTCGACGAACCGGATGATCGGGGCCTGGCTGGCCTGCTTGGTCACGTCCTCATCGGTGGCGGCGGCGCCGCCCTCGACCTGCTCGAACTCGCCGAGGAGGTCGTCCATCGACGTGGC
>Ga0102861_1000184_pt1 | contig 16405 bp, 23 predicted proteins | sample Colrivmeta1449B3_FD_78182 | JGI IMG/M metagenome (GOLD analysis project Ga0102861, IMG submission 78182) | Estuarine microbial communities from the Columbia River estuary - metaG 1449B-3 | ecosystem: Environmental > Aquatic > Marine > Intertidal zone > Estuary | place: USA: Columbia River... | reverse complement strand
GCATTGCCGGTTTCAACGCTACCGCCGCTGTTGATCATGCCAAGCGTTTCTTCAGTGAAATCACTGAGAAGCTCCATCTCGCTCATGTCAGCGCCACCTTGCAGCAAGGCGAATGCTTCATCAAGGGGAATGTCTTTAGCCGTGGCAATGCGCTTAGCTAGCTGCACTGCGCGAATGGTGGCTTGACTTTGCGCCTTGCTTAGCTCTTCTTGTTCAATGCCTTCTGCAACAAGCCAGCCGCCATGCTTACGCAAACGCACTTTAGGCGTGAGTTCAAAGAACTCTGGCTCTTCGCTTTGAAGGAGGAAACTATACTTGCTCATGATCGAGAACGTTCAAGATGGCGTTGAATACCTTTACCCTTTCGCTTTGAGAACGAAATTCCTTCGGCACTTCAACGAGAAAAGAGTGATCTTCGTTTGCAATTCTAATAGTCTCTTCTGGGAATGCCATAAGGCAGAGGATGCCGGTTTCAATGCTCGCGCCTTCGTAATGACAGTTAATGGCATGGCATCGTCCGTCTTTGCTCCATAGATAATCAATTTGCATTGAGAGCCGTTAATTTTGCTTGCACTCTATCCAGTAAATTCAAGCCAATGTCGCTCATGAAGGAAAACTTTGCATCAGACACTTGGTCTGTAAACTTGCGCGCTCTAATATTACTTCCCCCGCCTTCGTGGACATACCATGCGTATTCTTCTGGGGTTTTTGCGTTGTTCTTGGCATCCCAGTGCCAATTTGCTTCGGCTCCGCCTGTCCCCGCTGTAAAATTGTAGCTTTTAATTCCACTTTCATAAAGCTTGCCCAAGTCATAAATGTCACGAAGCTCTGGGCCCACTATTTCCCTGTTCTTCCTAAAAGTCACAGCCTCGTATTCCCATTTTTTATCTCCAAATTGCGAGTCCCAATGTTTTTCATTGATTTCCTCTTTGGTCCAGTCTTCAAAAGCCTGGAGAATGGCTTGTTCAATACGCTCTATGCCAATAATTTTTGCGCTGATAACTGCCATGGTTACGGGCCAGGATAAAGACGACGAATGGTCATATCAGGAATAATAAATCTGCAGCGTTCGTAAGCAATGTCATCACCAGGAGTGAATCGTAAGGCAGCATCAGGAAAGCGCCTTACCATTCTGTCCATTGCTTCTGAAATTTCCTTTCCATCAGGATTGTATTGAACAAGCATTACTTCCCACTGCTGGAGTACTTTGGCAATGCCCACGCCAGCCCCTGTCACCAACTCAGGATACTGCCGCATTGTCACCTCTAGGCCCGTCACCTTCCATTCTGTTGGCACGCTTTTCTGGCCCACCACGTACACGGCAGGAATGCTCGTGCCATTTGGGAAAGTGTAAGAGCCAATTAAATTAGGCGCCCCTGAAAGTAATTCAACAATGGTCTCCCGAAGCTGAGTAATGTTCACAATAAAAAAGCCTCCCCGTAAGGAGAGGCTAACAGAAAACGACGAAACGAAGGCTCAGTTAGGAGCAGTCGGGATGATGCTGCCAGTGCTTTCAGCGTTCTGATGAACACCAATGCGTCCACGGCTCATAAGGTCGAAGGTCACTTCAACGAGGTTGTCAGCAGGATAGCTCTCGTTGTAGTTCATCACGCGGCCAACGTAAGCCACGCGGTCGTAGTAATAAGTGGTGCCACTAACGCCAAGTTGCTTGTTGATTTCAACGTACACTTCAGCATTTTTGTCGTAACGAGCAGCAGCGATCACTTGGAAAGCTTCGTCGAAACTATTGGGAACAAATACCGTGCCGTCTACGTCCTTCTGGAAGTAGGAAGTAACGGAAGCAGTGGCTGCGCTGGTAACGATCACGCTGTCAGAGAAGCCACCGCCGCCAAGCAGGTAGAATTCTGTGTTGCCATCGTTGAAAGCAACAGAAGCCGTAGTGGCTGCTTGCAGCGTAAACAGAGTAGGAGCGCCGCTAACAGTGAAAGTAGCGCCGGATTGAGTGATAACTGGACGACCGCTAGCGGTGATAATAGAGCCAACACGTACAATGACGTCTTGGCTCTTAACCAGTTCTGTGGGGTGGTAGAGCATGAGATTGCCTCAGCAATGGGAAAAGAGAAAGTGGTTAAGCGTCAAACGTTTTGTACGCTTCCTTTACCAACCAGTCTAAAGATGCCTCTGATCGGTGCGCCTAAGAACTGCCAATAGTGTTCAGCAATTTGTTCATTAGGCAATAGCTCAAACCGTCCTTCCCTTCCATTGATGGTGGCAGTAGCAGAACTACCAGGAGTGACGCCAGAGAGGGCTAGAGGCCCCGTTAAGCGTCCTTCCATGTACACAGCCGTATTATCAGCACCAAGCAGATAATCGTACTGTGGATTACGTTTCTGCTTCAATGTGGCATAGTATGTCACGCCAGTAGAAGTAGGAATGTAATTGCCAGTGCCTGAGTCAACGACGTAACCAGAAGCCACTGACCACGAAAGCGTGGCATTAGCTAAAGGTAAGAGGACGTTCGTCATGCAACAAAACCAATGGTGAAAGAACCAGCGACGGTTTCAGTCATTCGTTTGAACTCTTGGCCATATTGTGTGGCCTCCAGTCCCTTGCCATATACCTTGCCGTCTGTGGCACCAATTTGAATGCCCATTTGTGCAAGTTGAATGGCAATGATATGTGCAGCGAGATGTTTTACGGCACGATCAGTTTGATCTCCAAAAACATCTTCACTGGCATCCGCTGTAGCTTCAGTGATTGCCCCGTTTACGATTCCCGATGGATGGGGCGTAAATTCAGGGAAACGATCAAGGAAAGTTGCATAAGTAACAGTCATGGTCAAGCCCTTCCTGCCTTAATTGCTTCTTGACGTTTTACGATGGCATTACGAACCCTCACGCGGCCTTCGATTTTCTTCCATGACGCCAGTTGATCCAGGTCATGAATTACTTCAATGGTCCGAGAGGCTTCAATGATGGGGAGATTAGCAAGAGTTTGCACGTCATGAGGAATGGTTTCCACAGTCGGCTGTTCCCTTACTTCTTCAATGGCACCAATGGTCATCAATCGCTTAACGGTTGAATTGTCACGGGCTTTCTTCCATTGATCTTCTGGCACTCCCTGGTTAAGACCAGGCGCCAGTTGAATCATCCCTCCATCGGTGATGATGCCGAAGCCACCTTCACGAGGCGGATTTTCAAGCTCAGGGCGATAAGCGATTAACATTTTGTGTTCAATTAGAACTGTCAATTAGCTTAACGCCCATTGCTTGTCTAGGCTCAAGCCGAAGCTTGAACGTAGATGACGCTCTTGGGATAGTACAGAGCCACACCACCCACGCGAGCGTGAGCAGGGACAATGAACTCAAGACCGCGCTGCTGGGGCGGGAAAAGCTCCAGGGGTTGGGGGATGTGCAGTTGCACTTTCTCGGGGTCACGCTTGTACACAACCATGCGGTTAGTGTTCAGAACGCTGTTGCCTGCATCCAACTGGTTGATAGGCTCAACGTTACGGATGTAGGGGTTGGTACGGAGGAAGTACTCAAGCACAGTCACGTCCGAAGAATCGGAGTTGCGAGTGGTGCTGATCTTGTTGTAGTCCTCGTAGGCCAACAGGATGGTGTCGGGCTGCTCCTTCATGTTGGAGGCGTTGATGATGGCGCTAACGCCATAGTTCAACAGCTCCAGCATGTCTTGAGCAGTGCCACTAGCAGTAGAGCCAGTGAACCAACGGTCAGTAGCGATAACGTCAACAGTGGCGTTGTTGAAGAAGCCAGCGAGGTTAACGCTTGACTCACCAAACATTGCAACAGCTTCAACTTTCTCTTCGTAAGCACGACGAACGGCAGAAGCGCGACGTTGCTCAAGAGCAATGTTTGCCATTTGAGCGGCACGCAGTTCCTGCACGGTGTAGCCGAAGCTACCGCCGAACGAACGGATGTTGATGCTCTTCTCCACTTGGCTGATGTCGGCACGGGGCAGATCATCAGCAGCGTCCGCAATCAGTTTGAACTCCCCAGTGGAGTCCATGATGCGGTAGGTGAAGGTTTGTGCGCCAGGACCAGCTTCGCTAGTTACAGGCAGCAGGGTGGGGTACTTGATGTCGGCATAAGTGACTTCAAATACTTGGGGGCGGATGAACTCAAGCTGACGCTCAAGAAACAGGCCCGCTTCGTCCATGCGAAAATCAGACATTAGTAGGGCCTCCTATCAAGAATCAGCGGAGAGAGTGAAGCTAGGACCATTCAGTTCCAAGATCGCCAGTCCGCTACCAGTGGTGGAGGACAGATAGCGAGCATTGGAAAGGCGAACAGTTTTGCCAGAAGCAAAGGCATGGCTAAATTGACCAGCTTTGCCAGTGCCGCTTGCTGAGAACAGCACGCGAACCACAGACGAAGGATTGACAGCGCCAGTCACATAGACAGCCACTGCGCCTTCGTTGGCAACGTTCAGCACTTGATCAATCTTTACGCCAGGACGGTTGTCGCTATTAAGCGCAGTTTCGTCAACGTAGGTGAGCACGTTGATGCCAACTACGGTGTCGCCGCTAGCGGAAAGGGTTTTAGCAGAGTTGGCAACGGTGCCAGCAGAGTTGTACACTTGTACATCACCGAAAGGCAGGGTGACTGCGGTTTCGTTGATATAGGTGCCAATGGTGTTGTCGCGAATGTCAGTGAGTTGGCCTTCCAGAAGCGCAGCGTGGGTCAGAGCATAGCTCTGTTGCACACCACCAGCGGAAGCGGTCCCTGACGTGGTAAAAGTTACGGCCATGGGTCAGCGCTCCTTAGAGACGGAGAGAGGGGATTTCCAAGCATTCTGCAGCTTATCCATATAGGACGAAGGAGCAGACATTGGGGAAGCAATGGAAGCAACGGCTTTACGCAGTTCTTCCGTAGCAGCAGAATCGCCACGAGGAGCAGATTCGGCCAAGGTGTCGAACATCGCAGTCACATAATCATCGGAGCGTTCCGACAGATCAGCATCACCACGAATAGCCTTGATGGAAGCTTCCATGATTTCACGGGCAGACTTGCCAGCAAAATCAAAAGCGGAGTCAAGGGAAGTGCGAGCTTTGTCGATTAGCGCAATGCGCTCTTCAACGAGGCTGTCAACATTCACTTGCTTGGCAGCATCAAGATCAAGCTTGAGGCTTTCCACTTCTTCGGCAAGGGCATCGGCCCGCCCTTCGGCAGAGTCGCACTTACCTTTCATTTCTTTTTGCATGGCGTCCATTTCTTCCTTCATTTTGGAAGCTTCGGACATCATGCCATCGTACATTTTCTTCATGTCCTCGTAGGACTTTTTGGCGTCTTCCCGTTCTTTGGTAACAGCCAGAGCTACGCTCTCGGTCACCTCAAACTCAGCGCCATCGAAGTTGACTTTTGCAGTCATAGATGGTTCCTCAATGGGAGTAAATAGAGAAGGATCGGCAGCATCCAGGCGATCTAGATGAAGCTTCACTTGCGGGCCAGCGCGGCCCCTACGCACAACAGCAATGTGATTTCCGTTGATTTCCTTTTGGATGCCATCGTAATTTTCACCACTGTCGGTTACGCCTGGAGTCGCTTCATAATTGACGCGATAACCAGCGCTGACCTCCTTCGCATCACCACGCATAATGCGCTTAATGGCTTCTTCATCGGTGATTGTCATGACGGCACGAACGAATCCGTTGTCATAAACCACTTCAGTGCCACTAAAGCCAATTTGATAGTCCTTTGTATTGGCGCTATCTAATAGGACAGGAGGATGCTCAAGAGTAATTGCTTTGCCCGCAAATGAGGCCAAGCTTTCAGGAGACGCCACTTCACCTTCGGGGCGATATTCGCGACGAATGGAACCATCTGCATCGGTGTACATTTGTACGCCAGTGCGTGCGATGGTTGCCCAAGCACGGAGATAACCTTCGGGGGTTAGCTCGTACTTGTCAATCGGCGCTACGTCGTAACGAAAGCATGTGTCGCTCATGGTCATACTCTATCAAACAAGAATATGCGTGATAGACTAACTTAGGCTATTTTGCCTAGAAATGCAGCACATTCAACATCGTCGCATCACCACTCGCCTCCAGGCGCCAATTGTCACCATTCAAGAAAGCAGGCAAGTAATTGGAGAAAGAATGAGAGAGGCTCGTCTAAACTGTGGTTTGTCACAAGGAAGCATTGCAGAAATGCTTCACTGCGATCAAACCACTATCTCACGAATGGAACGTGGACAAATCTCCCCTGACTGCGCTCAAATTCGTATTCTTAGCTCTGTTTTTCAGCTTTCTATTTTGTACCTCCTCGGTTATCCTACGTTTGTGGTTTCCGCAGTAGACAATTAGTCGTCGTCATCATCATCACATTCGCCACGGATTTCGGCAAGCTGATCCTCCAGATTTTCCATTATGTACGATTTTGCTATTGCTTCAATTTCAAAAGTTAGAAACTTAGTGGATTCAAAATAGTCATGAGGCTTGTCGTAGTAGCTTACGGCAAAGATGTGTGTTTCATCAAGGCGACCATTCTTGAAATGTTGCTCTTCAACTAAGCGCCATTGTGAAGTTTCACGGTGCTCATTAGCGGAAAGAATGGCTAGCGCTTTCATCACGCCAATGCCTTCTTCTTCTTCTTCAATCACCCGTACGTATTCGCTCATTGTTTGGATTGGCGACTTTCAACCATCTTAATGATGCGGGAAGCCCATGACCTACCCGCATCTCCTCCCCATAGTTGCCAAGCGATGTAACCAGCATCATCTTCACCCCCGCTTTTATTCTTTTCATGGCGGGAGAAAAACGCAGCCATGCGCTTAATAGTGGCGAAGCTTATGCCGCCGCCTCCTGCGAGATCACCAGCTCTGGCCACTCCGCTACCAATGCCCTGCTTGCCAGCTTCCTGCGTCGTTAAGCCGCCTTTGCCATGCTTCTTGCGTAGTTCTAAGCCGCGACGCGCTGCGGCCCGTACAGACGATGGTGGGGAGAATGATTCAGCATCATCGCGCTCCTCCATAAAAGCATCAACGTACGCTTCTATATAAGCTTCACTTGCATCTTTCTTCTTCATGCTCATGCCAGCTTCACTGAGGGCAATCGCAATGGCTTGCTGTCTAGTCTTTACAGGCTTGCCATCGCTACTTTTAAGAGACCCCTTTTCAAACTCTCGCATGACAAGAGCTATTTTTGCTTGTTTTTGTTTTTTCGTCATGGTCTAAGGGCTTTTTAAAAGCATAGTCAAGGGACAAAGCCTATAGGGGCCGTGGCAATGTTCATGCTGGGAAAAAGCTTCTCACGATAAAGAACCATGCCAGTAATAAGTCGCTCAGCTATAAAAGCTAATGCTCTTTTGTCATATCCTTCGATACAAAGAAATTGTTCCTTGTGCTTTTTCCAAATGGGCTCCAACGCAGCAAGTAATGCACTCATGAATTGTTTGTAATCTGCGCTAGATCCCCTCGCCATATTGCAACCAATAAAACTATTTTGACTCCAAATGCAATCAATTTCTTTGCGAGAGAAAATCCATCTACCAGAATCAGCTATATCCCTTGTCATTGCAGGAGCATCAAAATCAAAATGCCCACCATAAAACTGTTGCTCTAGCGTGCAATTAAACAACGCAGGTTCGGGGAAGTATAGAGTGCTGCTGTCGTACCATTGGTCCTTTGGTTCTAACCAATTGCGTCGATATTGAGCATTGCCAATATTATTTTGTTTGGCGTTAAGTATTATCCAGGAAACACAAGACAATTCTCCCCATCTATTATTGAGCTGCGAAAGAAAGGCGTTTTCGTCATCAAATACATAGCCTTGCGAGCGGAGATCTTCGCGCTCTTCATCTATCAACGCATGTGCGCCGCCCATGATTGGAACAATGCACGATTGGGCTTCATAGCGCACTCGCTCGCCAGGAATACATACGGCATAAATAGTGCAATCACTCGGTTGCATATACCTGCCTCGCAGCCCAAAGTTCGTTGTAATTGTTTACGCCCTTGGCGCCCACTCCAGTGAGATCGCCCCCTCCAGAAGGCTTACTCCACGCCATGATCGTGCCATCTGGCAGAACAAAGGCACGATTCTTATGTTCGTGCGTGGGTGTTAGTTCTAGATAGTCGCCGTAGACGAAATTGACATTGCCACCATTTGCAGCAAGAGCTGCTCCTAATAATGTTGGACCAGTGGGGCACAATGGAGTGATTCCGTAGTATTTTTCGTGACAGTTGCTGACAATCATTTCAATGGCAGTAGTCAGTGCTATGTTGTCGGGTTTTGAATAAAGAACAGTGGTTGCGCAGGCCCAAGTGGTGTAGCTAAAACGTTGAATATCGCGGAAGGCCAGAAATTCAATACGATCTCCTACTTCTACTGGATTTACAATTCTGATGGCAATGTCCATATACCACCCTCCAAGCTTATTCAACAAACAGAACCTGCCAAGATCAGCTTTATACGAATAGGGCTTTAGACAGTCGTAGGCCCATAGTACTTCCGCTGAATAGTTGGCTTCAATAAAAGCGCGAAGGGTTTCCTTGGTGTAAATTTGATGGTCTGCGCCTGGGAACGCTTGACGCACGGTGCCAGTGGCGTGCCCTAAGAATGGTGACAGTTCGGCGCCATTGTCAGAGAGAAAAATTTGGGATACTTGCATGATGATCAAACGATTTTTGCAGGAGTGCCAAAGCCTTTGAAAGACTCTTGGTCTGGCTTCTGATTAAGCACTTCATTTACGATGCGCAGCATCTTTTTAGTAATGACAGGCCAGGTAAATTGCTTTTCATGAATGCGCTCGTAGCACCAATTACCAGCAGCCTTCAAAGCATTACGGTCCTCGTAGTAGTAATTAAGGATGTCAGCAACGCTACTGGGGTCAGGCAGTAAACGCTCTAGCCCATAGTTCCTATCCGTTTCAGAACCGTTACAAGCAATACGTGGAATGTCATTAAAGATTTCCTTGAGGCTTGTATGGTCAGGGACCACTTGAGCTACGCCAGCAGCAGCGTGCTCAGTGTTTACCAAGCCCCATCCTTCGCCAATGCAAGTGTTTAGGCCAACATCTACAGAGTTATAAACCTTATTCAATTGTTCAATGGGAAGGCAGTTATGAGTGGAGAAATGTGGGCTAGTGAGAATAAGCTTGCCAGCAGCGTCATACCCTGCATCACGCGCCACGCGCTTAAATAATGGCACCAACTCCCAGCCCATATCCTTAGCTCCCATGTTGAGCCATAGACGAGCATCAGGCTTGTCCTTGGCAAATTCAATGAAACCCTTAATGGTCAAGTCAATGCGCTTACGAGGCTGGTTCCTGTTGCCATTGAAAACAATAAACGTGTCCTCTGGCACTCCTAGCTCCTTGCGGCATTCAAGAGGGTCAATGGGGAAGAATTTAGTGAAGTCCGTGCCATGTGGAATGACGGCGATAGGCTTTTCATAACCCATCTTGACCAGCTCTTCCCTGCCAAATTCCGTGTAAGTGGCAAGTCCGTCCCACTCGCTAACGGGGCCGTTAAGTTCAGGGAAAATGCCGTAGCTGTCAATAGGCGTATATACAAAAAACTTAAAGGGAAACTTTTCCTTGAGAGACTTAACTGCGTCCCACAGGTTAATGGCCACCCACAGGTCGTTCGTCACCCAAACAAGATCGGGCTGAATGGTTTGAACCAGTTCAGCAATGCGATGGGAACCAAACGGGTCGGAGCCATGCACCATGGCTGGGTAAGTTTTGTATTTAATGGCCTCCTCATCGTGGTCGCCATGGTAATTAGTGGCGAGCACATGCACTTCGTGCTTCTCAGCAAGCGCAGGGAGCAGGTATTCAGCCACTCGTCCAAAGCCCGTTTGAACGAATGCGTCACCGCAATAAAGAACGCGAGCCATAATCCTTCGTGAATCTTCGCCATCCTAGTGGGCTTTTATACTGATGACAAAAGGGGACTAAATGGCACTTCCAGAGGGCTCGATTCGCTTCTGTATCAGTACTTGCAAGAAGTTTGCGCCCCATACCATTCCAGTAATTATTCCAAGCTTGCTTGCGGCTGGTATCGAACCAGAGGAAATATTAATTGTGAATGGTGGACAGACTGCTCATACTTTGACAGACTGCGAAGGCGTTCCAATGTTGCTAACGCAGCAAAATTCTTTTGAATACACCCCGCTCATTGAAATTGTTGAGCAATCCATGGAAAGCGAGTATTGGTTTCTTCTGCATGACACCTGCATTGCAGGCGCGGCCTTTAAGCAATTAGCCTATGAGCCTCCCGCAGAGGCGCCAGAAAAAGTTGCGATGAAATGCACGCCATCAATGAGTATTGGCCTCTATCGTCACGATTATCTCATGCAGCATCGGGAGCGCTTGATGGCCATTAAAAATATGGACAGTTCGCCAGAGGCGCTTCAACAGTGGAAACAATGGGGCGTGCCAAACGAGGATTACATGCTTTGGAAACTTCAAGACGCACATTGCCATATTTACCACCTAGATCGTCATGGCCCTGACGAGTGGAATTACCAGGGGCACGCAGACTCGTATGGCACTGGCTCACAACGCCGCATTGAATACTTCCCTCAATTGGACCTAGCCAAAGCAAAAAGTAATTGGCAAGGCGTTCAACCTCACCTTTGTATTGACATTTAATGAAACGCTTGGCAATTATTGGCGCTGGCTGGGTGGGATGTCACTTGGCCTATCAGCTTAGAAATGAATATTGCATCACGCTTTTTGATCGCGAGCATGAGCCATTCCACGGCGCTTCACTGGTAAACCAAAACCGCCTTCACCTTGGCTACCACTACGCTAGAAATTCCGCCACACGCGCATTATGTCGGCTCACTTTTGATCGTTTTATGCACGAATATGGAGTGCTTACTTACGCTGTAAAAGATAATTTGTACGCAGTGCCAGAGGATGAGAGCCTTTTGGACGCTGGAACCATTAAGACTATTTTTCCTCCTCTGCTTTGGCAGCATGAAGAAGTTGAAACTAGCTTCCTCCATGACACTTCTATGGTCTGGCGCACGCAAGAACGTTACATTTCTCCCGTAGAAACGAAGAAATTCTTTTCTGAGCAGCTATCTCCATTGTTTAAGCAAAACGAAATTGCAATCAAGGACGTAGAAAAATTAAAATGCGACTTTGATTTGGTAATTGATTGCACTAATAATGCACTGTTGAAACCATCAAATAATGAATACTTTGAAACAGTAGCAATGTTTCTTTATAACATTCAAAAGCCTTTGCCCTTTGGTGCTCTCACTTATATTGACGGGCCATTGTTTTCTTTCTATCCATTCCATAATGGCACTATTTCTTTAAGTCATGTGGTGCATAGCGTTGCAACGGAGTCAGTCGTCCCTGCTAATGAAGAACCATCAAGGGAACAGTTGGAGCAGCTTAGACATAAAGCAGAAAATCATGTTTGTCATTACTGGCCTGATTTTTTAGACCATCTCTCTCAGGACAGCATTGTGCTTTCAATGAAAAGCAAGCGAAGCAATGCCAGTGCCTATCGAGCGCCATTATTTAAACAACAAGATAATCTTCTGTCTTGCTACACAGGAAAAATTCAAGGTATCTATTTGATTGAAGAGCGAGTGCGTCAGACGCTAAATGGCTTATAAATTTGAGCGAAATAATCGTACTCGCCTGGATAGTTTTTTGCCTTTAATAGCTCGCGAATTACTCCGCCTTCATACTTCGTATTACGCAATGCCTCTGCAAAACGTTCGTGCTTGTCCTGGCAAATAATGGCGCCAATGTTTTGGTCACTAATGTGGACATGCTTAATGTATGGAAAGTATTGAAGAAGCACGTCTTCTGGCCATTGACTCTCTAGCCATGCACTGTTTGTGTCGATCATTGTTGCTACGTGCGATAAAGAATACTCGGCAAGGCTTTGAACAATTTCTTCAACCGTGAAAAAGTATTCACCACCATATGGCTTAGCCACGGGCTCAATGCAAACAATACAATCAATGGCGGCAAGCGCATCGTTGTTTCTTGCAAGCGCGTCCATTAAATAACGCCTGTCATCTTTGCGCAACCCTGGACTGCCAAGTACCATTCTTTTCCATTCATATTTTTGCGCCATTGCTATTAACTTTGCCAAGCACAGATCAAAAGCCTGTTCATTCCAAAACGCATCAATGTCCATGCCGTAGAACAACGATTGAGCAGAATATTTTTGTAGACAGCCAGAAAAACGACTGTGCCTTTTAAAAGGCACTGCTTCTAATAGTTCAATGCCATCGGGAAGATGCAGCATAATTTCAGAATGGTCCTCGGCTTCCCAGCCAATCGCGCTAACTCCGAGCTTCATTGATAAATGCCTCCATCTCTTGCATCACTTCATCCTTGGAAAGCCAATAACCACTTTGCGTGGCCATGGTGCTGTAATCGTAAGAAATTCGATCCCCAGAAGCGATTTGCGCATTCGGAAAAAACTTGTCAATAATGTCCAAAGTTTCAATGGGAGGCGGAAACAGATTGATTACACCTTCGCCTTTTACCGATTGAATGTCTTGCCATAGACGATTAAGTGGATACCACTGATAGGCCGAGTTGCCATTGATTTGCTCCACATTATTATCATTAAGCAAGTCAAATAAAATGTTCTTTTTAATGAGCGGATGAAAGACAGCGGGGAGCCGCACAATGCAAGTGTTAAAAGCAAGCGTGTTTTGGATAAGTGTTTCAAATAGAAGCCTGTTGGAGCCGTAACCCAATGGGCCAAAATGTGTCCAAAAGTCTTCACTTGCTCCGCAGTCAGTATGTTGATAAATATCAATAGTAGAAATAAGAATTACTTTTGTCGCCCAAACTGTCGTCAATACATCGACAATGGAAAGAATATTGTTTAAATCTTTTGCTGGGTCTTGATTAACTAGCCACTTCGTCGCGGGCAGACATGCAAGATACAGCTCGTCTACTTGCCCCGGCATATTGGCAATATTCGGCAGCTCGTGAATGTTGCTGGAATTAAAGGTGGCATCAAAGTTAGTAGATTGCTGCAAAACTCTGCCAATTAAACCAGTGTCTCCTACAAGGACTTTCATGGGCTTCAAGCTTTGCCTTACTATACTGGCACAGCTTGTGGTTGCTGTCTAAAGTATTTAACCGTGCATTTGCAGCGTGCTCCACATGCACAACGCACTCCAGGCATAGGAACGCTGCCAATAGGCACCATGCCACGCGCTGCGTAGCCAATGCAATCTTGGCAATGCACTGCTTGAGCATCCAGGATACGGCGCATCAACGAAAACCCACGTTGTTGCTCGCGCATTTCCGTGCCTTGCCAATAAGAGCCCCGCACGCTCTGAGCATAGAGGCCAATACGAGCAGTAGCCATAGGGGCAGAAATACGGCCATCCAAAAGGTCACGTACAAAACCTTGTAGATAAGTGTATTCCGAACGGAGGCGTTGGCCGATGCGACCATATTCCGCGCTTCCCATCTCGGCCCTTCCGCCATAGCCAATGGTCGCTGCTTGAATGTGCGCTGCTTTAATTGCTTCACGGACGCTTCCCTGCCATTGATCAAGCGTAATTGAGCCGTCTCCTAACATCCGCGTGAAACGCTTTAGTTGCGTTTCCAGCTTGTCAATGCGACCATCAACAAGCTTGCCCACTGACGCTTTACTTAGGAAACGGCCCTTCTCGTCACGATAACGTCCGCTGCGACGGTCATAAGACCATTCAGCGTCCATCCTGATGGACATGACGGCGCTGCTGAACGAAGATAAATCATTCAGCATTGTCAGCCTCTAGTAGCTCTTTGAACTGTGCAGGAGCTTCTTCTTTCCATTGCTTCATGGCATCCTCAATGTCTTCGTCCGAAATAAACGCAGCTTCGTCAATGTCAGCAAGCATTAGCCCTTCCACTTTCATGGGCTCAATAGCATCTACCTTGCTGCTAACAAGCTTTGCTGGCCCCCTGCGATCAGGATCAGGGTCAGCTTTACGCTTGCGGGCTACAATCGTTTGACGCTCTTCCTTAGACATGGCTTGAGCTTTCGCCTGTGGAAGGCACTTGGGCTTTCCTTCTTTTTCGCCACGTCCGCCACATGGTCCCATGATTTCACCATTGGCGCCAATTCTTACCCAGCCTTCCTTAAACCACTGACCAAGATCATCAGCATGGATTTCGCCATCGCCCCCCTTAAATGCACCGCTAGTGGAACCATGTTTCTCTTTATACATGCGCTTGTACTGTTGGACTACATAACCACTGGCATAAGCAGACGGCCACACTTTGAATTTTGCTTTTGCTGCAGCTACCGCACGACTGTGCAGGGCTTCGTCGGTAAAAGTAACATCTCCGCGTTCGTGCTCTAAGTCGCCTGGAAGATATAAACCAGCGCCGTCTGCAACTTCCCTAGTGCCGTCCATTGGCAAAGTGCCATTCTCTTCGTTCAAGGGATCGCGCCCACCAGGAGGCACTTCTTTCTGTCCAGGAGCCTGCGGTAGCTCACGAGGGAGCGATGGGTCAAGAGTGAGTTCCATTGACCACTCAGAGCCGCCGTAACGCGCATCCGCCACTTCCTGCGGGTGCAGCACACCAAGTTGAATGTAACGACCGTCTACGGCTGCTACGCGGGCACGAACGTCTGCTTTCTCTCTTTCGTTCAGTTCAAACAAATCGTTGAATTTAATGCGCCACGACTCAGGAAGCCTTCCTTCAGTGGGACCATCTTTGCTAAGCATGAGCATCTTCATGAGCTGCTGCAGCGGACGCTTGTAATGGGAGGCTTGATAGTCTCCTAAGTGCTTTGCAAAGTCACGCTCTTCACTGCGACCAGTAGAACCAAGCCCTCCAGGGCTCTCACCAAACAGAATGGTATGAGGAATTTGTGAAGCGCCAATAATATCAATGCGAAGCTTTTCCAAGATTTCGCCTACGCCTCCAAAGTTACGACTAATAAACTCAAGCTCCTCCTTTTCAGCATCAATGGCATAGCCGCGATAAATGCTCTTGCTCATATCATTTAGCACCAAACGATCACGCACGTCTTTCTCTTTACCAGCAGCAAGCATGGAAGAAAGACCACGCAACTTATGCACAAAGATGTCAAATTCCGTCAACAACGTCGCGGCAGAACTAATGCCAGTTGAATAAAAACGGAAACTGTCATAAGCGCTTTGCAAAGTACTCATTCCCCAGCCATAGTTTCTCTGCCTAATGCGATAAGGCAACCATTCGCCATCAAAACGCAGGATTCTATCTTTATGGATGTACGTTAGTTGTGGTTGGCGAATAAGATCGCCAGAAATGATTTGATAATGCGTTGCCTTGGAATAATCGTAAAGCGAATCTTCGCTAATTACTGGGGCAATCTGCCAACGGTCCAGCACTTCCATGCCTTCAACGGAACGAATGTTTCTGTAGTCCACTGGTTGATCAGCAGAACGACCATCGTCGATGTAAAGCAGAATTACGGCCCCACCGAACAATCGCGCATTTTTAGAAGCCAAGCCAAGATTTTCAAGGATGTACAAGTCCTCAATTACTTGCTCCACACCACTCACTTCTTCTGCCGCTGCTCCTTCGCCACCAAACAGTACTTTGAAGCCCTTCCGCGTGGATTGTTCGGCAACAATGTCTACGATCCGCTTAGGAATCCACTCGCTATAGAGGTTTTCAAGCTCTTCCTGAGTGAGGAAGACGATGGGGGTGGAATTAGTGTATTGGCTTTTGTCGCGACGAGTGCCCATTCCCGTCAAGGCATTTACCAAGCCATCCGCCCGCAAGCTTTCGTTGCCATTGTGCCCTAGATCAACCAGTTCTTCCGACATTTTTAGCTTAGTGTGCGTTGCATCTATGCTAGCAATGGCTAAGATGTGCTTGAACTTCTTTTCCTTATGCCCACGCCAATTTCATTTGTCTTTTCTGAGGAAGAAAAAAGCATTGCAATGGCGGAAGGCATGAGGCGACAAGGCGTCAACGAAGCGAAAGGCTTGCGTGGGCGTAATGGTGGCGCATGGAAAGGAAGCAAAGCTCTTGACATTCACTTGCTTGGTGCGGCAGGCGAGATGGCCGTGGCCTCGCACCTAGGCATGAAAAGCTTTCTGTATCAAGAGACTCAAGCTAAGAAAGGCTCCGATGACCTGCCAGGAATAGATATCAAAACCAGAAGCAAGCATTCCTACGATCTAATAGTGCAACGCAACGAAAGTCCTGATAAGAAGTTTGTTCTTGTTACCATTCAAGACAAAACTACTCTCATTCATGGCTGGTGCTATGGGCGGGATGCAATGAAGGAAGAATTCTGGGCCGACCCTGCTCGTGGTCGCCCTGCATATTTTGTCCCTAAAGAAGCACTATTCCCCATGGAAAGCTTAAATGACGAAGCTAAAGTGCTCTGACTTTGCCAAGCACGTATTAAATACTGCACTATGGCCTAAGCAAGAGGAAATTCTTGATGAATACTTCGGGGGCGGCAAAACTCATGCTTGTTGGGCTCTTGGTCGG
>Ga0102861_1000172_pt1 | contig 17144 bp, 23 predicted proteins | sample Colrivmeta1449B3_FD_78182 | JGI IMG/M metagenome (GOLD analysis project Ga0102861, IMG submission 78182) | Estuarine microbial communities from the Columbia River estuary - metaG 1449B-3 | ecosystem: Environmental > Aquatic > Marine > Intertidal zone > Estuary | place: USA: Columbia River... | reverse complement strand
GCTCTCTTTATTTTCTCATTATTCATCTGAGAAAAAAGTTCCTGGGGCTTTGGAAGTTCTTGGGCGCGGGAGGGGCTCACCTGCGCTCAAGAAGTCTCGGGACTTGTGGGGGTTTTGTGGATAAAGGGCCGGGCGGCGGGGTGCAGGGGCGGAGCCCCGCCGGTGACCCGTCCCCCGACCTCCATGAATCTCTAAAAAACTTTTTAAAAACTCTTTTCTCTTTGACCCGTGACGGGGGCCGGTGGCGCGCCCCCGACCTCTATGAAACTCGAAAAATTTTAAAAATTCTTTTTCTTATGACACGGTGCGGCTGCAGCGGACCTCGAAGTCGCCCTCGGGCACTATGGCCCCCTCGTCGCTCAGGTTGATCACGTCACCGTCCCTAGCCCCCTTCATCCACTCCCTGACCCCCTCGAGCTGACCCCACGTTATGAGCTCCTCGCCGTACAGCCCGTTCATCCACAAACGCAGACCCGCCGAGTTCACCACGCGCCACCGAACCTCGTCCCACGGAGCCAACGTACGGCACATAAAGGACGCCATCGCTTTTTGACCTCCTGGACTCCGTGGGGGACCCTCGCGTCCACACAACCCTCTTTTCTCCCCTCCTCTCAGAACGGCCAACACGACTTGCGGCACCGGGCTTCGTGAGCCTCGCACTCGGTCATGGTCGGAAATTCTTTTTTACATTTTTCACACGTCCAATAAAGCTCGGTATCCGAGTCGACGAGCTGTACCGGCCAGTGACCCCTACACGTGGGGCACGTGACGTTGCCACTCTTGGCCGATACGATAAGACACTCCAAATGAAAACTTTTGTCACAGAACTGGCACGTCGCCGTGAGACTTGGGCGCGCGCGAGTTATGGGGTCGAAGCACACCGGGCACTCCATACTATACCCGGACTTTTAGGACGGCCACCACCTGGGCGGCCAACCTCCCAAAAACCACACATCGAGCACAGCCGCCAACACAAGGGCACATATGGTCAACTCGGCGGCGTCCACCGGAGGCGGCTCGAGACCACGGACCTTGACTAAACCCGGATACAGAAAAGCGTTGGCCACGTTGCCAAACACGTGACCACATGAATGAATTAGCGTCCCTTTTCTGCCTGAAAACTTATACCCCAGTGCAAAACAGACCAAACCGCACGCGGTAAAAGCCATGTACGGGAGCCTGGAGACGGCGTCCACCTTTCGTGATATGTTGAGTTGATAGGTCAGACCGGTAAATATATTCACCATGTCCACGTTGCGCCGCCACCCAAAAACCGGCCGACGCCAATAATTCACGGAACAAAATAAAACAGAACTTGCCGCCGCCAAACAGTCGTAGAGGGCCAGGTGTGCCGACGCCACACAGCTCGCCACCACCGTGAAGGACGACGCGAGTAGAATGCGCGACTCACTGCGGGGCGTCACCTCCATTGAGATATTCGAGGTCTGGAGCTTTAAAAGCTTTTTTGACGTGACGGTATATCTGCAGTCCCCACCACCATTGCATGACGTAGAGCGACGCGGCCATGGGCACTATGATCGCCTCCGAGCCCCGGACCGGAAGCCCCATGACTCCCCACATGACCCATGTGCCGTACACGAGTCGCGCCACGAAGAACGAAATAGCAAAAGAAATTTTTGTAAATTTATTTGGATGCTTTTGCATGAGGGCCATGGGACAGTTCGATAGGGCCGAGAAATAGAAGGCGGTTGAAAGGGCCGTCTTGAACACCCACCCCCAGTACAGGTAGCCAAGGCACAGCACGTGATGGACGGCCCGCCATCTATTATAGTCCAGGTACGTACGATGAATATAATAGACCGTCTCGTATCTGAGTTGGATCATCTGCCACGGCTCGGGCTCGGTGCTATTGTAATCTTTGTAGTTTTGCCAGGCTGCCCACCCGAGAAGAGCCGCCACGAGGTCGCCCAGGAAAAACCTGTACTCGTACAGGACGAGTAGGCCCTCCATACCTACACGATCCGCATAGGGACCCACGTGAAGAGTCATGTACAATAAGTCCGCCTCGTTTTTAACGCGCTAGTCGACGTCTAGGTCGGCGAGCAGGGACGTTTCGAAGGCCGTCACCTCCTTGAGAATGTCTGTTAGAATTTGGACATTGTCAAGTAGGTCGAAGCGCTGATCGCGGCCGTCTGCAGTCTTGATCTTGCCCATGACGTGGCGGATAAGATCGAGGACGTGGCGGCGGTTTGACATTTTTGGGTGCCGAGGGAGACGGGACGCGGGTGGTCTTGGTAACAGAACATGAAATTACACAAACTCGACATCCGCGACCCAGTCCTCCCCAAGCAGAACCTCCTCATTGAGACCTGCGGGTGGCCATCCTGCATATCCGTGCCCGCCCTCCGTCTTGGGGTCGTGGCGGGTGATGACGGGGCCGCCCTCAAGCCACATGAGGGTGCTGCGGTAACTTGATAGAATCTTGAGCTCCTTACCCCAGAGGTCTTCAGGGGTGGACTTGAGGCGCGGGGTTGTGTCCGCATCTAGGCAAGCGCGAATAGCCTCCCACTCCGTGACGTTAGGGGTCGGGCGCAGGTTGCCAATAGTGATGGGGCGGAAGCTCAGAAACTTGACGGCGGTGGCCATTGTTTGTGTTTGGGTGTCTGGGCCGTCTCGGCCCGCGGCCCCACGTGCACAGAACCTGTTTTTATAGGGTGTCGGCCACCGTCTTGTCGTCACGGATTTCCACAAATACCGGCAGGAACAGCGACTTCTTACCCGTCTTTTTGTCCGTTATCAGCGCGTTGTACTTGACGGCCACAATCTTGCCCAAGAACTCCTTGGAGTCGCACGACCGCTCATCGTCATCGAGGCCCGTGCCCACCGCCGACGTCACCTCGCCGTCAGCTGACTCAACCATGAGCGAGCCAATTTTGCCCTTGTATTTGCCGGCACCGGGCACGATCCCAGTGACGCGCAGGTCCGCCTCGAGCTCGGCCTTCATCTTGACCTGGTGCTTTACCCGCTTGTTCTCCCACGGGCCCTTGGGGTCCTTGAGTACCAGACCCTCCTCACCCTCGGACAGCTTCTGCTGATAGAGCTCGTGAGCCGCCTCCATAGAGGCCACGGTGTCGGCGCGCGCCACGGTGATGTGCGTGGTGTCCTTGGCGCCGAGCAACTTCAGACGGTCCTCGTACCCCATGTCGCACCGACCCGTGCGGAAATCCGCGAGAGGGATCACGTCCCAGACGACCGCATGGACCCGCTTGGCGAGCTCGGCGGTGCCCGTGCCCTTCTGGAACTTGGTCAGGAGGCCGTTGCCCGTCTTGCGGTCCGTGAACCACCCCCCGTGACCGGCGACCATGAGCAGCTCACCGTCCAGCACGCAGTCGCGCCGCGCCGCCAGACCCACCACCTCGCCGTCCAGGGCCCCAAAGAGGTCGAGCTCCTTTCCGGCCCGTGTACGATATGACACCTGGCCGTTTTCACAGATGGCGTTGAAGCGCATACCGTCCATCTTGGTCTGGGCCAAGCACGGAAATTTAATTTTTGTTTTTTCGTTCATAGGGCTGACCAGCATGCAAGGGTACGAGAGCTTGAGGTCCGGCCAGATCTTTTCGACCGTCGCGTCGCTCACACCGCACTTGAGGTTGCGGCCTATGACGCGCCGAAGCACCTCCTGGTCGTCCCGCGTCATGCAGCCGAGCAGGAACGCCACGTGGTCACGGGCAGCGTGGCCGCTGAGCATACGCGAGCACAGCTTGGTCTCGAGCTCACGGAGCGCGCACTCGAGCGTCACCCGCTCGGGCGGCTGGATGACGCCCTTGGACGCGTCGGGCTCGGGAATCTTTTTAATATAAAAATTTACGATGGGGTCAAGGGTCAGGCGGAAAGCAGTCTTGAGAAGGGGGTCGTCGGCGTGTTCGCCAAGGATGTCCTCCTTCTCAAGACGGCTGGTGGTGGCCTCGAGGCGCTTGAGGATCGGGAGTACGGAAGCCATGTTTGTGTTTGGTGAAGGGTCCGTGACCCGGCTGACCCCCACGTCCGCACAACGTGTTTTTCATATGAGCCCCCTCTGACTCAGGTACTCACGGATGGTCCTAGGATTTTCCCGAAAAACTTGTTCATAGACTTTTATGAAGTCCGTACCCGATCCGATCAGCGCCAAGTTGTAAATTATGAAAATCAAAAAATTTTTAAAAAAATTAAATTTAGTTTTCCGGAGGAGGACGACCGGCACGACATGGGTCGCCACTATGAAAAACCCGATAGGTCGGAAAAGTGTACCCTCGGCCAACACGAAAAATATACTCCCTATGAGGGTCGCCACACACGACGCCAAGGGTGAGAAGGGCATGAGGCCCGCGAGCCATAGTGCCGCCATGGCCGTCGACCAATAACTATAGATCTTCCATATCGGTACCATCTACTAAACGCGCACTTTTAAAATTTAAATTTTGTTTCTGCAAGTTAGATGACCGAGGAGTATATCCACCAGCCGATGCTCACGTACCTCGGCAACAAGCGTAAACTTCTGGACTTTATAGAGGAGCAGGTACTGAGCGTCAAAAAGAAGCTCAAAAAGGATAAGCTCGTGATGATGGATGGGTTCTCGGGGAGTGGCGTCGTGTCGCGCATGCTATCGACGCACTCGTCCGAGCTCCATTCGAATGATCTGGAGCACTACGCATACATCATAGCCAACTGCTACGTCAAGCAGCCCACCAAAGCCCAACAGGAAAAGATTGCGTCCCACATCGAAAAGATGAACGAACTGGCCGAAAAGGGACCGTACGTCGAGGGTATCATGACCAAGTGGTACGCGCCCAAGAATACCGAGAGCCCCAAGGCTGGTGAGGTCTGTTTTTTCACGCGCGAAAACGCAAAGATAATAGATACGCTACGCAACTACATCGAGAAGGTCGAGGACGACCTGACTGACTGGTGCCTCGGCCCCCTCCTTGTGCAGGCGAGCGTCCACGCCAACACCATGGGGCACCTCGCCGCGTTCTTCAAAGACGACAACAACGTGGGCACGTTTCACAAGACCGAGGCTTCGTATAGACACGCGTCAGACCCCATCCGTCTCGAGTGCCCCATATGGTCCCCAGAGCCTTGCAAGGTGACGTGTCACAACCAGTCAACAAATGATCTGATCAAAAAACTCAAAGACCCCTTCGACCTGATTTATTACGACCCGCCCTATAATCAACACGAGTACAGTCACAAGTACTTTTTGCTAAACGTAATTGTAACTAATAAAAAGGCGAAAAACTGGACTGATGTAACACACATGCCCGAACGGTCCGAGCGCAACCAGTCCGACTACAACAAAGAGGACCCGGCCGTCAAGGCCATGACCGAACTGATCGAGGACTCGCTCAAGATTTCCAAGTACGTCCTAATCTCTTACAACGACGAGGGCATCATAAGCGCGGCCAGGTGGAAAAAGATGCTCGAACCGTACGAGTACAACAAAATAAAAAAGGAGTACAAGCGAATGGTGGATCGCAATGGTGAATCCGGGGCGGTGTACGAGATTCTGTACCTGGTCCGCAAGAGTTAGAGACTCTACTCGTCTTCATTCCAGATGGAAATATTTTTGAAAAATATTTCTACAAAAATTTTTGAAAAGTTGGGACCGGGGTACAGTGAGCGCGTCTACCACAACGCCTTTGAGGTGGAGCTCCGCTTGGCCGGTATCCAGTACGAGACGGAGAAAATCCTTCCCGTGATTTACGAGGGCCACACGGTCGGGAACCTGCGGGCCGACCTGATCCTCGCGGGCCGAACCATCGTGGAGCTCAAGTCCGTCACGAAACTCAAGGATGAGTTTAGGAACCAGGTGCGTAATTACGGGCGGCTCACGGGGCTCGAGTCGGGTTACCTCGTGAACTTCCCGTGCGTCGCGGGCGAGGTTGAGGTCGAGTGCGTCGTGGACCAGACGGCACTCCCTCCATGGCTGCGCTAATTTCTCGTGACAAAGTATGAAGGAAGACACGTGGCACGATAAAGAGGAGGCGTACCTTCGCAAGCTCGAGGAGCAGTGCAACTATATGCACCGGCACTACTCCAAGGAGTTCACGTACTACAACGGCCTCTCGTCCAGGTTTAACATCCCTATCCTCGTCATATCGTCCGTAAACGCTTTGACGGCCATAGCCCTAGGACAGTTCGTCGAACAGACGATGGTCAGTATCCTCAACGCTATCCTGTCGGCTGGAACGGGCGTGCTCGGCTCGATTCAGCTGTACATGAAGTTGAATGAAAAAATGACCAAGGCGCTCAACTCGTCTATTCACGTGAAGCGGATAGCCCTCAAGATATCCAAGGAGCTCAGCATCGACAGAGAACAGCGCGTCACGGAGGGTGTCGCGTTCCTGAACGAGTGCTTCACGGAGTTTAACAACGCCATAGAGACGGGGAACCCGCTTGAAAAGTCGGTCGAGAACTTTTTGGCCTTGGCGCCGCCCCGTATGCCCAAACCGGGCTCGCTCGCGAGCATCGCCGCGTCCCTCATGACGCCCAAGGCGTCCGTCGAGGGCGGGAGCCCGCGGACGTTTGAAATTGCCCGCCCGCGCCCGGGCACCCTGTGGGGCCGTCTGCGCCACGACGCCCTCGATCACCCGTCGGTCGAGAGTTCGACTCCGCCCAACGAGGAGGTTTAGCGTCCTCCACGCAGTCTCAACACAAGGTGCAAAGTCGACTCCTTTTGCACGTTATAATCGGCCAGGGTCCTGTCATCCTCCAACTGCTTGCCTGCAAAGATCAGGCGTTGCTGGTCGGGCGGGATGCCCTCCTTGTCGGAAATCTTAGCCTTCACCGCCGCGACCGTATCGCTTGATTCGATCTCGAGGGTGATCGTCTTGCCAGTCAGGGTCTTCACGAAGATCTGCATTTATTAGTCCGCGTGCTTTTTCTCTAATAGACGGAGTAGTTGTCCTGGATCAGCGGGACCGCGCAGTTGGTGTAGCGGCGCGATATCGCCTTGAACTCGCTGTTCACGTGGTCACGGAGACGCCGAAACTCCTCACAGACCGTCTCGGGAGTGCGGTGCGTCGTGAAAGCCTGAAGGAGGTCGATCGTCACCGTCTGGTACATCTCGAGAACCTGGCGGATGTCCGTCTTCTTCTGGCGAGCCTTTTCGCGCTGCTGCAGCTTCTTTTTGAAAACCTCGTCGGTGAAATCGCCAATCATAAACTTGATACGGATGTCCCGGTTGTCCTCGATGGCGTTGGTCGCGTACCGGTTCATGACTATGTGCTGGATATGACCGTGCATGCGGTGAACCGTCGCGACGGTGGCAGAGGCCGGCAGACGCGCCATCTGCTGCCATGACGGCAGCCCGCCACACGGCGCGTCACCCGGCTCGCGGGCCAGGGTTCCACGGGCTCTCATGTAGTCGTAGTAGTGAGGGTTGTGCACGTGGTGCGTTTCTATGGTGCCCCGGCGCCAACTGAACGCCGTGTGACACTGCGTGCACCACATCTGGTCGCACCCGTCAATCTTGAAGATGATCGACGCGCACTTGGGGCACGGACGCGAGTCCTTTTCGAGCATCCGGGCCGTGGCCACGTTGTTGGGGTCGCACGTGTGAGGGGCGTCCTTGTCGGGGCCCTTGACCTCGTGACACTCGGGACAGGCCCAGTTCTCACACAGGCCACACTTCCACGCGGTGCTCAGGAAGCCCTTGCAGTTGGCGTGGGGACAGGCGCGGACAAACGCACGGCGCTCGGCAACGAGCTGCGGACGGAACCACGCGTCGCGACAAAAAGTCCAGTGCTTAATATCAACCTCAATTTCACGCATTTTCTTTTCGATGTCGGCACAGCGCTTGCTGCGCTCGAGCATCGCCTCGAACTCGGTGGGGACGCCGATCTCGGCCGCCAGGCACGCAAGGGGCTGCACGCTGCCCCTGGTGTGCAGCGCACCCAGTTCACGTATGCGCACGCGCGCCTTTTCGCACAGGTCATCGAAGTACCGCCGCTTCTTCTCCGCCTCGACGTGCACCTGCGTGGCGGGCATGAGGCTGCGCTCGCGCTCAAAGAGGAGCTCCTCACGGCGCGCCTTGAGCGTCTTGTTGACGAATTTCACGGGCATGATGTCCCAGAGAGTTTCGCGGTTCCAGCCCTTGCGACAGGACATGCAATGCGGGTCTTCGGCCGAGTCGAGCGTATATTTCTCGACACAGGTCGTGCAGACATTGAATGTACAGTAAGGGCACGCGACCCGTTTGTGATTTGATAGGTTGAAGGTCTCGCAACACACGTCGCAACTCATTCTTATTTTACTTGGGCTCCTTTTCTTTTTCCTGCTTGGCGGCGGTCAACTTTTTGGGCGCGACGCGAGGTCTGCGCTTGTGGGGTGGCGTGTATGAGCTCGGTTCGGGCATCTCGGGAGGCTCGGGCCAGGGCCCGTCGTCGTCTAGGTCAGCCCAGCGCGGCGCCGACATTTATACTCTAGGTCATTTTCTTCTTAACAGCCTTGATGACCTTCTTCGGCTTTGAGGAGGCCGAGCCGGGCCAGCGCCGCTCAATTTCAGCCTGAAGTTCTGCAGAGTGGGACGCGTACCACTCGCGCTGCGCGCGCACACGCGCGATCGCCTCCTCCGAGTAGCCCACCTTGCGGTACTCTTCCAGCGGCGCGGCCGCTCCCCACTTGGTGATCATGGCCGCGACTCCCTCGAGGTCAACGCCCACCGAACGCGGGGGTGGCGCCACGCGAGTCACGGGTGGGTGAGCCTCGAACCACGCCACGGACTTGGCGATGTAGGCCTCACGGAGATCCGGGTGCATATTACGAGCTATGATCTCGTACTCGAGTGAAGGGGTCCACTCGGGTGCGCGGCGCACGACGGTAGTTTGGGGGAGCAAGAGGCGCGCGCGGTCCTCGGGGTGCAGCCGGCGCGGCTCGGTGTAGCAGCCGCGGCAAGTGCGAAGGGCGGGACGGATGTACTGGGCCATGTGTCTTTCTGGTTTGTTTGGTTTTTTTGAGGACGGGGAGACGCTGCTGTGCACAGAACCGGTTTTTTCATTACACTCACTCTTCATCGAAATCGCTCACCTCCTCCGCCTCGCTGTCAGCTGCCGCGGGCGCGGCGTCCTCGTCCTCGTCGTCCTCGCGGTCGCTCTCGCTGTCGCTCACCTCAGGAGAGGGGCGGACCGCCTTGACCGGCGCCTCCACCGCCTCCTCAAACTCCTGCTCCTCCGCAAGCGCCCCGCCGTGCGTCTGGCACAGGCTGCACTCAGCGTGCTTTTCGCCGTCGATCTCGTGCTCGTGCACCGGCGCCACCTTGGCAGCCGCCTTTTTGGGCTCGGGCTTGACCGGCTTGGGCACGTCCTGCTTGGGAGCCTCCGACTGCTGCTTGAGGTGGCGCTTGCAGTAGCACTCGCCCTTCAGCGGGCTGAAACTGCACTGGCCCTTTTTGGCGGTAAGCGCCTGGCAGCGCTCACCCTCGGGCTTGCCCTCAACGGACACCTTGGCGGCCCGGACCTTCTTCTGTTTGGGCACCTTGATGGCCGACTCGGCCGCAACCAGGTACTTGGCCTCGAGCTCCTCAAAGGCAATCTTGTAGTCAGCGGCAACCTGCAGGAGGAACACGCGGTCACGCTCGCGGGCCAGGGCGTCGCAGGCAAGGGCAAAGGAGGAGGCAGCCATTGTTTGTTTTTGTTGGTTGAGAGGTGGTGAGCCGGGTGGGTCCCGTGCACAAGACTCGGTTTTTTGGGTACCGGGGCAGAGGGCACCAGAGAGGCTCTTTGTGTTTTGGTGAAAGACCCTTCCCGGTCCGGGGCCTCACGCACGCAGAACCAAGTTTTTCACAATGGCCTCGACCGTCGCCGCCTCGATCTTAGACCCACTCAAATTTTTATTTTTAATTTTTTTCAATAAATTTTGAGTCTTGGCGGAAAGACGGACAAGTCGGGGGTCGTAATTCTTTGCGTGGTTGGATATGACGCGGCTTAGCTGATTAGCCCGGGCAACATTCTTCATGCCCTTTTCAGGGTTACCGGTCAGAGGGTTGCGCTGGGCCACCTGTGACTTGTGCAGGAAAGACCCGGCCAGAATACCGAGCGCGTCCATCAGCTGATACTTGGCCTGCTCTATGGGGACGCCGGTCGTGAATGAGAAGCGCTTGCTCAGCCAAGAGCGCGAGACGCCCGGGTAGAGCGAAAGCGCCGAGTCGGCCACGCTTATGAGCTTGCCGCCAATCTTGAGCTGCCACGTGTAGACCAGGTGCGTGCGGCGCCCCGTGGCGGGCACCTGTACCGGCGCGTGGAGGACCCGTCTACCCGGCTTGAACCGCACCTCGACGTTCGCCCCCTTGTAATTTTTGTTTATAAATTTTGCAAATCCATCCATGTGAACCTGCATGACGCGTCGCATCGCAGCACCCTTGCGCTGGAGGACGGCCAGGGTCGTGATAGGTTTGTTCACTGCAAAACTAAAATCAAAATCACTCGTCTGACGGATGAGGCGGACTCGGGCCGCGCGGGTCCGCTGACGCAGGTACAGGTTGACAGCCTGTCCGCCCGTGCAAAATATCACAAACTCTTTGTGAGGTCTGGTGAGGTACTTTTCACGCTTGCTATACTCCATGAATAGGCGGGCCAGCGTCTGCGGGAAGCTAAGGGTCCGGAGCGAGAGCACGGGCATGCGACCCTCGGTCCGCTCGATCTTCTGGTAGGCGTTCGTGAGCATAATTTCAGAAGAAAAATAGCCCGAGTGAAACACCGACCACTTGCCTTCGGCGTAGTAGCCGTCGTAGCCGTGGACCCTCAAAAAATCTTGAGAAAAATAAGTTCCAAGTTTTTTGTTGAGCGCCTTCCACGACGCGCGCTGACCAGCCATGGTGTTGTTCACGCCCCGGGGGATGCTTCCAACCTTGAGGGACCGGAGCCTCCGGACCTGCTCACCAGCGCTGATGCCCGTGCCGAACGCCGTTTCGAGGCGCCACTTGAGCATCTTGGACAGGCCGGGCATCGCCAAGACCTTCTTTATATTCTCGTGATTCATCTCGAAAAGGCGCAGGAGCTTCTTGACGCGGAAGGCGCAGACGTTCCCGTACTTGCGTGCGTGGACCTGGTCGTCCGTGAGGTAAAAGTTGCGTATGTCCTTGAGGAGGCTTGTGCAGGAGACGGGTAGACCCTTGTACAGGATCGTCCCGGGCGCGATCCGAATCTCTGTAAACTCGGGATCCGCCATTAAATTCTAGACAGAAATTAAATGGCGGCCAAATTTGTCGGGACCCTCATGAACTCCCGTACACAGGCTCACGCCTTCCACCTGACGACCCCGTCTTTCGCCGAGCACAAGGCGCTGCAGGCGTACTATGAGGGCATCGTCCCCCTGCTCGATTCGTGGGCCGAGGCGTACATGGGCAAGTACGGCCGCCTCCGCTCAGTCAACGTCAACAAGCGCTTTATGCGCGACCCGCGCAAGGCCAAGGAGTATTTCCGGTCATTGCTTGGCCGGGTCCGCGCCATGAGCCGCCTGTCAAAGGATTCGTACCTGCGTAACATATATGATGAGATTGTGGCTCTGATCCGCTCGACCCTGTACATGCTCAGCTTGCGCTAAGCAAGAGGCTCACTCTCCGTTGAAAACAAAGTGGAGTGGTTTTCCGCCATAAATGGCCGCCATGTATCCGAATGTCGAAAAGCCGACCGAGTCACCCCGACCGGCCGTCACGAGGACACCGGGACACATACTCAATAGATACCATGACAAGTAGACATCTTGTAAATTTTTAACCGTCTGGACCGTCTCGTCCGTCTGTTCAGCCGTGTGTGTATATTCCGTGTCAAGCATAGTCACCTTGTCACCAAATATATCCTTGAGATGGCGCTTGGTACTGGGTGAATCGGACGTCACGTAGACGCGTCCAGGGGCGGACCCTATGTATTGCTTGAATCGCTCGAGACCTGAATCTGAACAAAAAAAGAATTTAGGATCGGTCGTACCGGCGAACTGTGTCGAGTCGGCCGACCAGTTGCCCCGGCGGATATTGACACCTAGGGTGACGCCGTCAAGTAGGTGGGCGTGTCGAGCAACGAGGGACATGAGGTGGGCGGTGGGCTTGACGATGTCACGGCACAGGGTATGAACAGTGTTGCGATTTTCCTGATTTATATACACGGGGAGGTGCGGGCAGCGGCCATCCTGCTTGGTAATAGTGAAACCGTGCAAGCTGAAACAATTTCCAAATTCGTAATCGAACACGTCCTCATGGACATACTTGACACCGTTCGACTTGCAGACCGAAAGCAAGATGAGCAAGTTTCCAAGACCCGGCTTGGGCACGACCGGACGGTAAACCTCCACGTCCATTCTATATTTTCAGACCTAAACCTTTAGATTATAGAACGAATCAAGTGGGCTGTCACGCAGACGAATAATTTTATTTTTAATTTCATCAAAAAGATTCCATGCCAAGGGGAGGAACACGACGGGCTGCGCGGCCGGCACCGTGACGATGTGCCCAGAGCCCGTCACGGGCGCGCGGACCCCCGGGCTGAACTTGCCCTGTTTGAGAGGGTTGTCATCGATTATGACCGCGGGCTTGAACTTGAGAAAGTTCAGCATCGTGTTGCCCTTGGCGGCGGCCCCGTACGCAACGACGTACTTGCCGTCTAGGTCGGACCGGACCTTGGCGGCGAACGCGTGGCAGTTCTTGGCCCACGTGTCGTACGTCGTGGCTGCGTGGAGACCGGCCGCCTCCTCGCGCGCGAGCTCGGACGCGACGCGATCATCAGGGGTCCCCTCGAGGCCCACGACAAACATATAGCTCGTCCCGTGAATCTTGGTCTTGATGACGTCCAGGAGCACGAGCCCGGCCCGCTCGGCCAACTTTTTGAAAGAAAGAACGTTGAAGAAATTGATGTGCTCGTGGTAAATGGTGTCAAACTCGCCGTTCAGGACCATGTCCGCCTGACTCGTCTGGATGTACACGCGGGTCCCGAGGTGCATGACGCGCTTGGCCCGCACGAGAAAGCCGAGTGGATCGCGATTGTGAGCAAAGACATTCTGCGCGTTGATGACGTCAAAGGTGACCCCGGGGTTGTAGGCGTCGTCGAAATATCCCAGAGTCACGTTGTGCTTGGCGGAACTCACGGGCCACAGGTTCTCAGCCGGATCGACTCCCCACGTCTCGCAGCCAAGGGCCTTGAACATGTCCAGCTGCGTGCCATCGTTGCAGCCAATGTCGAGGACACGGTCGCCCGCCTTGGCCACCTTGTTGGCGAACCACGAGAGGTACTCGCGGTACGTGTCGCTCGTGCCGCTCACGTACAGATAATGCTTGAACATCAGATCCGGGTCTATGAAATAATCGAGCTGGAGGTGGTCACACCGCGTGCAGCGCACGACGGCCAGGGGGTAGACGTCCTCGTGTTCAGTCTCGGAATTCTTAAATTCGTTCGCCAGGGGCTGAGCACCGAGGTCCAGGCAGGCCACAAGGGTCGAATCACCACAGGCCAGACATGTGGTCGCCATTACTAATGTTAAAGATAGTGACAGTTTTAACTGTACATGAAGGGGCGCGCTCTCATCACCGGGTCAGCGGGCTTTGTCGGCCATCACATTGTTGAGAATTTCATCAAGACGACCGAGCTCGAGGTGGTGGGGCTGGATCGCCTCAGTTATTCAGGGAACCTGAATCGGGTCTACGAGGTCCTGCCCGAAGACCAGAAGCACCGGTACAAGATGTTCCACCACGACCTGCGCTCCGAGATTAACGAGCCCCTCATGAAGCAACTCGGTCAGTTTGACTACATCATCCACGTGGCGGCGAGTAGCCACGTCGACCGTAGCATCGATCAGCCCGTGAATTTCGTCCTCGACAACGTCGTCGGGACCTGCTCGATGCTCGACTTTGCCCGGAAGCAAAAGAATTTGAAAAATTTCATTTATTTCTCGACCGATGAGATCTTCGGACCGGCGCCGCCCGGCGTGGCCTATGACGAGTACGACCGGTACAACTCGACCAACCCGTATTCGGCGGCCAAGGCGGGCGGTGAGGAGCTGTGCGTGGCCTTTCGCAACACGTACAAGATTCCGGTGACCATTACCCACACGATGAATATCTTTGGCGCGCGTCAGCACCCCGAGAAGTTCATCCCCATGTGCATCAGCAAGGTGCGCGCGGGTGAGAAGATCTTCATCCACTCCGACGAGACGCGGACGATCCCCGGTAGCCGGCACTATATTCACGCATCCGACGTGGCCGACGCCATCCACTTCATCGTCGAAAACGAGCCCGATGCGGGCATGCCCGGGTACTGTCCCAAGTTTAACGTGGTGGGCAAGGAGGAGGTGGACAACCTGACCCTGGCGCAGTACATCGCCGAGGCGGTCGGCAAGCCCCTGCGTTACGAGCTCGTCGACTTTCACTCGAGCCGCCCGGGTCATGACCTGCGGTACGCCCTGTCCGGTGAGCGCCTCAAGAAGGCCGGGTGGGAGCCCAAGATTAGCCTGCGCGAGCGCATCACGGACGTCGTCCAGTGGTCCCTGGCGAACGATCACTGGCTGTACTAGGCGAGATTAGTAGGGGGCGTCGGAACCGTCTCACCCGTTTGTATTTTTAGAATAAACGCACGCATCTGTGAGGAGAGCTTATCCTTGAGCCCCTTGATGACGCGAACATATTCGTCTTGATTTTTAATCATAGAATTGTAATTTTCAAGAGCCTTCTTCACAAAGCGCACCTGGTCTACACGCTCTTCAGCGCGCGTGTCGAGCATGACGTCTTCGTAGTGGGCCGCGGACCCCATCTTGTTTGTGATCACGACGCAGCCCAGTAGCGCCGCTTCACGTGGCATGCGGTCACGCCCGGGATGGGTTCCGAGATCCATATAAACCTTGCATTTCTTGAGGGTCTCAATCACCTTGGCGGGGGCCATTTTCTGAATGGGGACGCACTTGGCACAAATCTCCATACAAATAGATGGCGTATCTGAATCCTTTGCCGGGTTATAGGCGACCCAGTCCTCCTTGTCCCACTTGTCCCACGTCGCAGACGTGTATTCATCTGATATATAATCATCCAAATCAAACGTCTCGAGCGGCCCGGCCGCCTCGTGCAGCACGCGCGTCTTGGCCAAGTAAGACTGAAATATATGAATGAGTTTAGAGTCGGCCAGGTATTCTTGCATAAGGGGCAGGCCATACGTCAGCGACAGCCACGCCACGGCCACCCGGATATTTGGAAAATCATTTCTAATTTTCTTTATTGACACTATTTCCGGAATTATTAGCAAGTTTTCAGCCGAGTCTTCTATTTCCTTGGCGCACTTCAGGTTGGAGTACTTTTCAGTGTATATCATCGGGAGATCGACGGGCGATTGATCCGCTATGTTCCAATAGAATACGTAGGCATCTGCTCCAATTGAATTCAACATATCACAATACTGATGGAGGCATTCCGGTCCACCAGTTTTGTGATGCGGGCAATAAATGAACACCTTCATGAAAGACTTGTGCGTCAATACTTTAAAGGAAATAGATATTTGAATATCATGGAGGTTATCCGAGCTTGCACGAGGGATGATCTGCTGCGCCCCGAATTCATCGAGGCCCTCATGGGCCGACTTGGCTTCAACAACGAGATGCCGTCGGAGCAACCAAAATTTGTTCGCGAAAACACGGGCGGCCTCCGCATATGGCAGTACCCGAATCAATTTTCAAAATATCTCATTTTTCTATCGGGTCTCGGTGCCACGTCCTATCTCGAGATTGGCTGCAGGTGGGGTGGGACGTTCATTCTCACCTGTGAGTATCTGAAAAAGTTTGGCCCTTTCACGAAGAGCCTCGCCGTAGACCCCATAGACTCACCGGTCGCGGCGTACTGCAGGGAGAACCCCGAGTCTAATTTCATGCAGGCATATTCGACTTCAAGAGAATTCATCAAGCACATCGACAAGGAATTTTATGATGTCATATTCATTGATGGCGACCACTCGTATGACGGCGTCGCTCTTGATTATCACACGTGCAAGAGCCATGGCAGGGTCTTTGTATTTCACGATATAGTGAATGACGCCTGTCCGGGCGTGAGCAGATTTTGGAACGAGCTCAAGGCGGATGAATCTTCCGAGTACACTTTTCATGAATTTACGGATCAGTATCCAGACGTGGCGGGATCTTTTTTGGGGATTGGCGTGGCTGTTAAAGTATAGAGAAGCGATGATTACAGATGGAGGAGATCTTCAAACGTTACGAAGGCGTGGTGAATGTGGGCACCGATAAGAACACGACCCATTCTTACTTGGCGGCTTACGAGCGCGTCTTCGAGCCGAAGCGTCACGAGGCGGTGCGCGTCCTCGAAATTGGCGTCTTCACGGGCGGCTCCCTACGCGCCTGGGCCGACTATTTCGACCATGCCGACTCTGAGATTGTAGGGCTTGACATAAACCCCAACCTGGTCGCGTTTGATCTTGCCGTTCCCAAGGTTAAAACCATGCTGCTCGACGCCACGAATCCCGAGGCGGTGAGCCAGCTCGAGGGCGAGTTCGACTTCATCATCGATGACGGGAGTCACGCCCTGCGCGACCAATTGGCCTCGCTTCACCTGCTTGGAGGCCGCATCCGCAGCGGTGGTGCGTACATCATCGAGGACGTGCAGAACATAGAAGACGCGCAGGTCCTCATGGCTGCGGGCAGCGAGACGGGCTGGGCCGTAGAACTTTCCGACACGCGTCACGTCAAGGGGCGCTACGATGACTTAATGATTATATACACGAAAAAGTAAGTAATGCGAACATTCAACGACTTCAAAAATGAACCGTGGGAGCACGACTTTCGCACCCACCCCGCACGCGCGCCGCTCGAGGCGGTCCTCATAGAGACCCGACCCGACCCCGACTTGCGCTCGGCCCTCGCCAACTTCTCGTGCCACCTGCCGTACGCCGCCCTCACGATCCTAGGATCAAAAGAAAATTTTAAAATTTTAAAAGAAATTATTGGACCGGACACGAACGTCCGCATCGCCGACCTCGGCCTCGAGGGGCCCTTCACCCTTGCCAAGTTCAACGACTTGCTCACGGGACCCCAGTTTTGGGACCAATTCCACGGTGACCGCGTGCTGTTCTTTATGACCGACACGGGCATACGCAAGAATGACGTGTTGCGCTTCCTCAAGTACGACTGGGTCGGAGCCCCGTGGCACCACTTCCCCGTAGGGGACCCTC
>Ga0102861_1000161_pt1 | contig 17708 bp, 15 predicted proteins | sample Colrivmeta1449B3_FD_78182 | JGI IMG/M metagenome (GOLD analysis project Ga0102861, IMG submission 78182) | Estuarine microbial communities from the Columbia River estuary - metaG 1449B-3 | ecosystem: Environmental > Aquatic > Marine > Intertidal zone > Estuary | place: USA: Columbia River... | reverse complement strand
TGACCTTTCACAAAACTGGTTTGAAGACCGCCCCGAGATACAACTCACGACGATACCTATCGGTAGAGGGCCCCTCACCCAGGTTCAAATTACCGCGAACTTCAAAGAGGGATCAGCCGTGCTATGGCCCCTAGGGGTCCCTATTGAGAGCGGTCAAATGTTGACGGTTACGATTGATCGAGAAACTTCCTTGACCGTTGCGCTCACCCAGCAGCGCGTTGTTGTCGTTCGTAAATTTAAGATCCAGCCCCGTCCCGGCGGCCAACCGAACAATGGACGAACCAAACCCTGAAGGCTAGTTCACAGTCACGATAAATCGAGATTTATTTGAGGTGGTTCCCATAATACTAATAGCATTGGAACTGACGCTTTCATTATCTGTGACAATGAGACGATCGCCCACCCGACGAAAAGATCGCTTCACTAATGAACTGGATTCAAAGCCGATGAGAAATCGGCTCCCTTTCAGTTCGACCTTTTCCTCGCTCACCACCGGCAGCCCACTGTCGTCGATCCAGATCGTTAATTCATCCAGGTAGGACTTCATGCTTTTACGATTAGCCTCCGTGATGGGTTTGTTCACTTTAAATTTGAGTTTTCTTAGGGCTTGCCCATTACGTGTCTCCGGCGTTTCATTCAAGAGTTGGCTGACACTCAGCGTTCGAAGCAGGTCATCGCTGTGCGCCAAGAGCAAATCCATCGTCGTCGCATTAAAGGAATTCATAAGCCCTCGAAGTGGATTGGGTAAATCAGCATTTTGGAGACCCTGGGCAGACTCGTTACGAACTCGATCCATATCGTCTTGAGTCCATTGAATTCGAACGCCGTTCGAATTATGGTCGACGGTCACCTCCATAGATCCCGATTCCTGAGTAGCTTTTTTATCGACCGTCGCAACGGAAGAGGACACGGCTTTGACTTGGGCTCGAATAGGCTGACGATTATTCAGTTTCTCGAGTGTATTTTTAAGATCAGTCAGTCCATCCGCACGCAATGAAGTTCCAATGACCCATGCCATGATTGCAAGTTTATAGTTCACGCAAAGCTCCCTTGAGGCGATAAGTTTATTATGATCCAGAACCTAGGGAATAGACCTCGCGCCTGCCTGAGCCGTAACTTTCTGGGGTCGATTGGTTTATCGATACGCCCCACCACAAATAAAAAAAAGGAGCTCAAGGCTCCTCTTTTTTATTTAGTCGTGATGCCTTCGGGAATTACTGCTTAGCCAGTACACCGGCGATGCCCCGAGCACCTGTGGTTGTATTTCGAGAAGCCATCATAAGTCTCGCTGGTCGGGTGCCTTTGGCAGGATGGAACCAGACTCGACCCGTAAATGAGGTGGTCAGGGCAGCCGCGCCGGATCCGCGTCGAGTGAAACTGATGGCAAATGGATTTTTATTGGCACGGGGTTGCGTCAAGGTTCCGCTGTACGTCGATACGGCATCGGACCCACTCATCGTACCCGTGCTCGTGAAGGTCCAATTTGTCGCTTGGCGGGTCGACATAGAGCGAGTAGTCCCCGAAAAATTTCCCGCAAGACTACTTAAGGCTAATGTCGAAGAGGTCGCACTTGCGTCCGCTGAAGGAAGGACGCTAAAACTACCGACGGCGCCCCCATTAAAAGAGGCTACGACAGAGCCATTCGCATTCACCGTGAAAGACAGACTGACTGAGAGCGTGGGCATGGAGAAATCTTCGGCATAGGACAATACTGCTGTGCCATTATATTGCTGACTATTGACTTGGGTCAGATTTCCAAGCAATTGCAATCCAGAGTCGGTGACGAGCGAGAAGGAGTTATCCTCTTCAATTAATAAAGAGGTCTCAATTCCGTTTTCTTGTGCCGTCGTCGTAGTGCCTTCATAAACCCCTGCAATCGAGGTGGGGGAGGTCATCGGTGACATAATTTGACTCGCCGATCCACCACAAGCGACAAGGACGAGGGTTAATAAGGCGCATAAACTCCCAAGATACTTCTTCATAAAACCTCCCATAAACCTTAGACCCATTCTAGTCCTATAGGGTTTACTTGGAACAGGGGTGTCTAGGCACAATCTTATAAATCATCCAAAGATTGTATTTAACGTATTGGTCCGGGAGACAGGATTCGAACCTGCGACCCTCTGCTCCCAAAGCAGATGCGCTACCAGGCTGCGCTACTCCCGGGTGATTCATCAGTGTATCAAGAAGAAGTGGTGGCCCCGACAAGATTCGAACTTGCGACCGCGAGATTAGAAATCTCGAGCTCTATCCAGCTGAGCTACGGGACCTTTCTATCTTGATTTTAACCGATTCGACTTGAAAGAGTTTAGTGCTGGAATCTCATAGATAACGAGGAGGGTATGTCAACAGGAGTCTCGTTCCTTGGGCGGCCCCATGCATCGGAGAGTTTTCTCTTTTCACGAAGGGTGGGTGCGCAGCGACACTCTCCAAAGGGACAGTATTCAAGACCAGGAAGTGAGGCGGGTTGCCCATAGTATTGAATCCCAATGGTATAGGGAAACGCTTGCTTGCCTTGGGCGTCAATCGTTTGGAAATAAGCATAAGTGCCATTGGGATAATCAGGGGTCACACCATATCTTCCGTTGTAGGCATCGAGCGTACGACCTAGGGCCGTTGAAGTGTATTCATAATCTTGGATAAAGATGCCCATGGGATATAACGCCACATTATTATAAGGAGGTAAAGCTGCTGCCCCGGAACGTGAAGTGGATTTTACGACGTAGCCTGACACCATTCGGGCCACTCCCGAACTTGCATTCATCGGCTGAGCATAACCATAGGGACCATAAATAGGGTAGCCATCGAACGCATATCCCACAATTTTAGAGTGGCCATTAGTGTGTGTGAGCGACCCATTTAAATAACTAATTTGCTGGGACTCCGAAGAAGGTCGAAGCCAAGCGCTATAGAAAGTTGGAGCATGATAATGGTACTGTCCTGTTTGTTGCGCATGACCCCCTGCATAATCTTCACCAAAGTTGGCCGCTTCATTTCCCGCGTTGTAGTTATAGCCGGGAGGTGGGGGGGCTAAGCCACCAGCCGGAATACCATTACCGGCAGAAGGATTGAAAAATACAACCCCATTAATCGCAATACCGATAGGTCCAAGGGGGGTTGATGAAGGATTAAGATTGGGTTCATTCAAGCCCCCTCTTAGAGGAAAAGACTGATTGAAATTCTGACTCTGAACTGGATTGATCGTAAAGGGTCCTGTGGGATGAAAAGGGACTCCAGTGGATTGGACACTCATAGACCCCGTTGTCGTATTGAAAGCGAAAGAAGTTCGATTGGTATTAAATTGAGTCACAGGTCCTAGGGGGAGGACACCGCTTGTAATCGAAGACCCGCTGCCACTTCCCCCCGTGCCTGAGTTTGTACTAGTGACTGTTGAACCCGAACCACAACCTATAAACAGGATTACAATCATGAGACTTTGAGCATAACTTTGGATTCGGATCATCGTTCTATCGCTCCATACTTTACAGACCCTTGGTGCCCCCATAAAGTTGGTCACGGCTCTGGGATGTCTAGCTTTCAAGCCTATAGTCAATCCCGATAAGCATCTTGGGAAGAAGTGGATATTGGGGCGGCTGATGGGATTTGAACCCACGGTACCCAGAATCACAATCTGGTGCCTTAACCACTAGGCGACAGCCGCCATAAGAAGCAAGTTTATCGTAGGTCACCCTTAAAACCTATCCTTTCATCTCTAAGTCATAACCAATCAGCCCCCCTAAATCGCAGAAGAGCGTGGCGTCTCGAGAAAGAAAGAAGAAAGTATTTTAAACTATGAAAAATAAACAAGCTTTAGGGCATACATATATAGGGAGGTCCATCGTGACATCAATCATGCAGAAGCCACAGGTTCGTCATCTTAGAAAATATTTACCTTCTTTTGCACTGGGGGCTCTGATCACCCTACTCAGTTTGTCGCCGGTGCTTATTGCTCAAGATGCAAAAGCCTCAAATAAAGTAGGGGGAAATGCGTCTAGGGAAGCCCTGCCTTCTATTTCCGATGTAGCCGATCAACTTCTCCCCACCGTAGTTTCGATCCAGACCACGTCCTATATTCAGTCCAGACAACCCGATATGTCGGGGAGCGATCTTTTTGAATTTTTCATGGGGCCCAATTACAATCGACGAAACGCGACCCCGGATAATGAACAACGAGCAGTGTCCGGCGGTTCGGGCGTCCTGATTTCAGCCGATGGAGAAATCATTACGAACAATCACGTCATCGAAGGCTACCAGGGTTCCTCTGGAAAATCAGAAGTGGAGGTAACCCTTACAAACGGAAAGAAATATAAAGGAAAGATTTTGGGTCGAGATAAAGAACTGGATATCGCTTTAGTCAAAATTGAAGCGACCAATCTTCCCTTTGCCAAACTGGGAGACTCAGGCGCTCTGCGCATTGGTCAGTGGGTCGTCGCCATTGGCAATCCTTTTGGGCTCGACCATACCGTGACTCAAGGTATTCTCAGCGCGCGAGGGCGAAAGCTCGACACGGGCATTTCTTCTTTTTTACAGACGGATGCAGCCATTAATCGAGGCAACTCGGGAGGACCCCTCATCAATCTTGCGGGTGAAGTGATTGGGATCAATACCGCCATCGCCGCCCAAGGACAAAATATTGGATTTGCCGTTCCCTCCAACAGCGTCAACCAAATTCTCAAAACCCTCCGGGCCGGAAAAGCGGTGAGTCGTGGATTTTTAGGTATTGGCCCGATTCTTTTGGATAGTAATTATCAAGAAGCGCTCGGGGTAGCCGAAGGCGTGGTGGTAGGCTCGGTGGAAAAGGGTCGCCCCGCTTCGCAAGCGGGTCTTCAGCGTTTAGATGTCGTCACCCATATTGACCGTCAAGCAGTTAAGAGTCCAGATGAACTGATCTCGATGATTTCCTCACGCAGCGCGGGGGAGTCTGTTGAATTAGATGTGATTCGCGATGGGAAAAAGATGGCGATCAAAGTCACGCTAGGCGATCGCAACCTCATTGCACAAAATGCCTCGGGTACCCCGCCGAATGAGGGCACTCCAGATAGCGAGGAGAAGAGCCCGGTAGACATTGAAAAGAATTGGGGCTTCCAGGTAGATAATTTATCCCCCTCTCTTCGGGCAAAATATCGTATCGGTGAAGATCTCCAAGGGGTCATCGTGACTTCGGTGGTCGCTAGGTCAGAAGCCAGTGAATTGCTGAGTCCGGGATTAGTCATCACGGACGTGGGTCGAAATGGGATAAAAAATCTGAAGGATTTTCAAGCTCAACTTCAAAAAACCAAGAAGGTACTCTTGGTCTTTGTGACTGATCCACGAACCGGTCAACGCTTTTCAGTCGCCGTTCCTCGTCGTTAATTCAAGATCCCCGAAAGACCGTCATAATAAAAAGCACGTGCTTGGTGCGTGCTGACGGGGATATGCGATGGGGCCCTTAGATGGATTTTGTTTAGCAGCGGGCTTGGGCACTCGCATGGGAGCCCTTTCACAAGCACTCCCGAAGCCTGCCTGGACCCTGCAACATAAAACGCTTCTTCAATGGGGATTCGATCTTTTAGCGCGTCAAGGGTGTCAGAATTGGGCGGCCAACACTCATTTTCAATCTGACATTTTAAAAGCGCTTCACCTTCAGAACGAGCTGATCGATGAACCGATCCTCATGGGTTCGGCGGGATGGTTCGCTTCGGTGGCTCCCCGTGTTCAAGAGGCTTTGATGGTCTGGAATGCCGATGCAGTAGCGCGCGATGTCCCTTTTCGGGAACTCCGAGCGAACCATTTGGCGTCGGGCGCCGACCTGACGTGGCTCCTTGTTCCGCATCCGGGCGGACCTTGGACTCCAGTCTGGATCGACGAACACCATCGTATTCTTCCCACCGGGCAAGCGGGTCGGGGTCCTTATCACTTTGTAGGCGCTTCGATTTGGTCGCCGAGGATCGCCCAAGTCATTCCGGATGCACCGACGCAACTCGGTCAGATTCTTCATCATCTTCATCACCGTGGCTGGGTCGTCCCGACCTTGGAATGGTCTGAGATCGGTCGTCCCCAAGCACTGGTAGAGGCGGCTCGACGTTGGGCTCCTCAGCACGAAGGCCGATTCCCCTCCAATTATGTTCATCCAACCGCGACGGTCGAAGGTGACTTTCGAGACTGTATTTTTGGACCCGGTGCAGCGCCCCCGAGCGGCCATCAAGATCGTCAAGCTTTATGGTTTAAAGATCACGACCGTCAAGTCAGGATTAATCTGTAGTCTATGGATCCCCGACTCTTACAAGCCCTTGACCAATGGGATCTCAGATCTCCTCAGCGCCTCGCAGGCGATGCCGGAGCCCGTCGCTACTTTCGCGTCGAACATAGTTCGCTTGGAACAGCGATTGTCGTGATTTATCCTTTAGGGCCCGCGGGAAAAGTTCCCCATGCCTATGACGATTTTAGAACCCTACAAAAATATCTTGACCCCGTGATCTTAGTTCCCACTATTCTTCAAGAGGATTCTGAACACGGGCTTTTGTTACTCGAGGACCTAGGAGATACGACGCTGGAACAGCGCCTCATGGAACACCCCGAGGAAGAGATCCAATGGGCCCATCGGATCGCAACCATGAACAAGAATTTTCTTGGAATCTTAACGGAGGGGGCTCCCGAAGGTGTGTTTTTTATGAATCGAAGTTTTGATACCCCCAAGTTTGAATTCGAATGGAATTATTGTAAAAAACATTTTTTTCAAGATTTTTTACAAACGGACATCCCTAAATGGCTGGACCGCATTTTAGAGGATGTGCATCAGAGCCTCAGTCAAAGAGCCCGTTTCTTTACGCATCGAGATTTTCACGTACGGAACCTGATGGTCCGAGGCGATCGCTTGGTTTGTATTGATTTCCAAGATGCTCGGCGAGGGGCGGCTACTTATGATTTGGCCAGCATTGTCTTTGATGGCTACTGGGATTGGTCGAAGGAAGCTCGAGGTGCGATTCTTCAAAAAGCACAGGACGAATTGGGTTGGAGCCAGCAAGACCTTTGGGAGGAACTGACGCTGAGCGGTATTCAGCGCAATTTCAAGGCGCTTGGAACCTTTGGCTATCAGTTCTTACATCGTAAGAAAAACCAGTTTGCACCCAGTATTCTCAGAACCCTGATCCACTGCAAATACCACTTCGAACGCCTCAATTTAGGCGAAGGCGTCACCTTGATGCACCGACTAGCCCGTCAGGCCGAAGGCCAACTCTCTAAGTTAGGGGCGTTTGGAGGCGATGATAAAACAGGCTCGGCTAAATAATACAGAGGTCCCTACCGGGGACGCCATTCAATGTCCGTAACCCCAGCCGCGACATTCTCAGCTCGTGCGACGGCGAAAAGCCAATCTCCAAGACGATTTAAATATTCCACAACATGAGGGTCAATAATTTCTCCATGACTGAGTAAGACCACCTGTCGCTCCGCCCGTCGACATACCGTTCGGGCGACGTGCGCAAAGGCTGCACCGGGTGAACCCCCCGGAAGAACAAAAGCTGTCATAGGGCCGGCCATATCCGTGAGTCGATCAATATCTTTTTCGATATCCGCAATAGACCAGGTCGTTTTTTTCATTTTATTTTCGAGCAAGTCTTTTTTTTCTTCGGGCGTAGCGAGCAGGGCCCCTAAAACAAAGAGGTCATCCTGAACCCGTTGAAGGCTCGTGGAGGAGACGACCGTGTCGTGCGCGTAAAGTCGAAGAACTCCTAAGGAACTGTTTAACTCATCCAGCGTTCCATAGGCCATCAAGCGAGGATGACTTTTGGTCACACGGACGCCTCCGAAGAGATCGGTGCTGCCGCTATCACCATGTCGCGTGTAAATTTTCATAACGGAGAACCTTAGGGAGGAACTATCACTTTAGAATCTCTCACGGCGATTGACCTAGGAAAAAATACTCGCCAAAAAGAGCCCTTGATACATCGGGGCTTTAGCCCTGCTTCGTGGACCAAGCTTCAGGATTTTCCTGCCATGCTTTCAAGCTAGCCAGGGCTTCCGGAGAGAAGGAATGCGTGGCTTGGCGTAAGAGATTTTCAAAGTTTCCCAAGGTCTGAAGACTCACTTGGTGGTTCTCGAAAGCCGTGCGCGAGGAGGGCAGGCCATAATTGAAAATAGCGATTACCGATAGAACGCGCGCGCCTTCCTGTCGAAGGGCTTCAACGCATCGCAAGGACGAGCCTCCCGTAGATATGAGATCTTCGATGAGAACGACGGATTGATCTTGGCAGGACATGCCTTCCACTTGACGACCCAGGCCATGGGCTTTGGGTTCGGGGCGCACATAAACAAAAGGAAGAGAAAGTTGTTGAGCCACCAACATACCCCAAGGGATACCGGCCGTAGAAGTTCCTGCAATCATGGACGGATTGAGAACGGCGGCTAAACGAACCAATCCTTCGGCAATATGCGTGCGCACTTCTGGATGACCCAAGAGACTGCGATGATCGCAATAAATGGGGGCCTTGAGTCCGCTGGACCACTGAAAGGGCTCGTGGGGTCTTAACTTAACCGCCCCGGATGCTAAAAGCTGTTCTTCTAAATTCCAAGTCATGGGAGATCCAATTCAGCGACAGGTTGTTTACTCATATAACGCTCGGCGCCATCACAAAAGAGCGTAACGATACGAGCTTGGGGACCTAATTGTTGAGCGACTTGGAGCGCCGCCACGGCATTGGCACCACTCGAACCTCCGACCAAACAACCTTCTTTTAAAATAAGTTCTCGGGCGGTTCGTAAGCTGTCTGCATCGAGTACATCAATCACCTCGTCACACAAGGACATATCGAGGCTTCCGGGCATAAAACTATTTCCGACCCCTTCCACCGCCCATTCGCCGAGAGGCGCGCCTTGGTAAATCGAACCCACGGGTTGCACAACAACTGAATGACATTGAGGATTTTTATGTTTGATATACCGAGCGATTCCCGTGAACGTTCCGCCTGAACCGGCTCCGAATACTAACGCATCGACACGACCTTCCATTTGTTCCCAAATCTCAGGACCCGTGCCTTGTTCATGCGCTTCGGGATTATGCGGATTTTCGAACTGCTGAGGGACATAGGCGTGGGGAATGCTCTTGGCAAGTTCGGCGCATTTTGCAATCGCTCCTTTCATGCCCTCTTCTTTGGGAATAAGAACCAATTCCGCACCGAGGGCTTTCATGAGCATCATCTTTTCACGCGAATATTTGATCGGCACACACAAAATACAGCGATAGCCCATCTGTCGGGCAGCAATGGCTAGCCCGATGCCCGTGTTGCCGGCCGTAGGCTCAATAATCGTTGAGATCCCGGGTTGGATCTTGCCTTCTCGTTCCGCCGAACGAATCATATTGATGCCAATGCGATCCTTAACGCTCCCTCCGGGGTTGAGATATTCAAGTTTCGCAAAAATGGCGTGATGCGGTGCGAATTGATGGAGACGAAGAAGTGGTGTTCGTCCCACGAGTTCTAAGATGGAGTCCACCGTATGGAGAGGTCGTAGGGGTTGGATCATGGGGATCTCCGTCGGTCTTAGATTAAAGATAATAAAAAACAGACTAGATTAAACATCTTTTACCACTATGCTCACGATTTTTCCACCGGCTGGAACAACGACCTTAACTAAGGTTTTACCTTGAAGCCAGGGTTGAATGTCGAGGCACTGGAGGGCTGCCGTCTGTTTGTCGGCATCGGTGATCTCAGAGGGAAGAAGTAGACGGGCCCGAACCTTGCCATTCACTTGGACGACCACTAAAATTTCATCCGTAATGAGTAATTCGGAGATCACAGAGGGCCAAGCCGCGTGCGCCACAAAACCTTCGTGGCCTAAGCGAGTCCATAAATGCTCCGCCAGATGGGGGGCGGTAGGGGCCAAGAGCCGAACAAAAATATCCCACACGTGTTGACGAATGGCCTCGGCGCGAGGAGGGACGAAGGTGTGTTCTTGAATGGCATTTAATAATTCCATGAGACTGCTGACTAACGTGTTGAAGGAATAACGAACTTCTAAATCATCCGTCATCCGTTGAAGGGTTTGGTGAAGTTTGCTGAGTAATTTTTTTTCCTCTGAAGATAGTGTCGAGAGCGGGGGTAAAGGAGCTGAGGTGGGCGTATGAGTTTCAATCAAGCGCTCTACGCGCTTTAAGAATCTGGCGGCGCCCTCAATACCCTCAAAGCCCGTCCAATCAATTTCTTTTTCAATGGGAGAAGCAAAGATCATAAAAAGCCTCAGCGCATCCGAGCCATATTTCCCAATCACTTCGTCGGGATCCACGGTATTTCCCTTCGATTTACTCATCTTAAATCCATCTTTCAAGACCATACCTTGGCAAATCAGGCGCTGAAAGGGTTCATCCGCATGCGCCATGCCGAGATCCCTCAAGACCTTGTGAAAATAGCGGGCATAAATCAAATGCATGGTGGCATGTTCGACGCCCCCAATATATAAGTCCACAGGAGTCCAGGCTTGGGCCTCATCAGGACTGAAGGCTTGGGTTGGATTTTGCGAATCGAGGTAGCGAAGCCAATACCATGATGAATCGACAAACGTGTCCATCGTATCTGTCTCCCGACGCGCATTGGTGCCACAACTCGGACAGGCCACCTGAAGAAAAGTTTCACTGGTGGTCAAGGGAGAGGCTCCGCGTCCTGAGAATTCGATATCCTCGGGTAATAAAATGGGCAGATGGTTTTCGGTTTCAGGAACGACCCCGCATTTCGGACAATGAACGGTGGGGATCGGAGTGCCCCAATAACGTTGACGAGAAAGTCCCCAATCTTTCAATTTAAAAGAGAGCATGGGCTCCGCGCTCGCCGACGAAGCGAGGGCTTGCACGAGCGCACGGCTCGCTTCTTCAGAGGTCATTCCGCTGTATGAACCGCTATGCATAAGCACCCCTGGTTCCCAAGGGGAGGGAGCATCGATCACCTTGGGAATAGGAAGTTGATATTTGGATGCAAATTCATGATCGCGTTCATCGTGACCCGGCACCCCCATCACTGCGCCCGTCCCGTAATCCATCAAGACATAATTGGCTGCAAAAACAGGAATCAGATCACCCGTGATCGGATGACGTGCTTGAAGTTGTGTTGGATGGCCTAGCTTAATATCGCTCGTCAATCGTTCTTCGCGAGATTGCTTTGCAATGGTTTGACAGAAATGCAAAAGTCCTGGATCGGTTTGAATAGCTTCTTGAATGACGGGATGTTCCGTTGAGAGGGCCAAAAAAGAAACGCCAAACAGGGTGTCCATGCGGGTGGTAAAGACCGGAACACGAGCGCCCGATGTAAGTTCAAAAGAAAATCGTGCTCCTTCTGAACGACCAATCCAGTGGCGCTGCATGGCCTTGATATTTTCCGGCCAATCTAAAGATTCGAGGCCTGAAACTAACTCGTCTGCGTACTTGGTAATCGCAAAGAAGTACTGCTCCATCGGCTTTTGAATGACCGGATGGCCTGTACGTTCGTCCTTACCGTCGACCACTTGCTCATTAGCGAGTACGGTTCCCAGCGCTTCACACCAATTGACATTCCTCAACGCCCGAAAGACATCTCCACGCTTCCACATCTGTAGAAAGAACCACTGGTTCCAACGGTAGTAAGCGGGTTCAAAACTAGCCAATTCACGATCCCAGTCATAACTAATGCCCAGTCGTTGGATCTGTTTTTTCATGTCCGCAATATTTCTTCGTGTCCACACAGCCGGATGAATCTGATGCTGAATTGCTGCATTTTCAGCAGGAAGACCGAAGGAATCCCAACCCATCGTATGCATCACTTTTTTTCCACGCATGCGCTGATAACGTGCCACTACATCCCCTAGGGTGTAGTTACGGACATGCCCCATGTGAATACGCCCGCTTGGATAGGGCAGCATCACTAACATATAGAAGGTCGGCGTCCCGGGATTCATCTCCCGCGCAAAAGGGGCGCGAAAAGCTTTTTCTTGGTTCCAACGCTCTTGGATAAGCACTTCGTGCTGTAAGGGATCAAACATCATAGGGTCTCGTGAGATATCAACTCTCCTTCAGATTAACGGACACCTTGCGGGTCTACGTGAGGCCCTCATCAGCCCAGTCGCTTCCCTCTTGTTCGGGAGGTTTTTCGGCGATCTGATAGGACTCATCGGACCACGCTCCGAGGTCTTCGAGACGACAGCGTTCTGAGCAAAAAGGACGGCTGGAATTACCTTGCCAAGCCGTGGGCTTATGACATTTCGGACATGGATTTAAGTTGTTTGTTTTCATATTATTACCTTATAATCTACATTATATAACTCATATTTAATGAGTGTTGTTATGTAGATATGTTTGACGCCTCTAAAAATGGGGGCTAGCGTGAAATATACGGCACATTTCAGGTGCCCATGAAGGAGAACACATTATGAGTAAAATTATCGGAATCGACTTAGGGACCACTAACAGCTGTGTGGCTGTGATGGAAGGTGGGCAGCCCAAAGTAATCCCTAACCCCGAAGGGTCCAACACCACCCCATCCGTGGTGGGTTTTAACCCCAAGACGGGAGAGCGTTTAGTGGGAGCGTCGGCCAAGCGACAAGCTGTTGCCCAGCCGAAGAGCACCATTTATTCCATCAAAAGGTTTATGGGTCTACCTTTCAATGACTCTGAGAAGGAACAAAAACTTGTTCCTTATTCTATCAAAAAGAATGCCAAAGGGGGTTGCGCTGTTGGCGTGAATGGTCAAGATCTGTCCCCCGAAGATATTTCGGCTGTGATCTTAACCAAAATGAAAGAAGCGGCTGAAGCTTACTTGGGGCAAAAAGTGACGCAGGCCGTCATTACTGTTCCCGCGTACTTTAACGATGCGCAGCGCCAAGCCACGAAAGATGCGGGCACGATTGCCGGTCTTGAAGTGATGCGTATTGTCAACGAACCCACCGCCGCAGCTTTAGCCTATGGACTGGATAAGAAAAAAGAAAGCACCATTGCGGTCTTCGATTTCGGAGGGGGAACCTTTGATATTTCAATCCTTGAAGTGAGCGATGGGGTTGTCGAAGTTAAATCCACGAATGGCGACACCCATTTAGGAGGAGACAATGTCGATCAAGCCATTATCGAATGGCTCCTGGAGGAATTTCAGAAGTCTGAAGGGATTGATCTTCGTCCTCAGGCTGAAGCCATGCAGCGACTCAAAGAAGCGGCTGAAAAAGCCAAGATTGAATTATCGAGCACGACACAAACTGATATTTCCATTCCTTTCATTACGGCGAATGCCAGTGGGCCTAAACACATTACCCAAACACTCAGTCGTGCCAAATTCGAATTAATGATCGACTCGGTTATTAGTAAATTACGACAACCCTGTGAGAATGCACTCAAAGATGCCGGACTGTCCAAAGACCAAATTGAAGAAGTCGTGATGGTTGGAGGATCGACGCGTATTCCCAAAGTGAAGGAGCTCGTAAAACAGATTTTTGGCAAGGAGCCCAACCATAGTGTGAACCCCGATGAGGTGGTTGCTCTCGGAGCCGCGGTCCAAGCCGGTGTTTTAGCAGGCGATGTGAAAGGCGTTTTACTGCTCGATGTGACGCCCCTTTCGCTAGGTATCAATGCCAACGGAGGCCAGATGAGCGTGATCATTCCCCGTAACACCACGATTCCCACCAAGCGTTCTGAAGTCTACACCACCGCGGTGGATAATCAACCGGGTGTTGATATCGAAGTATTCCAAGGAGAGCGTCCGCTGGTAGAAGCGAATAAACTTTTAGGACGTTTTCATTTAGGTGGGATCGCTCCGGCACCCCGCGGTATTCCTCAAGTTGAAGTGACGTTTGATATTGATGCCAACGGCATCGTTCACGTCACCGCTAAAGATAAAGGCACCGGTAAAGATGCCAGCATCACCTTGACGGGCTCGACGGGTCTATCTAAAGAAGAGATTGACGCGAAGATCAAAGATGCCGAAATGCATCAGTCTGAAGACGAAGCTCGCAAATCTGTTTTAGAGAGTCGTAATCATCTCGATCAAATGGTCTATCAGGTGGAGAAACTCATCAAAGAAAATGGCGATAAGTTACCTGAAGCCGATAAAAAAGAAGCCGAGGAGGCCATCGTGGGCGCCAAGAAAGCCCTCGAAGGTCAAGATGCGGATGCGATTAAGTCTGCGCTCGAGACCCTCACGGCTAAATCTCACAAATTAGCGGAGTCTATTTACAAATCAACCCCGCCGCCTAATGATCCTGGAGCCAATAATGCTTCTTCGGGTCAAACGGAAAAACCCAAAGACGACACCGTGATTGACGCGGAAGTAGTCTAAGCATTCAGACAACAGGCTAGGGTTTGATCCCCCTAGCCTGTTGCTTTGATGAACGAAAGTGCCCGATGGCTAAACGCGACTACTACAAAGCACTCGGAGTTCCGAAGGGAGCCGCGGAAGAGGATATTAAAAAGGCCTATCGAAAGCTCGCGCGGAAATACCATCCTGATCTCAATCCCAACAGCCAAAACGCTGAAGATCGGTTCAAAGAAATATCTGAAGCCTATGAAAATCTTTCGGATCCCACCAAGCGTTCCAACTACGACCATTATGGAGATCCTCAAGGTCCGGGAACTGTACCTCCCGGGTTTTCATCAGGGGGTTTTTCGGGTTTTGATTTTGGAGGCGGTATTGATCTCGGGGATCTGTTTGGCAACCGGGTTCAACGCTCGGGCCCCGAAAGAGGTTCTGATCTCGTGCACAGTGTGCGTCTAGGGTTCGCTGAATCTTTTCGCGGGACTAAATTAAATATTGGCGTCCAACGATCGGAATCTTGCGCACCGTGCCAGGGTACCGGAGATACGCTCGTTCAAAAAAAGACCTGCGCACAATGTAAAGGCCAAGGCCGTTTTCAATCACGTAATTTTCTTTTTGGGGGTATGCAACTCTGCCCAACTTGCGAGGGGCGTGGGTATGCCGCACCCCCCTGTTCAGTCTGTCGAGGCCAAGGACACCGACCTAAACACGATAATTTAACTATCGCAATTCCGCCTGGAGTTGACGAAGGAAGTCGACTGCGCGTCGCGGGCAAAGGTGAGGCGGGGCACCGAGGGGGAGGTTCGGGAGATTTTTATTTACAAATCTCTGTTGATCCTGATCCTCGCTTTGATCGCAAGGGCAACAATCTGTATGTGTCCCTGCCGGTTTCCTTTAGTGAGGCGGCCTTAGGAGCCAAGATTGAAATTCCTACTCCCGAAGGCGTCACGACACTGAAAATTCCTCCCGGCATACAAACGGGAACGAAATTACGCGTCAAGGGTCAAGGGATGCCGATTATGCGAAGTGAGCAGCGAGGCGATCTCTTTGCTGAGATTCAAGTGGTCACTCCGAAAATTCAAGATGAGCGAAGTAAAGACATTCTGCGGGAGCTCAGTGAACTCAATGATGCAACAACCAAAAATGAGCGTGATCAGTTTTATGCATAACTTAATCGAGGTTTCATTATGAGAACAGATGGACGACAGGGCGCCTACATGATTGGAGTCGTATCCCGACGCTATGGGATTCACCCACAAACCCTTCGGCTTTACGAAAAGGAAGGTTTATTAAAGCCTTCTCGAACTGAAGGCAAGACTCGTCTCTATAGTGAAGATGACTTAGAGCGTTTAGAATTTATTCTCAATCTCACCCGAGATCTAGGGGTCAATCTTGCTGGGATTGAAGTGATTTTGCAGTTGCGCGAGCAAATGCACAAGATACAGGGCGAACTGGAACGTGCCACGCGAAAGTTGCAGGCAGCGGGTCTGGATCCTTCCGTCTCCCCAACCGGCTTGGTCAAGCCCGTTTCCCGAGAACTCCGAAAGCCGATGCGCTAGGGCCCAAGGCTCGCTTGTCGACTTAAACTTTAACGTATCTTTTGCTACTCTTGATCACTCCCCTCACGAGCATTGACTTCACGGGGGGGCAATTAAAATGGATGGAATTTGTGGTGATGAATCAGAAAGTTGTTTGTTCGAAGTGTGGAGGTCGAGGCATCTTAATTGATACCGATCCTACAAAACCGGCCATCCGTTGTTCTTGTTATCAACAACGTGTCGCATCTCACACACACTTGGGGATTCCACCGCGTTATCAATCAGCTACGCTTGATAATTTTTGGACCTGGTGGACGAGCGAGCATCCAGAAGCAGAATTACTCAGCCAATTAGATTTAGCCAACCAACTGCTGATGAATCCGATGAGCCGAGGAACGCTTAAGAATGGTCTAGACCTAAAGTTAGAGCACATTCTTCAAAAGAGCGGTTACCAGCCTTCCAATCAGGGTCTCGGAAATGCTAAAAACATTCGCTATGCTCTTCAGCCGAGTGGTTATGACCAATTGACAGGATGGGCTTCTCAAGGCAAATCGATTTCAGACTTTTGGTGGATTTCAGGAGCTCCACAAAGTGGACGAAGTACCCTTGCTGCCGCAGCCCTTAAGGCCCGTATCGCTCGGACGAGTGAATCAGGTCTTTTTGTATCCATTCGAACATTCAGTCAAGAACTTAAAGATGTTTATTATGATATTCGATCATTTAAGAACACCGATTTCCAAAGTGAACGTGCACTGATGGAGCCCCTCATGGAAGCGGCGGTCTTGGTGATTGATGACTTTGATCGCCTCGACAATGATATTCGTTTAGCCCGAGCGTTTGCTCAGTTGCTTGATTACCGCTATGCCGAATCAAAACCTACTTTACTCACAGCCACGCAGGGTCCACGAAAAGTTCTTCAGAGCGAACAGAGTCCGATGATTAAACTAGGTGATGAAAGTTTGCTGAGGCGCCTCGAGCAATCGCAACGCGTTGAGTGCCAACCTACGCTCAAGAGTTTGATTACACTCATCGCTAGTACCTAGTCTCATCGATCACGTTCATGACCACTGTGGCTGAGATCCTTCATCAACGACTCTCGCAAGGCGTGATTCCGGCGGCGGAAGTGATGCAACTCGCCCTTTATCATCCTCAAGAAGGGTATTACCGACAAAACCAGAATCGTTGGGGCTTCGAAGGTCGCGATTACTATACGGCGCTCGATTGCGGGCCCCTGTTGGGTCAAACATTGGCCCTTCGATTAGAAGATAACTGGAAACAATTAGGATCTCCCTCGTCTTATACCGTCTTAGAGCCCGGCGCAGGTCGTGGATGGCTTGGGCGCGATATCTTGAGCCATATCTCTCCATCTTTTTTAAAGACGTTCACATATCTTCACCGTGATGATAGCCCTGCGGCTCAAAATGAGGCTCAACAAGTGCTTGCACCCTGGATCCAAAGTGGTCGTGCAGTAGTCACTGATCACTTAGACAGTATCCAACCCTTTGTTGGGGCAATTTTTTCTAATGAACTTTTTGATGCCTTGCCGGCTCAACCTTGGCGCTGGGATGGAAGCCAGTGGCTTCAAGAAGTCTTGAGTTCGGAGGGTTCAGAATGGCATCCCGCCGATGCGGCTGAAGCTGGTCAGTGGTTTGCGTCGCAAGCTGAAGATCTCGAAGCAGGCGATGGGAGTATTTGGGCTGAGGGATTAACGCCCTTGGTTCATCTCCTCGCTCAAAAACTTACGCAGGGCATCATGATTGCCATTGATTATGGTGAATCCGCAGATCGGTTACTCGCCAAAGGCGCTGATCTTCGTCGGTATCACCAACATCAAGTTGATGGGAAGTGGTGGGAGGATATCGGACAATGCGATCTCACAGCCGATGTCGATTTCACAAGACTCCAAGCCTGCTGGGAGCATGAAGGTTTCCATACT
>Ga0102861_1000160_pt1 | contig 17717 bp, 30 predicted proteins | sample Colrivmeta1449B3_FD_78182 | JGI IMG/M metagenome (GOLD analysis project Ga0102861, IMG submission 78182) | Estuarine microbial communities from the Columbia River estuary - metaG 1449B-3 | ecosystem: Environmental > Aquatic > Marine > Intertidal zone > Estuary | place: USA: Columbia River... | reverse complement strand
TGCTGTTGATGTGTTCAATGGTTGTAGCCGCCGAGTGGGGTGTCATTTAGTTCCTTGCCTTTGTTGAGCATCATCTTTAATCTAAACAGCGCCATGCGTTCAAGTTGCTGCACCCGCGATGGCGCAACACCAAGCTTTGCGGCGATCTCAGCCCACGTCAGTGGTTGCTGCAGCCTACGGCTGCGCACTATAAACTTTGAGCGGTCGTCTAAATACTTATCAATTAACTCAAGCATTTCTTGCGCTTGATGGCTAATGCTAAGTTCATCCATATCAACTAATGATTGCGGGTCGGCAATCAAATCAATCAGCGTTAAAGTTTCGCTGCCTACTGTTATTGCATCCAAGCTGTATACCGTATGACTGCGGCGTAGTGCATCATGAATAACGTTAACATCAACATCAATATGATCTGCTACTTCTGCCAATGTTGGCGTGCGGCCAATGCGATGGCTAAGGTCTGATGTAGTGCGAGCTACCTTAGCCAACAGCTCATGCAAGCCAGTTGGCAATCTGATCATTGCGTCATTCTGCGATAATGCACGTTGTATACCTTGCTTTATCCACCAATACGCATAAGTCGAAAACTTGTAGCCGCGTGATGAATCAAACAACTCAACAGCACGGGCTAGCCCGATATTACCCTCCTGGATGAGGTCCATAATCTCAAGTGATTTGCGCTTGCGGTTTTCATACTTCTTTGCTACATGCACCACTAGCTGTAAATTGCATTGCATAAACCGCTCACGCGCACGCAGTCCACTACGCACTAGCCGCTGTTCTGCATCTGTTAATGGGCGCTCTAGCTCTTTTAGCTCACGCATCCTGGCGATACGTCTGCCGTATTGGATCTCTTGGTCCACTGTGAGCAGTGGATACCGCGCAATCTCGTTAAGGTAGCTTTTGAGTGATGGGGACATGATGAATCCATTAGTTCATACAATGGAAGCACAGTTCCATGGCGCAGCCAATGCAAGTGCATTACGAGCATTGCACGCCAATGGTGATTGGAATGGCTTGTTGGAATACGCGCTGCTGTTAGCGGAGCTAGAAGCTAGCCAGAAGTCGCAGATTCGATGGCTAGTCCGCGAGGCTTGTAACGGCATAGGCCGCGCAACTGGCGGCAAAGAATCCACCGTTTCCTGATTCGGGTATCCCCATAGTGCAACCACGGTTATGGTCCCAATGGACGCATCGCCCGCAGTGTGCTCGTTCGGTTCCCCTGCCAACAGTTTCAACCCAGCTTGGCAGCGGTGTAGCAGCAATTTCTTCTGCCGTTGGCGGTGGGATGTGCTTCCAGTTTTTGTAGATCACTGCATTACGCAGCGTTTGTGTGCCTACACCCCACTTACGGGCTAACTGCGGGAGTACACCCACTGGACCTTGCATCACATAAATGCGAGCAAGCCGCACTTGCTCTTCAGTTAGGCGAGCGTTGTAGCATTTTTCACCGCGTTCTATCGCAGGTTTCATGTGTGGTTCCAATGGCGGATTACGCCAGCAACGATGAATGCGTTGGTGGTTAGGTAGCTAAGCAGGATGATAAGGCGCACCAAGGCGATGCGGTCGGCGATGCGTGGATCAGGGTGACCCTTCTCGCCAAGTGCTTTGGCCAGGACGCGCCAGTAGGTCACTGAGCCTCCAGCTCGGCGGCGATGGCGAGGAGTTCGGCGCGGATACGTTGGCACTCAATCGCCATGGGCAGGGAGTTACGCGGCTCGTCTGCATCACTGGGCGCCACCTGATCAGCAGCAGCGCGAAGTGCAGCAGCGGCAAGCTCATCAGCGGGAGCAGGGCAAATTTCAAGCACTGCGTTGTAAACCGCCTGAGCGGCGGGGGATAGCGGTTGGTCAGTCATTTGGCCTCGGGGGTGGGTAGGGCGTTGGCGGGGAGCCAGTGGGTGTAGATCGGGGAGTCGTCGGAATCGCGGCGGCCGCCTGCCCATTTGGGATTAAGCAAGATCCAGCCATCATCGAAGTCATCTTCTTTGTGGTCGGGGTGCCACCACCAACACCTCCCATCCGCATCGCAATCTTCAGGCCCTGGCAAGCGCTCGCTCACCGGCACCGGCTGGATGGCGGGTGTGCCCCAGCGGGCAAGGATGGCGCGGGCGTAGTCAAGGGCGCCTGTGTTCAAGCTGACCCGGAATATGCCAGGCGTTACATCAGGGCTGGTGCCATGAGCGGCCAAGCGAGAAACCGTGGCCAGATCATCCTGGAACTGTTGAGGCATCAGCTCCAGTAACGCCTTATCCGTAGGCGCCACCGGCTCGGGCAACTTGCAAAAAGCGGGCTTAGCCATGGACGGTGGCCTCATAACCTTCAGCCATTAGCGATGCCGACAACGCCATAGCTAGTTGTTTGGTGTACTGCTTTGTGCCGCCAGCAACCATATCGGTGACGGTCCAGCGTGTGTGATTTGTCCAGATGACAATGCGATTCTCACCTTTTTGAAAGAAGACGGCTCGGGTTTTAGTCATCACCTACCACCTCAAGCAACTCGACTAGCTGCAGCACATGCTTGGCAAAAGCAACGTGGGTCATAACCGCCTGTGCAGTTGGTGGGCGCTTATACGACTCCTCCCACCAATCGCGGAATGCAAGCTCAATCAGGTCGGGCTTACCCATCAGAAAGCAACCTCATCGCTAGCTTGTGCGGCGCGTGGCAGGAACTCAAACCGTTGCACGCTAAATACATGCTTGCGACGATCCTTGCCAGTGTCTTTGTCTTGCCAAGTCTGCATTTTAATAACACCGCTCACAAAAATGCAATCTTTGACGCTGCAGTATTTTTGTATAGCGTTGGCAGAGTTTTCGCCCCACACTTCGATGTCCATAACATTTTCAATGTATTCTCCGTTTTTGTCCTTGCCCTCTTGAATACCGCCAGCAAAGTTAAGAACAACCGTGCCGCTGTCAAATGTTTTTAGCCGCATATCTGAGATAATGCGAATGATACCGGATGCGTAAAGGCTCATGTCAGTGGTGTAATGGAGTTGGATTCTTCAAATGCCAGCACTTGCGCTAGCGGATACCGCACCCGAGGCGTACCAGCAGGGAAGCCGATACGCGGGATGGTGTAGTAGCTAGGGCCGATGCCGCGTGCGCGTTGGTTTTTGATGGCTGCTGGTTGCAACCCCCAACGCGCTGCAAGCTGGTCAGTTGTTAGGTACGGCTCAGTCATCAAACGGATCCTCTTCAGCAGTGGTAAAGCTGGCTTCCTTGTCCAGCGCAAGCGCTAGCAGGACCTCCTGCTGCTCAGTGGATAGGTCACCCTTGCGGGCTTCCATGCGTTCGGTCACCTTGGCCAGGGCTTCCATATTGGTTGCCTTTGCAATGGCAGCCTTGCCAGCGGTAAATACCTTGTCATCGCCGGCAGGTAGCGCTGGTGCTGGCGTGCTGGTCACGGTAACAGGCTCAACAGCCTGCTCCATCTCGTCGCTGCTGTAGACGCCTGAGAGGTCGGCGGGGAATGCCTTTCGCAGTGCCAATGCCTCGGAGCACTTAGCGATCATGGTGGCCCCCATCTTGGTCCACAGCCCTTGGCCGGCGTTGTAGTCAGCAAAGCGGGCAACGCCAGTAAATGGATGACCAGCACCCTTGCGCCAGATGGTGGTCTTGGCTGCTGCAGGTGGCTTGCTGCCAAGCCATACATCAGTCCAGACGCCATCGTCACCGCACCAGAGCGTCTCAGAGCCGTCTAGCTGCCCGGTACGCTCCGCAATGCTGCGCAAGCCGTCGATGCCAGCTTGGATGGTCATCTTGCCGGAACGCTTGATGGCGTAGATCTGCTTGCTGAATGGATCTAGCCCGGTGCGCTGGCAGGCATACGCAAATAGCCGTAGCTCATCACCGCTGCAACCAGGCGCAATGGTGGTGCTGATCAGTTGGGTTTGCTCTGGTGTCCAGAGCGCTAGGGAGCTAGAAGTCATCGGATGTGATAGTTGTGGTGCCGTAGAGCGCCCAGTTAGGCAGGCTCAGTGGTTGGATGGTGTTGCCGTAGCCAGGCCATTCAGCAATGGCGCGGCAGTCGGCGATGGTCTGCAGGTTGTTGCGGCGTTCCGCTTCACCATGCAGCGCTGCAGTCTCGTCCAGCTCGTACACGCCAACGGCATACGGGTAGGTTTTCTCAACAGCGATAAAGACAAACCGCTCAGCAAAGGTGCCGGCGAGGTAGTGGTTCTGCTGAATGTGGTACCGCCACTGCGCAACCGACTTAGCAAAACCCTTGGGGCTGGCGTCAGTTGTGGTCTTGAGATCCACGATGGTGGTGCCGTTGTACCAGTCAGGGCGGCACTTGCAGCGCAGGCCTGTTTGGGTGTCATCCCACCAGAAACTTTGCTCTGCCTTGCCGTCACGCAGCAGTGCTGCAGCAGCTTGATGGCTGCGCACACTGCCGGCCATAGCCATTGCCTGCTCCATCTCTGAAGCGGTGACAGCTTCGATGCCGGCGGCAATCATCTCGCCTTCCATTTCCTTGCCGGCCTTGGTATTGCGCGGCAGGCAGATGCCATATCGGCTGCTCAGCTCATCAGGTTCCAGCACTGCGCAATGCGTGAGGCTGCCAAGCTTCATTGCAGCCGTCTGCACTGATGGCGGACGGTCTGGCGCTAGGAAGCGGCTCCAGTAGTGGTAGGGGCTGGCAGCTACAGCGTGCAGGTGGCTGGCGCTGATGGCTGGGTCGGCGTGGTAGTCGGCATTGCTGGTCATGCTGCTACCCCTGCGCGCATGGTTTGATGCAACCTGCTGGCGGCGCCGTAGGTCGCCACCATCTCAGGAAATGCAGCAAGGATGCGGCGCTTGTTGTTGGGGTCAGCGGCAAGGCCAGCATTGCCCATTGCTTGGTAGAAACTGCCGGCGTATTTGCTGGCAGTAACGAAAGTCCAGTAGATGTCAGATTCGCTCATGGCTTGAGGTTGGTATTGCAAGCGGGATGGTTGTGATGCGCCAGCGTGGCTTGGTCGCGGCCACCGGCATAGCCAGCGGCGTAAATGGCAGCAAGCACCACCAATGCGGTGATGCGGTTTACCCAAGGGTTGGTGATCATGCGAGTACCTGACGGACGCGGTAACGGGTGATGTTCATGTGCTCTGCAATGCGGCGCTGCGCCCAGCCGTAGCTGCGCAGACGCTTAACGCGTTGCTCGGTGGTCTCAGTGGCCCATAGCAGCACCAGCAGCGGCAATAGCAGCAGCGCTAGCAGCAGGGCGATAGTCGTAGCGGTCATGGCTCTCTGGTTGGGGTGCCGGGTCTTCCGGCTTGTGTGCATCCTACACCATGTGCCGCCGTCGTCAACCGTCCGCCGTCGTAATCCGTAACGCATCCTCGACAGACCTAGCCACACCAGCGATGCCACCTGCTGCTTGCACTGCATCTAGCCACTGCTGCTGGTCTGGCCGGAGCCTGCCGGTAGCAGTCTTGACCTCGATGCTGGTGAAGACCGCGATGCGCTGGCCAACCATGTCTGGGGTGATGGTGACCGTGCGCCAGCCGATCAGGTCAGCGCTGCCCTTGCACAGCCCGAAGCTGACCGGGCGGCCATGCTGGTCCCGCAGCGTGCCGGTGTTATTGCGAAACAGCCTGGTAGCTCCAGTGCTGCAGGTCAGGCGGATGTGCTGCTGGATGGATTGCTCAGATGGCAAGGTCTAGCTGCTGCATCGGTGGTGGCAGCGTAACGGTGCCCCATTGGCTGGCCATGGCATCGGCCACGCCCTGATAGGTGCGGCTGCGTTCTTTCCAGCGATCTGGCCCCGGCGGCATTCGATGCACTTTTGCCTCGCGGCCCTCGACCACATTGCTGGGCTTCAAGCGTGGCAGGTTCTTGAGCCACAAACAGGTGGCCTTGGTTTCACCGTGACCGAACTGCCACGGCTGGATGATCTGATGGGGGGGGGTAATGGCGCTGCTAATAATGCTGACCGGGTTCTCGATACACCAGCGGCCGATTGGCGCCGCCATCAGCAGCCGCACGAAATCCAGCGCTTCGGCCTGCTCACGCTGCTTGCGGTGGAAATGCCTGCTGCCGGATACCGCCAGATGCGTGCATGGCGGGTGCGCAATCATCAGATCCCAGCCGTCGCCCAGCACCTCCTCGACTGGCTGCTGCAGGTGCCATTCGGAGTCGCCTTCGCATGGCAGCAGGTCACAACTAAAAGCAAAATGCCCGCAACGCCTAAAGGCATCACGGACACGGGCGCTGTATTCGCAGGCAACTAGAACGCGCAAGGGTCAGAGGGTTGCGGCGTAAGCAGTCATGGCAGCTTGACGGGCCTTGGTGGCGGCAATCATGGCGCCTTGCAGCTTGGTGTACTTGGCAGAAGGCTTGTTGCCGGGCTTGGCTTCGATGGCGTGCAGCGCATAGAAAGCATCCTTGGCGGCTTTCTCGGCGGCCTTGAGCTGAAGCACGGTTTGAAGGGTCATGGTTCTCGGTGTGGGGTGCGGCTCTCGTCCGCTGTCCCTGAATCATACCACCTTGCTCAGCCGTGCGCAACCCTATCCATACCTCTTAGCCAGTCTGGCCTGGTACACGCGTTCCGCCCATCCTCGCTTGTAGCCCCGTTGCTGCGCTAGTTGGCGCAAGTCGTCGAGGCTTTGCGCACCACCTTGCTGGCGCTTGGTCTGCTGCCGTTGCACCTCAACCAACTCACCCTCAACCTGCTGCAGCTCCCTAGCCTCAGCGGCAAACGTATGGCCGCACTCACCGCACTGCTTAGCCTGGCTGGCCATTGCAGCGAAGCACTGCGGGCACACCTTGACGCTGGGCGCCTTGTCGCGATCGCGCTTGGCTAGGCCATCGAGCGTCCACTCACGCGGCTCTAGATGGTGGCCAAGCCGCAGCGTATTGCCGACGTGATCCAGCACCACCGCAGCAGCCTTGCCGGGTGATGGCCGCAAGCAGCGACCGATCATCTGCAGGTGCAGGCTGGTGCTAGCGGTAGGCCGTAGCAGAATGCAGCCGCCGACCGAGGGCACGTCAACGCCTTCACCTATAAGTGCGCAGCTCGTCAGGATGCGTATCCGGCCAGTGCCTAGCGCTTGCAGCAGGTCACGCCGCTGCTCGCTGGTCATGCTGCCGTCAATGCTGGCGGCAGGGATGCCCGCACCCATGAACAGCCGTGCCACTGCTTCTGCATGGGCCACGCTGCAGCAGAAGGCGATTGCCGTCTGGCCGTCTAGGTGCTTGCGGTAGTGGCTCAAGCAGTCGCCCATGATCGTGCCGATTCGGTGCTCAGCCTCGCGGGTGTCGAAGTCACCCATCCGCTTGCGTAGGCCGGTGGTATCGAAGCCCGGTGGTGCCAGCACACGCGCAGGTGCTAAGTAGCCATTGTCGGTGAGCCAAGCAGCGCTGGGGCCTTCGACCATCGCCTGGTAATGCTCGCCAAGGCCGCGGCCATCAAGCCTGATTGGTGTTGCGGTGACACCCAGCAGATGCGCTTGGTGGAAGTGCTCCAGCACCTTGGCCCATGTGCCGGCATTGCTGTGGTGCGCCTCGTCGATGATCACCAACTGGAAGAAGTCACGCGGCAGCTTGTGCAGCCTGCGGGCTAGCGTCTGAACGCTGGCAACCTGCACCGGCGCAAATAGGTCCATTGCGCGGTTGGCTTGGATTAGGCCGTGTTGTACAGACATGCTGGACAAGCTGCGGCTGGCTTGATCTAGTAGCTCAGCACGGTGAACGAGGATGCAGATGCGGTTGCCTTTCTTGGCGGCAGCTTGGGCGATGTGGCTGAAGCACACCGTCTTGCCAGCGCCGGTAGGCAGTACTGCCAGCACCTTGCGGTGACCTAGTTGGTACTGCAGGCGGATGTCGGTTACTAGCTGTTGCTGGTAGGGGCGGAGGTTCATAGTGCTAGCTCAAGTTGAGTGCCGTCAGCAGGTGCACCGTGCATTGCTATTTGCGCCATGCGCACGGTTCGTTGCTGCTGGCTATAGGCAGGTTTTGCATAGCCAAGTTGGTAAAGCTGTAGATCGTTTTGCAGCAAGGCAACCGCCACTGCGCGCCAAGATGGCGCACGACCTGATGCTGCAACTTTGTTTGGCACTTCATCAGGTATGCCCGCCGAATAGCAGCGGCGCTGCCACGTTTGGACGTATTCCAAGACTCGCTTGGTAGCGCACCTCCCAGGCGCAAATGGCTCGATCCGCTTGTCGGTTCGCCAGTGTCCGTTGCTCATCAGTTAAAAGGCCCCATGCTTGGCGGGTGATGTCTTCAGGGCATCTCAAGGCCAGAGCGCAAGCGGCGTGACCTATCCATGCTTTGCGGTTTAAGTTGTAATCCGTTAACGCATTAACGCAACTGTTGGGCCATTCGCGTGTAACGCGTTGCATGTATCGCCCGTAAAGACGATGGTTGCCGGTAAAGATAACAGCTCTTTGCAGGTAGAGGCGCCTATTGGCAACCTCTCCCCACATGTTGGCTGGCACCTCTTCCCACTGATCAATTGGCGACCAGACTCTCTTCAGCTTCATCGGTTAACTCCACTTCATCCATTTGATCGACCTCCCAAGATTTGCTAAATTCTTTGCCCAAAAACAAAGAAGCCAAGCCTGTAATCTGCTTAAGCCGCAACAGCTCATCAGGGCTCATGCCAATATGCTTGCAGATCCAAGCATCGCCTTTGCCCATTTCAATAAGCTCTGACACAATCACGCTCATTAGTTCGATGTTGTGCGAACCACGGGCGCGGTTATGGCGAATGGTACTAGCCATTCGGTCGTGGATTTCTTTGCGCAGCACCACTACGGGCAGCAGCCCATTTTCGCGCTCTAAAATGCGTTTGCTGTTTTTAAGTGTCAGGTATCTGTGAAAGCCGTCAATGACTACATATAGGTCGCGTTCAGCATCATGCACCGTCACTACGGGTTGCGTGTAGCCGTCTTCCCAAATTGAGGTTTCAAGTAGGGCCATTTCAGGTGGCGCTACAGAGTTAGGGTTGTAATCGTTAGCCGTAACTTTTTCAATAGGAATACTGCGCACGGTGTAGACCGGAGATCGCCAAGGGTATGAATCATTCTCATCATGCAGCTCATCTCCCTTGAGAGGTGGGTTGAAAACGCAAATTAAAACAGTTGGCTCTAGCGCTTCAAACGTGTGCGCGTCGTGCTTATCAAGAACGTATGTCACGTCAGGGCCAACAGCGACAAGCTCTTGGCTTGCCTCATTAATTAGCAGGCCTTTACCGCTGACGCAATAGCAAGTTTCTAGGTGATGCTGGTAATGCCAGCGATGTGGCTTGCCAGGATGCACAACGGTTTTGGTCATGCTGTAGCCCATGCCGTCAGCCTCGACAACGAGGCGATGGCTAGTAAAGCCACCTTTTGGGCAGGTCGCAATGCGATCAGCGGGAAGCTGGTTGGCGTTAAGGATTTTCATTTTAGGACTTGGCTGTACTTAAGTTGGATTGACTTTTGGCGGCGTTGTTGCTCCTGGGTTGGAGCTAGGCCGAGGTATTTACAAGTGTGGTCGTTCTTGAGAACGGTAATAGCAAAGCGTTTCCATGAAGTAACCATGCTGTTGTGGCACGGCAGCTCGTCAAGGTGATCCGGCGGAACCTTTATAACAACACGGCGCAAGTTATTGCCACCGTGCCGAGTAATTCCGTTTAAGTAAAAACGAACCCCAGCCTTGCCAAGGGCTTCAATAATAAACTCAGGCAAACCGCGTCCCACTCGCCCCCAGTAACGAATGGATTGAATGAAACGCTGCTTAAAATTTACGCTTGATTGGTCGGGAAGCGTTGCCAGCAGGAATTTAACAAACGATTTCCAAGTGTGGCCTGCAGGCAACTTGAATGATTTGTAGTCTAATTGCTTGCCGTATGTAGCCATAAAATTAGCACCGCCAACCCTAGCGCAAAGCCGAGCCCAGATTTGCGGATCAATTATCCGGTACATCGCAAGACTAGATTTAGACTCCGACATAAACGGCGACGCAACCCGCATTGTTTTAATCGGTACGCCTGCCATGTAGAAGATGTCATACAGCTTGTTGTAATCCCATCCAAACTTAGCGTTAGCAACCCAAATGTCCTCAGTGCGCCAATCGTATATTGGATAGCAGTTGAATGTATGGGCAGTATTCTGTTTGGTCCACATGCGGCCAAGCATTGTTTTTTTATCTTGGTTCATAATCGCCCTGAAGCGATTTAATGATTCAACTGTGCGGATGCCGATAAGGTTGGCGCATGATTCGCCTTGGCTATACCATTCTGCAAACATGTCCCAAAATGTGGCGTAATCCATGTTTTCTATAAACAGATCTGCAAACGGATGATTTGCAAAGTTTACAATATAGTCATCGGTTGGCATTGGTCGAATCCATCTATGCCGATCGTGCTCGCCCCAACACTGCCAGTCGATTTCGTAAGACGACACTGTGCAGGGAAGACTGATTGGTAAGCAGCACCAATACACGTCAAGCACGTCTAAATTGCTGCGGATAATGTCGTGCATAAACTGCTCGCTATGCGTGTAGTTTGCCTCATTATCCATTATTTGCACGCCTATCTTTGTGTCAATGCCATGCTTGCGCACATAGTCAATTACAAGATTGAGCAGCACTCCTGAATCTTTGCCGCCAGAAAAAGAAACGTAAATCCTCTTAAAGTTTGCAAAAATAAAATCTAAACGCTCTTGAGATGCGGTGTAAACATCTACATCTGTAAAGGTTCTCATTTTGTTTTAGGCAAGAAGTACTTAGTTACATCTTCAACCAATACCAGCTCGCATCCTGGGTAGGACTTAGCAAACCCAACGCGCAACTCCGCCTCTGTTTGGAATTGCGCAGTGTTTACCACGCATTGACCCCATGGGCGCTGGTAGGTAATTCGGAAAATCGGTCGTTGGTTTGGCATAGGACAGGCATCTGGCCTTGCCAGCGTAGCAGCCGCTGCTACAGTGTGCAAGCACCTAGCCCAGCACCGTGCGCCTAAGCCGTCCAACCCATATACGACTTACGACTGACCTGCAGCAGCGCCTTGACTCCTGGCGTGGTGATCGCATGAGCCGCGCTACTGCCATACGGCTTCTGCTGGAGCAGTCGCTTGATCTGCACCTAGGCGGCATCTTGCCAGCCACCAAGCGATGAGCCTTACCGAAGAGCTTGCACGCCTGCCCGATGGGTGGGGATATGTCGCTGTCGATGATCAAAAGCGCCCATACCAGGCCAAGTGGCAGGAGCGGCCGCTAGATAAAGCTGGCTTGCAGGCTGAGCTAGAAGCCGGCAGCGCTAAGGCCATCGGCGTGTGCTGCGGCGTGCCATCAGGTGGTCTGCTGTTCCTTGATCACGATGGTCGCAGCGCTAGCACCATCCTCCTCGGCTGGGGTTGCCCCATGTCGTCGATGCCGCGTAGTTGGACCGTCACATCTGGCCGCGATGGCAGGTTTCAGGTCATCTACCGCGTACCAGAGCAGTACTGGCCAGACATTGCCACGCGCAAATACAAGTCTGGTGTCACCGACTCCGACAACAAGCCAGAGCAGATCGAACTTCGTTGGACAGGTTGCCAGTCAGTTGTAGCTGGCGCGCATCCAACCACTACGGGCTACCACTGGGTTGCCAAATACAGCCCTGAAGACCTCGATCTAGCAGAAGCGCCGCTTTGCCTTATCGAGCGGATGCTTAAGCCAGTGGCTGAGCCGTTGCCATTGCTGGCGGCTTCTGATGACGCAGACCGTGCGCGCTCATACCTTGATGCGCTATCCAGCAGCCGCGCTGATGACTACGACGACTGGTTGGCGGTTGGCATGGCGCTCCACAGCGTTGGCGATGACACACTCTTAAGCGACTGGGAGCATTGGTCAGCGCAATCTGGTAAGCACAAGCCCAGCGACTGCCAGCGCAAGTGGAAAAGCTTTAAGAAATCAGGCATCAGCCTTGGCACCCTTGGCGATATGGCTAAAAAAGACGGTTGGCGCACGCAACGCCGTGAACCTAGCCGCACCGTTGCCAGTGGAGCTAGCGGTGGCGGTGGCGACAAGCCGCCGATCATCACCAAACCGGAAAAGCTGGAAACTGCAGAGCTGTTGGCACTGCTGCGCAGCCAAGCTGATGAGATCCGCTACAACGTCTTCACCCAGCAAATTGAGATCAAAGGCAAGGTGATCGACGGCGCCGACCGCTTCTACTTAAAGCTGGCGGAGATGGGTTACAAGGTTGGCAAGGAGTTAGCCATTGACTGCCTGGTTCAGGTCGCCAATGAAAACCTTTACAACCCAGTCACCGAGTACCTGCTCCATTGCGAGCAGCACGTTGAACCGACTTACATCGACGGACTGGCAACCGCGTATCTCAGGCCAGGCGATGGCGGCACCAGCATCTACGACGAGATGCTCAAGCGCACCTTGATCGGTGCCGTTGCTCGTGCCTTTGACCCCGGCTACAAGCACGACACCGCTTGCGTGATCATGGGCGATCAAGGTGCGTACAAGTCCAGTTTCTGGGGTTGTCTTGGTGGTCCGTTCTACTCCGATGCCCTAGGTGACATCAGCACCAAGGATGATGTAATGGTGCTGCACCGTTCCTGGATTATGGAATGGGCAGAGCTAGATCACATCACCAACCGCAAGCACGCTGGCCAAGTTAAGGCGTTCCTATCCCAAGCCGTTGACCTACTTAGGGTTCCATACGGTAAGGCCGTTGAGGCATTTCCTAGGCGTGGCATTATCGTCGGCACCACCAATAAGACCGCTGGGTTCTTGGTTGATGAAACCGGAAACCGCCGATTTTGGGTAATCCCTACAACCAAAACCCAAGTCGATCAAATTAACACCGCAACGCTGCTTATGGAGCGCGATGCGATTTGGTCTGCTGCTGTTCACGCATACCGCAACGGCGAAACTAATCGCCTCCCGCTTGCAATGGAGCTTGCAGTTCAGCAGGAAAATGATGCTTACATGATTGAATCGCCGTGGCGTGCAGCCATCCTTACCTACCTTGCTGATCGCCGTTCCATGGAGGTGCTGACCTCTGAGGAGATCCTTGCCAAAGCCATCCAGAAGCCCATGGAACGCCAGACCAAGGTGGACCAGATGCAGGTTGCATCCATCCTGAAAGAGCTTGGTTGGACCAAACACCGCGAATCATCCGGCAAGCGGCGTTGGTACTACCAGTTAGACGACCAACCTAGGGGCTAGACGGCGAAACGCCTTGCAGCGCAGCGTTTCTCAGCCGCCTAACCTCACGTCCGACCTACCTCCCCTTAAGAGTTACTCCGTACCTCCCCCTACCCCTCTATTTACTTATTTTATATAAGAGGTTAGGTTGGTTAGACGGTCGGACAAAGCCAGTCATATCAAGGCGTCTAACCTCGTCCAACCTCTGAAGCGCCCATGCAAGAGATCAAAGTCCGTTTTGAGCCCGCTGACCTCACCGCATTGGACCAGCAAGCGGCGGCAGCAGGCACCAGCCGCTCAGCGTTCATTCGCAACAAAGCGTTAAGCCTGCCGGTTGCACGGTTGAACACGGTGGAGTACCATGCGTTGGTTGCTGATGCAGTTAGCGCCATGCGCGGTGACTTGCCTCGGCAGCAGGTTGAATATCTTGTTGCTTATGTCATCACCAGACTTGATCAACATTCCCGCCAAGCAGTCGCCGGTCATCAACCGCTTGCATGACTGCATGACGCAAGCGATGGCCTATGCCTGGGCCATCCGCGACAATGCTCAAGATGACGGCGTACCCATCCCCATGGAACTCGTCGCCAGCTTTCAAGACGATTACAACAACATCATCGCTGCACTCAATGAAGCTCACAACATCGCAAGCTGATCTAGACCATGCACTGCGCACCATTGCACCTGCAGTAGGCATCCGCAGCTCACACCCGATCCTTGACTGCTGCCTCATCACTGCTGGCGGCGGCAATGTCACCATTACCGGCTACAACCTTGACCTAGGCATCACAGTGACCATCCCGGCAGTGGTCAATACCGCTGGCGCTGTGGCGCTGCCGTATCGGCTCCTGGCTGGCCTTGTAAGCCGTATGGACGATGGCGAGGCTGTGGAGATCACAGATGGCGCTGTGAGCGCTCCTGGGGGCTCGTATGGCCTTCCGGTGTCCGATGCTGCGGATTACCCCGCAATGCCCGTTGTAGAGGCTGCTAGCGCTGATCTGGACATCACCGCTGGCGTACGCGCTTGCCTGGTTGCTGCCAGCAGCGATGCTTCCAAGCAAGTGTTGCAAGGCATCCACCTAGCCGACGGCTACATGGAAGCCACCGATGGCCACCGACTGGTGCGGTTGCCCGTAGCGCTACCCGATGGCATTAACCTCACACTGCCAGCCAGCACCATGAAGCTGTTGCAGGATCGCACCGTGGGCATTGCTGCAGCCGCTGGTCAGGCCGTAATCGACGCTGGCGATGGCATCACCATCTACAGCCGCATCCTCGATGGCACCTACCCCGACGTAGCCAAGCTCATCCCGCCAACCTTTGAGCACACCATCACCCTTGATCGTCACCGCTTTGCGCGATGCCTTGAGCGTGTAGCACTCATCGCTGAAGCGCATAACTCCGTTGTCAACCTGCTAATCGGTGACAAGGGCACCATGGTGATCACCGCCGACTCCGACGGCAGCAACGGCACCGAAGCCATCAAGTACACCGGCACCACCGGCAAGCTTGCACTAGCCTTCAACGTGCATTACCTCCTAGATGGCCTAAAAGCTTTTAGGTCTTCAGAAACCATTACACTGTCAGCAAATGGCGCAACTACTCCTGTAGTATTGACGCCAACCAATGCACCAGATCAGACCTGCCTGATAATGCCTGTGCAAATTCGTAGCTAAAAACAGTGGCGCGCAAGTGCAACAACACAGAGTCTGAGCAGCGTACAAATGCTGTTTATGACCTGCTCTTGCGCGCTTACAGCAGGAAGCAGATCATTCAGTTTGCCTCAGAAAACTGGGGGGTTGGCGAGCGTCAAGCCGATGCCTACATTGCTCGCGCTCGTGAGCTGATCTCCAAAGATGCCGCGATAATGCGCCCAACATGGCTTGAAGGCGCGCTTGCTCGCGCTATGGACTACGAGCGCCGTGCATCAGAGAATGATCAGCTCAACACTGCGCTGATTGCATTGGACAAGCAAGCGCGATTGCTGCAGTTTGAAATGTCGTGAGCCTGATCACCGGCATCTGCGAAGATACGCCGCTGCTTAGTTTTATGGAGATGCCTACTGCAGCATCCATGGATGAGCTGCTGGTAAGCATCCGCAATGACCTGCACCCTGGCCAGCTTGCGTTTGCTGATGACACCGCAACGCAGATCATTGGCATCTCCGCTGGTTATGGCGCCGGCAAGACGCGTGCGCTATGTGCTAAGGCAGTGATGCTGGCCGCAGCCAATCAAGGCTTTATCGGTTGCGTGATGGAGCCCACTGGCCCATTGATCCGCGACATCTGGCAGAACGACTTCGATGAATTTTTAGAGGCGTATGACATTCCGTACACCTTCCGCGCTAGCCCGTTGCCGGAGTACATGCTGCACCTGCCAGGCGGTGATACCAAGATCTTGTGCCGCTCATTTGAGAACTGGAGCCGCATCATTGGTCTCAACCTTGCATGGGTACTAGCGGACGAGATCGACACCGTGACACCTGCCATCGCTAACAAGGCATTTCCTAAGATCCTTGGTCGCTTGCGGTCTGGCAATGTCAGGCAGTTTGCAGCAGCCAGCACACCTGAAGGATTCCGCTGGATGTGGAACACCTTTGGCAGTGATGACGCCCAGCAGCGCACTGATCGCAAGCTGATCAAGATGCGCACCGCAGATAACCCGCACCTGCCGCCGGACTTCATCGAGCGGCTGCAGGCCAACTACGACCCGCAACTACTGCGCGCATACCTCGACGGTGAGTTTGTCAACCTCACGACTGGCCAGGTATATGACCGCTTTGATCGCGCTAAGCACATTGTCACCGACCTGCCGGACATCAGCCGTGAACCGTTGCGCGTTGGCGTTGACTTCAACGTAGGCAACATGTCAGCCGTCATCGCCATCAGGCAAAGCAACAGCCTGCTAGTAATTGATGAGATTTCAGGTGCGCATGACACCGACGCCTTGGCACAGGAGATCAAGCGCCGCTACCCCGATCACCGCATCTACGTTTATCCCGATGCCAGCGGCGGCAACCGCAGCACCAATGCAACGCAAACCGATATTCAGATCTTGGAGTCCTATGGCTTCAGCAACCAATCACCCAAAAGCAACCCTGGCGTCCGCGATCGCGTTGCTGCAGTGCAAGCATTGCTAGAAAATGGTAAAGGCCAGGTCAGGCTCACCATTGCTGCCAGTTGCCGCAAGGTGATCGAGTGCTTAGAGCTGCAGAGCTACAGCGAGAAAGGCGATCCCGATAAGGATGGCGGCTACGACCACATGAACGACGCATTGGGCTACGTCATCTGGCGTGAGTTCAACCCACTACATGCAGGTGCTGGACGTGGAACCGGCGTAAGGCTATATTGACCAGGCTTACCATTCACTATCCAATGCTGACCGGGTCTGAACTGCTTGCTAAAGTCAAGGAACTTGGCGACTGCAATAAAACTGACATCGTTCGCGCTTGCGGCTACGTCAAAGATGACAAGGTTTGCTTCACTGCCTTCTACGAGGCATTGCTAGAAGCAAAAGGCATTAGCCTTGCAACTACTGGCAAGAAAGCAGGCCGCAAGCTTAGCTACAAGACCAAGGTGCAATTCAACGGCAACCTAATGGTCGGCAGCGCATACATCACCGAAGCATTTAAGCCCGGTGATGAGTTTGAGATTAAGGTGAGCCGTAACAGCGTTACACTGACGGCAGCTTGACGTAGAACATGTATTCGGGCCTTGGCGCATACGACCGTCCTCTTACAGAGCGCAAGGTAACTCGCGTTCAAGACCCGAACACCCCCTGGTACGCGCAAGAGCAGCATTGGATCTTGATTGAGGATCTGTTGCAGGGCACGTTTGGGATGCGGCAGAAGCATCGCCGCTACCTACCGCAGGAGCCACGGGAGCAGGATGAGTCCTACGACAACCGACTAGCCCGTAGCGTATGCCCGCCGTACTACCAGCGCCTTGAGCGGTTGCTAGCTGGTATGTTGACGCGCAAGCCGGTCAAGTTGGTTGATACCAGCGACACCATCACCGAACAGCTATTCGACGTCGATATGAACGGGAACGATCTTAATGTTTGGACATACGAGTCAGCCCGCAAGATGGTCCGTTATGGCCACGTTGGTACATTGGTGGATGCACCTGCTGATGGCGGTAGACCCTATTGGGTGACATATACGCCACGGCAGATCCTTGGATGGAGAACTGAAGCAAAGGAAGGCAAGCAGGAGCTAACGATGCTCAGGTTGCAGGAGGTAGCCAGTGTCCCCGATGGCTTGTACGGCGAGAAGTTAGTGCAGCAGGTGCGTGTACTGACGCCTGGTGAATATGAGATCCACCAGAAGGATGACAAGGGTGACTTCCGCGTCGTAGATGAAGGCCGCACCAGCCTTAGCTCGATCCCATTCAGCATCGCCTACGCCAACCGCATTGGCTTTATGGAGTCGCGGCCACCGTTGGAAGATATTGCAGAGCTGAACCTAAAGACGTATCAGATCCAGTCAGACCTCGACAACCAGCTGCACATTTCAGCAGTGCCGATGCTGGCCTTTTACGGCTTCCCATCAAGCGCTGAGGAGGTATCAGCTGGCCCCGGTGAAGCCATTGCATTTCCCGCTGAAGGC
>Ga0102861_1000156_pt1 | contig 18077 bp, 31 predicted proteins | sample Colrivmeta1449B3_FD_78182 | JGI IMG/M metagenome (GOLD analysis project Ga0102861, IMG submission 78182) | Estuarine microbial communities from the Columbia River estuary - metaG 1449B-3 | ecosystem: Environmental > Aquatic > Marine > Intertidal zone > Estuary | place: USA: Columbia River... | reverse complement strand
CCCCTGATGGCCTCGGCGACCCGACGGGCGCACTCGTCCAGTAGGGCCTCGTGACCCAAGAAATCAAGCGCGTTCATGAGGGGGAAGATCTCACGCGGGTCCTCAAAGTCGGGGACCGTGCCTTTTAGAATTATTTCTAAAAGCTCGGCGTCCACATTCGGTAGCGGCACCGAGCCGCCCACATCCTCCGCAAACATCTTGAGTGTCGAGCACGCCTCAACAAAGGCCTGGTCGACGCTGAACTCGCGTCCGTCGTTGGTGACGATGGTTGTCATTGGCATCTTAGGGGGTCTTGACCTTAACAGGGAACCACCAGTCTATGATTTCGGCCAGTCGGATCACCGCATAGATGAGCATGCACCCGACCCGTCCAGACATGGGCTCGTGCCAGTCGAATATGGCCGCGTACGAGAGCGCCTTCAGGTTTGTTGTGTGTGCGTTGAACGCCATTAGTTAAAAGTTGCGCGCCCCGTTTAACTAATGGCGACCATTACTATCAAGATCGACTCTGAAGAGCTCGCCCGTGAGGTCCTCACCCAGCTTGGGTACCTCCCGGGAGACGATGACATTCCTGACCTGATTTCTGTAGAGGAGCCCGAGCCCGTGGCCGAAGAGGTCCCCCCCACTGGCAAGACGCACGTGGCGGCCATCCATGAGCGTATGTTGGGGTTGGATCTCCCTGCGGCGACTCGTAAAATGCCCGAAACACCGAAACAGAATGCCTTCTGCATGACCGAGGACCCCAAGGAGGACGTGGAGCCCGTCGATAATGAGATGGGCGCCCCACTCACCGACGATATGGCAAAGGAAAGCGACGAGCTCTACAAGCAAAGTCTCGAGGTCAGCAAATCCATTCCGAGTGCCGAGGAGCGGCTGAAGTCGACGGCCGATCAACTCATGGGGGACGAGCTCCTGAATTACCTGGACGCCATGTGCGATCACGAAAACAAGAAGATGCGTGAGGCTGCCAAGGCTATGGTCCGCAAGGAGTTTGCTGGGAAGACCCTCACGATGTGGCCTAATCTCCAGAAGGTTCTCGCCGGTGACGCTTAAACGCGGCACACCCTTTCCTTCTAATATGGAAATCATCCTAGTTGGGGTCGTCGCGGTCGCCGCGGCCACGACCGGCGCCGTGGGCTACTGGATCCACCTCTGCTTCGCCCCCCGGGAACCAGTGGGCTACGATCCAAAATGGAATAGAACTTAAGAGTTGACGGTCCTTGTAGACCATGGAGAACCTCGTCGAACGCGTGGCACGTCACATGGATATTGATACGAGGTGGGCTTTCAACGTCACACCCCGAAAGCTCATGATCCCGCCATTGAACATACACACGCCTAAACAAGTCGGAAATGCGACTCTGGTTAAACTTGCAGGCGGTGTGGAAATTATATATAACAACGACTCTTATCTATTTTCCCCACGTCGAGACCGAATCACGTTCACGCATCAGAGGTTTTAAAGTTAAGAAACACATTACATGAACATGTATGGAGAACCTCATCGAACGCATAGCACGTCACGCAGACATAGATGCGAGACGAGCTATGGGTTTTGGTCCTCGTAGACTTGACCTCCCAGGTCTCGATCTTCCATTTCTAATAGAAGAATATAACGAGTATCATCGGGAGGGCCGTGCAAGGTTCATCAAGGGGCTTCGAAATGCACAATTGTACTTGTGCCCGGATATTGATGAAATTGAGTGGGTGTTCGGTACGGATGATTTCAAGACGAGCCGAAGCTATTCTTTTAGGCGAGGCGATGGACGTGTGAGTATTTACGCGTTGCTCATAATGAAACACTCACGCCACCCAGACTTGAACGAGGACGGGTCTTTTAAACGGGTGTGAGTTTGAATATGTCGTGTTCATTTAACTATTTTTCCATGTACGGGCAATTGTCCGGGCCGCTCGGTTTTTGCGCATATTATTCGCTTTATTTGTGATGTTCGTAGGAACGTTGAAAACTACTGTACGGAAGTTCCTCGTGTTGATTTTTGAACGCGTCATCGGATCTGTACCCTTGTCATTGAACCATCTATGAAATGAGGGTGCATTATAATAGAATTTTCCAGATGGAAGTGTGACTTCTACATAAGGAATTCCAGATTTGAATCTGTTTCCAGTAAATATATTTTTGTTATTACGTATTTTATTTGGAAATTGTATGACCTTGCGAGCGTTCCTGATCTTCTTGAACCATTCGGAACGCCGAACATGGCTGGATATTTTACGCGACGCGAGTTCTTCACGTAGAGCCTTGATGTAAGTGCGCATAGTTGAAAATGCCGCTCCGTGTTTTGATGTTAATTTGGAATTGATATTGTTAATTTCTTTTATATGGTTGGCAAGCCTTTTCTCGACGTTTATGGCGGCCTGTATATTACCGCGGTTTTCAGCCCCTTTGGAAATATTCTGAAGTTTTCGCAAGCTGTTGTATAAATGTTCTATACGAATGATCGCCCTTCTGTTTTCTGGGCTAAAAACGGGACTATTCATTTATATCTTCACGGATTTTTATCCTCGACTGGTGTTTGATCGCTGAGGATAGGTCATTTAAACGGACGAAGCCGTCCCCTTGACGGGCATACAGCACACCTTCGCGTCGATGGTCTCGATGTACTTGAGCAGCTCCCACGGCACGTCCTTGGCGTTCTCATGAGTGCTGTCCATTTCAGACTGGATTTCAACCAGCGTCTTTTTCTTCATCTCGTCCGACACCTCGACGATCTTGCTCACCATGGCGAGCTCCAAGTTTTCAATCTTGCGAATAATCTTTGCAAAACTCTTTGCCGTCATGCGTGCGTTTTCAGATCTTTCTGAATACGCGCAGTATCGCTGGACGGCAGTGAGAACGGCGGACGAGGCACCCACTATTATACCAGCCGCCCTCGGTGAGTCGATGCTGGCTATGACACCGGTTGCACTCGTGATAATCAAGAGTGGAAACGTAATCATGTTGTGCCTATTCTTGAGATGGACCGCGTGGATATCATAGGCGTCCCTGGATTTCTTACAAATGACTTTAAAGTATCCAAGGTGGCCTTTCAGCTTGTCAGCATCGAAAGACATTTTCTTATTCCTTTTCACTTTCAGAAACTTTAACTAAGTAGTAGCCTACACCGACGCCCGCCCCCACGAGACCGGTTAGTGCGACCGTCCCGACGGCTATACCGGTCCCTATGAACCGCCACATTTGCATATCTTTAGTTGACGTTGAGGTTGGGCTGATTATAGCCCAGCCCCGGATCGTACTGCGCGCCGTTATTGCGACGCCGACGCTCCTTGTTCACATTGCTCCACCGGTGGGTCGTCTTGATGGGCACGTGCCCACCGTAAAGGTTCGCCACGCGGATGAAGTTTCTACCATTGCGCGGCTTGACGTAGTTTCCAAACTTGGCGTTGGGGTCAGCCACCCACTTGCCGTTTTTCAGCACGACGCGCGTGTAGAACTTTATGGTATTATTATTGGCGTTCGCGCTGCCGACCGGCACGTACCCGATTTTCTGGCCGCCGTGGTTACGCGTGTTGGCGTTTCGTGGTTTCCACGCGTTTGACATTTAATATTATTCAACAAATAAAGTCAGGAGGAGGCGTTCAGCCACACGCCCTTATTGCGGTAGTGCATGAGGATCCTGCGCTGGCCCATGGGCAGGCCTCTCCACACGTTCGCGTAAGCCCTCTTGCGGGCCGTCACGGTCTTGAACTTGGCCAGGTGCGCCTTGGCCTCGGCGAAGGTGAGCGGCTTGGGCGCGGCGAACTTGTTTCGCAATTTTTGCAAAAAATTATTGTAATTCTTGGGATCCCCGATCTTGTAACCCGCATTCAGGAGACCGCGAAGGGTTTTGTCACCGTTCTCGAAGTTCTTTGCAGAGTTCACTATAGAGTTGTAGCTCGCGATGTTTAGGACCAGCTGCGGCTTGGGGGGCGAAGGGATCTTCGGCTTGGGGGGTGACGCGATCTTGGGATTGGAGCGTGATCCGAACTTTTCACGCAATTTCTGCGAGTAATAATTCTTGTGCTTCACGACGTTGATGCTCTTGTTGAGGGTCACCTTGTCAAGAGCCTGCAGGCGCGTCCCAGCCTTGGCTATGATGTTGTTGATTTTGTTCAGAGTCGGTGAACGAACTTTAGGAGGGGACGCCGGCATGTGGAACTTTTCCCTCAACTTTCTAAAAAATTCGTTATAATTATTTTTCGACTTGATGATGAACTTCGCCTTGAGCAAGTCGTTCATGGCCTGCTTGCCATCGTCGTAATTGTTGGCATCGGCGAGCACCTGGTCAAACAACTCCTTGTTGATGTACTGTGGGAACTTGGCGTTCACCTTTTCACTAAAAATCTCTGAATTTCCGGGTTTGATTTTTAGGCCCGCCTTGAGCTGAGTCGCCAATTTCTTGTAGGCCTGCATCCTGTTTTTGGACATTATGACCATCCACTTGACGTTGTTCGCGGTCAGATACTCGGGCTTCCTGTGCTCGGTCCGGGCCCACTTGCGTTTGAGCGCGGCGATCTGGGCCGGGTTGAATCCCATATTGGACGCATTTAGTACCCTTCCAAAGTTGGGATTTCCAAAGTTGAACTTCACGTTGGGTGTCTTCGTGTTCTTGTACCGGAGCCGGCACGCAGGTCGTATGTCCTTCGTAAACTCCTTACGGGCAAATATGGCGAACATGTACCCATAGTATGTGATCTGGCCGTGTCTGAAAAACGAATAGAAAGGGGCGACCTCATCGTCGATGACGCGGATCATCTCCGAGCGGATCCACCATCTGCACGGCCAGGTCTTCATCTGATTCGAATCAAAAAGAAACCCCTTGCCGTTGCACACGAAGCCAGAGATGGCGTGGGCCCGGTGCAGCTCGGTGCTTTTGGCCTCCTCGTTATATATGGCTATACCGCAGCACATCAATTGGTACTTTTCGTCATTCCCGAATGCAGATGGAAATTCATACATATGGTCTCTTGGCTTGGGCGCCGACTCCCTGACGACGACGAATTGGGGTTTCTTGCGTCCATCAAAACGCGCTTGAATATTAGCAAATCTCTTATCATATTGACCCTTGAAACCAATGTGATCCAATATCTTGCAAATCTCCTCTTGAGTGGAGGCCCCCTTGCCTCCCTGGTTTTGTCTCGCCTTTTCACCCACGAGGCTCATGTTCTTGAGGAGTTCGGCCGATCGGCCCGCCTTGAGGTTTATCGAGCGAGGTCCACCCATTAGGCACAGGTACTGGTCAATAAATTTCCAAAAGTAAATCTGTTTCACCTTTGTAAGATCCTTGAGTGGGCACGGGGCGCTGTTGGCCGCATCGAAGTAGGCCTTCTCGTCCTTGGTGAGTTTTTTGTAAAATTCTTTCAGTCTGTTGAACAGGATAGCCTGCCCATCCTCTGATAGGATAAACCCGTTGAGGATCGTGTAGAACCAGCACGTGCCACGTGTCTGGAGGGCCCCTATTTGACCACCACAGTCAACATTCATTACTAGTGCACCACAATAAAAGACTGGCTGGCTGCTTATCAAATGGACGCACTCGCCCGCGCCGCCCTGTTCGCAATAGGGTCACATGTCGTGCGCTACGGCGCAGAGTGGCTCTATTGGGAAAAGTGCACTGGACTTTTCGTTTCTATATTTTCAGGCGGTTCGCCCACGTGTCAGGGCCTCCGGACGGTCGTGGACACTATGTCGGTCACGACTATCAATTATGCCACTTTGCTAGTAACCACAGCCCCACAATTACTTGGAGCGTGACGATCGTCGCAATGGCGCATTCGGCCAGACGGCGCGGGGGGCGCGGCACGCCCACGATGCGCGGCCGAGAGGCGCAAGGGCGCTTGATCCACTGCTTCGTCTCGTCGTCGTAAGCTATTTCGAACGCCTCCATTACTCTTCTTCGGGCTCCTCCTCCTTAGGCCCCTTGAAAGTCTTCCACAACGTGTACGCTATTATTCCTAAAATGAAAATTGCCAAAATTATGATCCACTTATTGTCCCAGAGCCAATTCTTGGCGGTGATGGCGACGCCGACCGTCGCGAGGCCACCGGTCGCACCGCCCACGAGTAGGGGTATGTTCGGGGGGGCCTTGGGTTTTTCTATGGGCTTGCCCGAGTTGGGCATGTAGATGACCCGGGTCATCTCTACTCTACATAAATCTTTTTTCTGTTGTTGAACGGAAATCCGTTAAACTGCGTCGTGGCGGCGCTCGTGTACGCGCCCATGTGCTCCCAGATGACAACGTCCCCCTCCTGAATATCAAGCGGAAGCAGAGCCTCCTTGGCGATCAGGTCGCCACCGTCGCAGGTCGAGCCGAATATGGTCATAGGCCCCGTCTCCGTGACGAGCGCGCGGCCGTCACGCAGCACCGCCTTGGGCTGGGGCGCGGCGTGATCAAACAAAATACAATTAAAAGCTCCGTACAGACTCTCATCTATTGTGACGCCGTGTCCTTTGGTGCCTATGACTGGCGTGTAGAGTGTGCTGACCCGTTCAGCGAAAAAGCGCCCGGGTTCAGCTATGAGTTTGTAGTCCGTCTTGATTGGTTCCTTCGGCAATCCGTGGGAGGCGCTGAAGCCTCCCCCTATGTCGATAATGTGCGGGGCGTATCCGTGCTCGCGCGCCAGTTCGATCGCACGTTCAGCCTTGCGGACCCCGAGCGAAAAGACGCCCGGGGTCGTGGCAAAGGAGCCAACGTGGAACGACACACCCACGACATTGAAGCCGTGAGCCCGGGCCGTGAACAACAGAATGTCCCAATCGTGCTCCTCGGCGCCGTACTTGACGCCGAGGTTGCACCGAGCCTTTGGATCATCGGCTCGAATTCTCAAAAGAAGTTCCGGGCTCCAGCCCGCGCGCGCCATCTTTTTGAGCTCGCACACGCTGTCAAACGTGGTTCGCAATATTTTCCGTTCCTGGGCAAAAATAATATCCTGGAAACGTTTGCACGGATTTGCATACAGAATTCGCTCTGGATCCACCCCCAAGTCCAGGACTTGTTGAATTTCCGCCGGACTCGCACAGTCAAAGTTGGACCCGAGTTGGGCCAACGTTGCAACCACCTCTTGGTCGGGGTTGCACTTGACTGCGTAGTACGGCGTGACGTGGGGCAAAGCCTCGGTCCACTCGTTATACACATTTCTGAGCACTGAGAGATTTTGGACGTAGTAGGAGTCGGTGGGCAGGCCGACTCCAGGACCGACCATCAAGTGGTAGTTTTTTCTGAGATTTTTATATGAAGAGACTCAACGGGCTCCTGGGGATGCACCGGGGTCAGACCCGCCGCGAGGCCCTCCTGATGAAAAAGGGGCCCTCGCGCCGAGTGGCGCTCCTGGAGCAGACGCGCCTTCACCCGACGCGGTTTCAGAACCGCGCGGGTCGGCACTTTTTCGTGACGCTCAAGGGCACGTACGTCGTTCTCGAGTACGGACGCCGCGTCTACGGCCGCAAGGCGCGCTTTATAGACGGGCGGCGCATCGCCAACGCCTCACGCGTTCCATTGCGTATTCGGCCGAAACGCGTCTGAGACGGCGTAGGCCTCGGCCTCAAACGGATGCTCGACGTACTGCACAACGTCCGAGATGCCCATGGGGCTCTTCGACTTGTAGAAGGCGTCGGCCGGCACGTTATCCTTGAACCAGACGCGGCCATCCGTGTCGGGGTTGGCCCGCATGTTCTGGAACGTGACGTTCGACTGGCTGTAACCAGGGGGAATCTTGGGGCCCCGTATCTTCTGAACCACGTGGACCATCTCGTGCGTCAGGGTTGCCGCATCCACCACGCCCGACACGATGATGACGGGCCCGCGTGTGTGCGGCAGGCCCTCCTCGTACTGCGCCTTGGCCAGCCGCCACGGGACGCCACCGTACCGGGTACCCGCCAGAAACTCGTCAGCGCGCTGAATCTCGCGCCAAAGCGCGTCCCTCTCGTCGGGCGTGAAGTCCTGGGCACTTTTCACAGCCTTGTTGATGTAGTCGGCACGGGACTTGGCGTGACGTGCCAAAAGGTCCAAGGGCCCTAGGCGGCTCGCGAACCCATCCTGGTCGGCCTGCAGCAAATTCATGGTCTGTGCACGTGAGAGGAACATCACCTAAAGGATACAACCAAAAAAACCATAATGGCGAGCCGTATCTTCCTCCTCGATTGCTCCGGTTCCATGGAGTCGTGCTGGGACGACACAATCGGTGGCTACAATGCGCTCGTCAAGGAGCAGGCCGAGTTCGGTGGTACTATGACCCTCGTGCAGTTTGATCACGAATACAACGTCACGTATGAAAACAAGCCCATCGGTGAGGTCGAGCCCTTGACCCGTGAGACGTACAAGCCCCGTGGGTCGACGGCGCTGCTGGATGCCATCGGTCAGACGATCAAGGAGTGCAAGACGGCCATGCTTCCGACCATCATCATCTTGACGGACGGTCTGGAAAATGCGAGCAAGAAGTACACCAAGGCGCACATCAAGGACCTGATCTTCGAGCGCCAGAAGGACGGCTGGCAGTTTCTGTACCTGGGCGCCAACCAGGACGCGTTTGCTGAGGCGGGCTCGATGGGCATCGCCCCGACCTGCACCATGAACTACGACGCGACCAAGACCCCGGACGCGTTTAGGCACCTGAGCGCGGCTCTGTCGCAGGCGGCGTCGTGCGGCGCCCCTCTAAACATTGCGCAATCTTCACCCGCAACTCTTCAATAGTGCCGTTGTTTGTGACCTCATAGGTCGTTCCCAAAAAATCAATAGGAAACTCGAACGAATGATCTGGACAACCATCACGTGTAATTTTTATAGTAATTCCACCCCGTCTGTGGATCTCCGCCACGTCATCACTGAATCGGACATCCGGTATCACCACCGGTTGCCCGTCCCAAGTATCAAAAAATCTTTTTGTAAAAAAGTTTGTTCCATTGCACTGACGCATCGCATGCGTCAGGTGGACCATCGCCGTCCGGGGGGTCAGGTTCCACTTGGGGTCGTGGACCTCCTTAGCGGCGCTCTCCACCTCGACATCACTCCATCCGTAAAGAACTTTGCAAGCGTCCTTTACGGGCTGAGCCAAACGGCGCACCTGGTGCGTCCCGTCGAAAAAGCTCGCGGCCGTGTCCTTGCCTACACGTGACCGACCGACAAGCCCTATGATCATTTCTTAAAATTTAGATTCTATTGTTTAAGCGGACGGCGCGCGCGCCAGGCCAGCCAGGTCGAACATGACCAGGGCGCCCCACATGGCCGAAGACAGCTTGGTGGTCACCGACTTGCCCGCACCCGTGCCGGTGGCGTAACCGACCGACGACGTCACGCCGGCGTACAGCAGGGACAGGATGACGCCCTGGATGGCGTCAGCCGGGGCGACACTGGGAGCGCTGTTGCCCAGACTGCTCATACGCGCGCAGGCCAGGCCGAAAAGCACGGCAACGATCGACCAAGAGGCCGCCACGGTCGGCAGGTAAGCAGTCTCATCCTTGGCCTTGCCCTTGCCTCCCTTGGACATGGCCAAATAAGGCACGATACCGGCGACGAACAGAGCAATGATGCCCGCCGGCAGCAGCCACCCCCTGGTGCTCTTGTTGTAGCGCAGCCAGAACTCCAGACCGAACACGGCAGACAGGGCGAGGATGGTGACGATCACGCCACCAATGTTCTTCTTGCCCAGCGCCAAGCCCGTCGCGAAGCCGACGCCCGACTCGACGCCAATCACGCCCATCATCTGGAGATACTTGGGGATATTCGAGGGCTTGTTGGCGGCGGGCGCCGGCTTGACGTTGCCGTTGACGTTGGCGGGCGGGGTGCCGTTGCCCGCCGGCTCTATGACATTGCTCGCCACGGAGGGTGGCAACGTGGCGGCGTTGCTTCCTGAGTTGGACATTTATTACTGTAGCCTCAGGAAAAAATTAGAGCCCAGGTGCAACAGCACCCGTGCCCACGTTGGTAATCGGCCCGCCCACCTTGGCGACCGCAGCCGCGCCCATCTTGTTCCGCATGGCGGCCAGGTACTGGGCCGCCCCCATCTGCTTTCCGAGCAGTACGGCGTTGTAAGCCACGGCCAGCACGGAGAAGGTGAGGCCAATGGCGACGATGGCGTACTTGAACCCCTTGCGTTCTTTGCTCGGAATCATAGACACGGCCACCGCAGTCGTAATCATGACGGCGATGGAGATCGTCAGGAACAACTTGGTCGCGCGGTTGAGGTCGGGAGCCGCTGCTGCTACGTTGCTCATTTACTAGTGGTCCCGAAAATAATGCGCCGGCCGAGTACCCGCTGCGTCTTGGCCACCGCGCCGCTCAGAGTCGGCCTGGACCACAGGAGCCATCGCGACCAAAAGCCGGGCGTGTACATCCCGGTCCTACCCCAATTCTCGCGCCTCCGGTGCCGGATCACGTACCGCTTCATCCGAGCCGAGTCCTTGTGAATCGTATAGTCCGAATAACCCTTGGCGCCAAAGTGGACGGTCCGCCCCTCGGGGAACACCGCCTTGAACTTGTGCCGACCGTCAGTGTCACGCACGACGCGCACCGTCTTCATGATCTCAGACTAATTCTTATCGAGATATAAATCACAAGGGCCAGGATGATGACGTTGAAGGCCATCCAACCTATTATGTAGGGCATGAAGGCGTTGTTCTCGAGTATCATATTTAAGACTTGCTTCGTAAGAGAGTCATCAGACCCTTCAGGTGCGATGGATCGCTTCATTAAAACAAAGGGTCAAAAAAGCGTGACTGGTTCTGCGCAGGAGATTGCGTCGGCAGGGGCCGTGTGCTTCTGGGGGCCGCCTGGAATCGGCAAGACGCACCTGGTCGAGATGTCAGGGGGCATCTGGCTGACGGAGGACATTCTGAGATCCAAGCAGGGCACGATCGACTTTATGCAACGCGTGCGCAGTGCGGACCGACCTGTGATCATAGACGACTTCGAGTCGGTCGAGGACCTCGTGGGTCTCCGCGAACTCACAGGGCCGCCGTCACGTGCCCAGCTCTTCATCACGGCCCGGAACCCCGTCAAGTTGCACTTCCCCGTACTCAACCAAGAGTACCCTCTGCCCTCTCATGAGAAAATTCAAAAAATTATTTTTTTAAAAAAACCAGAAGCCGACCCGGTCAGAGTGAAGGAGCTGATCGGGGCCGCCAAGGGGTCGGTCCGCTTTGTGCTTCAGGCGCTCGAGTTCAACTCGGACGCACCCGACAACTTTCAGGAACCCAAGCATGACCTGGATGTCCTATTCGTCAAGGGCGCCAAGGGGGTCAGACCGACCATCAGCACTCTGCACGAGCACGGGTACTCGTGGGCCGTCGTCCAGGAGAATTATCCGGACGGGCCGAACCTCTCGATGGACGACATTGCTGACGTGGCGCTCATGATGAGTACGGCCGACCTCATAGACGAGCACATATACAAGACTCAGAACTGGGATCAGACGCAGTTCTTCGTGGTCCAGGCGGTCTTCAGCCCGGCGTCCGTCATCAAGAAAACCCTCAAGAAACTCAGACCGGGTTCACTCTGGACCAAGTTCCAGAACTACTGCATGAAGCGCAAAAAGTTGGAAGGAATTTATAAGAAAATTAGGACCAAGACGATCGATGACGTGCCGCTCGTGATTGCCCGGGCGGCGGACTATCCAGAGCTGACTCCGCAGGACGTTACATTTATGAAAAAAATATGCACATTTAAGTAAATGGATGGATACGTGCTCTCTGGTCTGATCCTCTTGATCGTGCTCTATGTTTTGGTCTTCATGCGCGGCATGGGCGAGGGCTACGCCGAGAAGGACGTGTGCGACTACCGCGTGCGCGTCATGCTCATGCTCGCCAAGACGGGCCAGGGCAAGCCTTTGGACATCACGAAGATGGATCCCGAACAACTCAATTCGTTCTTCAAGGATTTCCTCGTGGTGTTCAACGAGTTTCAGGCCAAGACGGGCGGCAAGCCCATCACCATGGAAGCGGTCCAGACCACGTTCCCTATTGACTTTTTGAACGAATACAACGCGACTATCGTGAAGTAAAGAACAGCACGAGAATACACATCAAGAAAAACACAACTGCGAACCAGTTGATGCCGCGCTCCACGGGCGCGCCAGTCAGCGTGAAGGACTCACCGCCCGCCATTTTCTTTGAAATTGCACCCTTCGCGAGGCCGAGGAGGGCCGACTTGGCCCCGCCGCTCGGAGCCTCCTCTTCCGCGTCCGCCTCGGCGGCAACCGTCGTGCGACCGGGTGGTTGAGGCTTCCCTATGATTTCGTCATCGAACGCCCCCGATGACGCAGCCATATCTTTCCCCGAAATCTGAATATTAATTTTGATTGGTGGTGAGTTTACGGTGACGGGTGCATACGCGCCCCCACCGGGAGCTCCCGGAGCTCCGGGAGCTCCAGCCGCCCCGGGCATACCAGGGTATCCTGGAGACCCGGGGAATCCAGGAACGCCGCCCGGTATGGGTATGGGGGTGCCGTCAGGTCCCGCCATCATGGGCTCGCCATTCGGGCCGCGCAACATCGCCGCGCCGAGGGCTCCGGCACCGAGGAGCGCAGCGCCACCTGCAAGGGCCCCCGCATTATCTCCGGCAAAGTCCATGGCCGACCCACCCGCGCTCATGGCCGCCTCGCCCGCCATCTTGGCGCCCTTGCCTGCCAACTTCGCAGCGCCGGACGCCGCCTTACCCAACTTGGCCGCAGCCGCGCCCGCCTTGCCCGCCTTGGCGGCGGTTGCGGCCAGCTTTGCGACTTGGGCGGCTCGCCCGGCGACACCCGCGCCGGGAACGAAGCTCGAGGCGGAGAGCGCCAAGTTACCCAAGTTACTCGCTATACACTTGGAGTCGTTGGGCTTGCACTTGGAAAGAGCCTTGCCGCTGTCCACAAGTCCTTGGGCCCCGCTAAACTTGTAAAGAGCCTTGCCAAAATCCTTTGGCGACATGATCTTGGGTTTCGGCAACTTTGGCAGCTTGATGCCGTACTCTTCGCTTCGACTCGCGAAAAACACGGTGTCGCCAACCGACATCGTACCTAATACTGGGGTACAAAAAAATTAAATCAGGATCAGAAGTGCCACGAGTAGGAAACCCACAAGGGCCCATGCGATATCGTCACCCGTGACGACCCGTGCGCCCTCGAGGGTGAATTTGGACTTGCGCGCGGGCGCCTTGGCGGCCTTCTTCTTGGCCGGGGCCTTGGCGTCCTTCTTCTTGGCCGGGGCCTTTGCATCCTTCTTCTTGGCCGGGGCCTTGGCGCCACCCAATCCCCCGAGTATCCCGCCCCCGCCGGCCTCCTCTTCGGGTTCGGCGGCGTCACCGGGCCCTTCCATACTATCCGAAAACACACCGGACGATGCGGACATATCAGCACCGGAAATCTGAATGTTAATCTTTGTACCCGAATCGGGCTTGCACGGAGCCCCGGCCACGCCGCCACCACCTGGAGAAAAACCAGACGGTTCGGTTCCCGTCGCCTCAGCGGCCGCGGCGCCACCAAGAGCTCCGAGGGCGGCTTCAGCCCCGCCCTTCTTCACCGCCGACTTGGCCGTGGACTTGACCGTCGACTTGGCGCCGGACTTGGCCGCTGACTTCGCCCCGGACTTGGCCGCTGACTTCGCCCCGGCCTTGGCTGCACTCTTTGTCGCCACCTTTGCGGCTCCTCTCGCGGCGAACTTGCCGGCAAGGGCCGCCATTATCATTGACACATAAAAAAACTCGCCTTTGAATCTCCAAGATGGCGTCCGAAGACGAGACTTCGTTTGTGAAGGTCTGTGGCAATGAAGTTTTCTTTCACTGCGAGGTCCACGAGGACAGCGTCCTCGAGCTCGTCACGAAGCTGAGGGCCCTCGTTAAGACTCTCCGCAAGACGTACATAGATCTTGACATTGACGACGAGCCGGCCGTGACCCTCTACATCAAGAGTGACGGGGGCGATCTGCACAGCGGATTCAGTGCCATGGACCATATCCGCAACCTCAAGGCGCGCGTGACGACCATAGCCGATGGGGTCTGTGCGTCAGCCGCCACGTTGCTCCTCCTGGCCGGCAGGAATAGGCGTATGCTCGAGAATTCATACGTGCTAATTCATCAGATTAGCGCGGATGGAGTCTGGGGGAAGTTTGAAGAACTCAAAGATCATATGCAAAATTTTACAAAAGATATGGAGCGGATGCAGGCGGTCTATGAGGTCGAGACGACTATCCCCGTTCGCAAGTTGAACAAAATTTTAAAAAAAGATTTGTATCTGGATGCCGATCAGTGCCTACGGTACGGACTCGTCTATGAGGTCATCAAGCCTCCTTCTTGGTCTCGGGTGCGAGAGTCGGAGCCGGAGACGGAGAGCGAGCAATAGGCTCCGGGTCGGCGGCCGCCTCCTGGATCTCCTCGTACTCCTCCTCCACGGTCTCCTCGGGCTGGGCCTTGTACCGAAGGCTGAAGCGCTTGTAGAGCATCCAGGCCGCGACGCAAATGAGAGCAATAGCAACAGCGGTAATCAGCATGTCCATTAGTAGGAAATGATGTTTTTTGCACAGGACCCTAACGCAGTCCGGTACAAAAGGCAAAAACCATGACTGTCGCACTGGACCAGGCCTGGGAGGCGTTCGATCAGCTCCGCGCCCGGGCTGAAACGTGCCCTCCCGAACGTGCAGACTGGGAGTGTGTGTGCGGTGGCACGAAGCTGCTCAACAGTGACGGCTTGCCAACATGCATGGAATGTGGACGGTCTGAATTCTCTTACATGTCTGACGAGCCCGAGTGGAACGGCGGCCCTGGGGATGACGGGGTGGCCTGCGACCCCTCTCGTGTGGGCGCCCCTTCGAACCTGGACCACTTTAGTGCTTCCTGGAATACAGGCACCATCATGACGGTCCGTGCCTCGGCCAGTGCAAACTTGAAGCGCCTCGCAAGAATAAACTTTCACACGTCCATGAATCACAAGGACCGCAGCCTGTTTCACTCGTATGCAGAAATGGACCGTGTGGGAAAACATATATTGAACTTGCCTGACAATGTAATGTACGCGGCAAAAATCAAGTACAAGTATTTTAGCGAGCAAACCTTGACACGTGGCGCTATTCGGGTCGGCGTCAAGGCGAACTGCATCTTCCAGGCGTGTAGGGACTTCAACGTGGCCCGTACGACACAGGAGATTGCGGCTGCGTTTGCGATTCCGGTCCGTGACATGGCCCGTACGACTGAAATTTTCCTAGACCAGGTGCCCGAGGCGCGCGTGGCCGTCACGACGCCCGCGGACCTGATCCCGCGCTTTTGGAACGAGTTGACGTGCGTGCCCGAGGCGGAGAGAGGCAGACTGAAGATGCGCGTCGTGTCCCTGTGCAAGAAGCTCGAGGACTCGGCGGGGCTGCAGGGGCGGACGCCCAAGGCGGTGGCCTGTGCCGTGATTTGGACCATGCTCAAAGAGCGGGGCGTGCCGGTGACCAAGGCGGACCTGTGCAAGATTTGTGACGTATCAGTTCCTACACTGACCAAGTTGGAGGCGATCGTAATGAAGGACTTAAAAGCCTTGACCTAATCTCTTGTAATGAGTCAGCCCGTCGTACTCTTCGTTAGCACCCCGTGTTACGGTGGCGTTTGTCTCGCGGCCTATGCAGAGTCCATGCTTCGTCTCCAGCGTCTGTGTGCGCAGCGCGGTATCCAGATGATGCTCGACACGACCGAGAACGAGTCGCTCGTGCACCGAGCCCGTAACCTGGCCGTCGCGCGCTTCATGCAGAAGACCAAGGCGACCCACTTCCTGTTCATTGATGCCGATATTCACTTTGATCCCGAGTCGGTCATGCGTCTGATTGACTCGGGTCATGAGATTGCGGTGGCGTGCTACCCGAAAAAGTGCATCATGTGGGACCAGGTGGACACCGCCTACAAGAGCGGAGACGTCCGCGACCCGAACAAGATCGGTTCGAGTCTCGTGATGAACTTCAAGTATGCGAACACGCCCGTGCTCAACGGCTTCACAGAGGTGCTGGACGGCCCCACGGGCTTCATGCTCATCAAGCGCCACGTGTTTGAGCAGATGGAGGCCAAGTACCCGGAGCTCATGTGTCAGAACGACCACCAGAACCGCGATCTCGAGACGTATCATGCATGCATGGACTGTATGATCGACCCCGTGAGCCGCCGGTACCTCTCAGAGGACTACGCCTTTTGCAGGCGCTGGCAGCAGATGGGTGGACAGATTTTTGCCGACGTCACGACGACCCTGGGTCATGTAGGTAACATCCGGTTTCATGGCGTCATGGACGAGCGACTTAAGGGGTAAAATAAATTCTAGACTAAAGTCAATGGAGGTATTGTTGTCTCAGGAAGATGAAACCGAGTTGAAGAATGAAAAAATTTACCCCTCTGATACATATCCATATTTACGTATAGATGGAAAACGTATATCACTCCATAAATTTATAGCGAATCGTATGGGACTTGTCGCGGCTCATGGGGAGGTTATTGATCACATAAACGGGAACAAGTTCGATGCACGACGCGACAACTTGCGAATTTTAAACCATTCCCAAAATAATCAGAACAGAGTCATCGAGAGTAAGCCCGCTTCTGGATTCAGGGGCGTCTACAAGTGTGTATGCGGGCCTAAATGGGCGGCGCGCTTCGGAACAACCTTAATAGGACGCTTCACCACGGCCGAAGATGGCGCTATCGCATATGATAAATATATCATAAAATTCGTACACATGGACGGGCAAACCAACTTCGAATATTCAGAGACCGACAAAGATCTTATATTAAAGAGTGATTTCGAAGTTCAAAAGACTAAAAAATTCGATCCTGAAATGAAGGGTATATATTGGAAGGAAGACAGCCAATCATATGAGGTGAGAGTGAATGGTAAAAATGTTGGAAGAATGTTCAAAGAATTAGACGAAGCTCAGAAGGCTCGCGACGACGGATATAAGAGATACAATGAAGAAAAAGAACGGAAAAGACTTGAAGTACCAGTTCGAGTAAACGAAAATGGACAAGCTATAATACAACTGACGGGCAAACGTGGGGTCGGGAAATTCTGCATTGTTGATTATGATAAGTGGCATGAACTTGTGAAATCGTCATGGAATCTAGCGAACGTTGGATATCCGCAAGCAAGAATAAACAACAAGTTGTGGAACTTGCACGAATACTTGTTGAGAGACGGTGAACGCGACAAAGCGATGGTTATAGACCATATCAATACGAATAAGCTAGATAATAGATTATCTAATCTCAGAGTTGTTAGTCGATCGGAAAACGCCCAGAACTTGTCGGAAGAAACTAGACGGAAACTCTCGAATAGTCAGCGTGGTTCTGTAAAGCCTCGAAGAGTAAACAGAAAGCATCCAGAGGATAATAACCTACCAAAGTATTTATCTAGTATTAGAACGGAGATACGACAGGGTTATACCATTCAGAAGCACCCAAAATTAAAAGGAAGAACTTTTTTAAACGCCACGTTGTCAATGGAGGAAAAACTCGCCCTTGCCCTGGCCTACCTGAGTACGGCCGCCCCCTGAAAAGCCCGGTGGGTTTTACCGGCTGAAGTAGTTGCGCGCGTACCACGCATTCACACCCGTCACCTCGCACAGGATGTGGAACAGGGCCCCGCTCACAAACACGGCCGTGACTGGGGCCATCCGCCCTCTGACGAGCATAAAAAGCAAGGCCAAAAGGGCACCAACAATAAGAGCCTCAAGGGCCAAGACCGACAAAGACTTCATCGTACTTAAAAGGTTCAGACATTTTAGTTCTAATGTCCGTGATCCACATATGTGCCGTCACGCGAAACAAGTCCATTAGCGCGACGACACTGCACACTATGATGAATATCCATATGGTCTGTATGATGAAGGGAAAGCACCTGGATATTTCTTTCGTGAATGATCGGGCCGGCCTCCCGAAGCTCATCAAGTCGGGTGAGCGCATCATCTGGCTCGAGTACGGGACGAACCTGGACGACAAGTCCATCCACAAGGCGATCGACCCGTTTGACAAGGGTATGCAGGTTCTGGTCTTCCCGGCCGTCAAGGAGGGCATCAACTGGGACCGGTTCGCCCGTCGTACGAAGGAGGGGGCGACCGAGGGGGCCTGCCAGCGAGGCCTCGAGTTTGACACGGAGGT
>Ga0102861_1000110_pt1 | contig 21472 bp, 27 predicted proteins | sample Colrivmeta1449B3_FD_78182 | JGI IMG/M metagenome (GOLD analysis project Ga0102861, IMG submission 78182) | Estuarine microbial communities from the Columbia River estuary - metaG 1449B-3 | ecosystem: Environmental > Aquatic > Marine > Intertidal zone > Estuary | place: USA: Columbia River... | reverse complement strand
TCTTTGACAATCGGTCTGGCACTTTCCCCACTCCCCTGGCTTGCTTTATGTGTCCCAGGTGTCGCCCTCATAATCGCCGGCCTCCTCAAGGATGTTGAATGAGACTTCTAGACCGCCTCCGAAATGCCAGTGAACCAGAACGCTCCTACGCCAACGGACTCACTTTCGAAGATGTCCTCGCCATGTTCTCCTTCAACGGAAACACCTACCAAGGCATCTCGTCGCCATTGCGCGCACCAGGCACAGCCGTCTCAGCGAACTTCCCGGGCTATGTCCAAGGCATCTACAACCAGTCCGGAGTCGTAGCAGCTGCCATCACAGCGCGCGCGTTGCTCATCTCCCAACTTCGCTTTCAATGGAAGTCACTGCTCCAAGGCGAAAACGGTCGGCTCTTCGGAAACACTGAACTCAGTGTCCTCGAGCGTCCTGGTGATCTGACTCGAGCCGAGATTCTTTACTGTGCCGAGCAGCACAACAGCCTCGCCGGCAACGCCTTCTTCTATCGCAATGGCGGCCAACTCCGCCTTCTTCGCCCCGACTGGGTGACCGTTGTTTATGGTTCCTACGAATCTGATGTCGACCCGACCGCACAGCTCGACACTGAACTCGCCGGCTACTCCTACCAGCCGGGTGGCATCTCATCACAAACACCACCCGTCTTCCTCGCCCCATCACAGGTTGCTCATTGGAAGCCGGAACCGGACCCAATGCATTGGTGGCGTGGTCAGTCATGGATTGGTTCGGTCCTTTCCGAAATCACCACAGACCGTCAGGCCACAGAGTTCAAATCCAAGTTCTTCGCCAACGCTGCAACCCCGCAACTCATCGTCACCCTCGACCCACACACCACCCAGCAGCAGGCGACCGACATGGCTGGCGTTATCAACCAACGCCACGAAGGCTCAGCCAACGCCTACAAAACCCTCATTCTGGGTGGAGGCGCTGATGTCACTGTCGCCGGATCCAACCTGCAACAGTTAGACCTCAAAAACACTCAGGGTGTCGACGAAACCCGCATCGCCCTCCGATCGAGAGTCCCAGCAACTGTTCTCGGCATTTCCGAAGGTTTGGCCGGTTCGGCTCTCAACGCCGGCAACTACTCCCAAACCCGTCGAATGTGGTCTGACGCTTGGTTCACACCTACCGCCCAGAACTTGTGTGCATCAATGGAACGAATCTTGGCTTTGCCAGTCGGGACGCCAGCGGAACTTTCCTTCGACCAATCGCAAATCATGTTCCTTCAGGAAGACCGCAAAGACGAAGCCGACATCCGAGCCACCCAAGCCTCTTCTATGCGGCAGCTCGTCGAAGCCGGCTTCGAACCTTCGACAGTCACCAAGTTCATCACCACAGGCGACTCCACAGTCCTTCAACACACAGGCGTCTTCTCTGTGCAGCTCCAAGCGCCGACAGATGGCGAAACCAATGCCATATGAAGTGACGGATGAGGCTGAAGGTTGCGATGGCTACGCCGTGGTCAAATCGGAGACCGGTGAAGTCTTGGGTTGTCACATCACCGAATCCGAGGCAGAGGATCAACTGACGGCCCTCAATATCGCCGAATATGGTGAGAACTCTTATCACACCAAGAAACCTCGACGTCCAAAACGAACTGACGAACCAAGAGCTGCTGACTCGTACCCTCCGACCGATGGCATGGTTGAAGAGGCTCAGCGTGGTTTGGACTGGCGACGAGAGTTTGGCCGAGGCGGAACGTCCATCGGTATCGCGCGCGCCAGAGACATCGTCAACCGCAAAGACCTCCCCATCAACACTTGGCGAAGAGTCAAAGCGTTCTTCGACCGTCACGAAGTCGACAAAAAAGCGGAAGGATTCAGCCCAGGAGAAGACGGATTCCCCAGCAACGGCCGAATCGCTTGGGCGCTTTGGGGTGGAGACCCCGGTTTCAGCAGAGCGAAGGCCATCATGGAAGACTTCAACAACGACGAAAGGTCCGTTATGGATGAAATCCGAGACATCGAAACCATTTACCCCATAACGCCCCTGCAAAACCAAATCTACGAAGACCTCGAGGATGTTGTTGACGTCTTCGGAAAGTTTGACCAAGGAGTCGGAGCGCAAGGCGCCCACTACATCTACCCTGACGAAAACATCTTCGCTTCCGAAGGAATGGTCTGTAGTAACTGTATCTTTTACGCCGGAGGCCGAGCCTGTGAAATTGTCTCAGGCGAAATCGACCCCAATGGACTCTGCAAATACTGGATCATCCCCGAAAGCCTGATGGATCACGACGCTCAAAATATCGACGAGGAAGAACCCATGATCGAAATGGAATCGGCACGCTCAACGGAAACACGCTCGGATCTTTACCGTGACGTTCCTTTCGAAGTTAGGTCGGCACACGACACGGAAGACGGCTTGACCCTCACCGGGTACGCCGCTGTCTTCAACCGTTCCACCATGATTGACAACTACGAAGGCCGCTTCGAAGAACGAATCCGCCCAGGAGCTTTCAAACGCTCTATCAACGCCAAAATGCCTGTCCTCCAATTCGAACACGGCCGCCATCCGCTCCTCGGATCCATGCCACTCGGACAGATCACCAAACTCCGTGAAGACGAGCATGGTTTGTATGTCGAAGCACGACTCGCCGACAACTGGCTGATCCAACCAGTACGCGACGCCATCGCTTCCGGCGCCATCGACGGAATGTCCTTCCGCTTCCAAGTAGTTCGGGACAGTGTCGACGAGTCTGGCGATATGCCAGTGCGAACCCTCGAGGAAGTCAAGCTCTTGGAACTCGGACCTGTGGTCTTTCCGGCATATGAATCGACGAGTGTTGGCGTTCGCTCTGCTGATCTGTCACCATTGTTCTCACTGCCCCAAGATGATCGCCACGCGATCGCTAGGGCGCTTGTTCTCGGCACCCAACCAGAACCCGCCAGTAATGGCACTTCTGAGCGGCCCGCCGATTCTGACCAGGACTCGCAACAGCACTCCGGTCTGTCCCCCCATCAACGCAGCTCACAGCTGCGCGAAATCGAAGGAGTCCTCTAATGGACGAAAAGAACCTCCGCGAAGGCGTTGACTATGTCAAAGCCGCCCTTCGCGAAATGCACTCAGACGCTGAAGAGCGTTCATTTGACCCAGACGAACAGGCTTCATGGGAAGCCGGCGTCGAGTTTGTACGCGCAACAGAGGCCGAACTTGTCGCCCTCGAAGAGCGTAAGGCTCGCATTGCCGACTTCGCACCAGCCGCCAAAGAAACAGGAGACGGAGCAATGACCTCCATCAACATCAACACTCACACTTCACGCGACGCATTCGATCACGGAACCCTCGCCGCCGATGGTGGCTCGGAACTCCGAGGCCGCGCGCTTGACGTAATCGAAAAGCACCTCCCGTCCTTCGTTTCCGACGAAGCCCGTGAGAATGCGACCAAGCTCATCGAACGCCGCTCGAAGTTGGACGCCGATGTTGTGGCCCGCCACATCGTCCGCACATCCTCCCCAGAGTACCTTCAGGCTTTCGAGGATTACATTGAGAACCCCCAAGCCGGTATGCCTCGCATTCTGAGCAAGGGTGAAGCACGCGCAGCGATGTCGCTTACAGCGGCAAACGGTGGCGTACTTGTTCCTCAGTTCCTGGATCCGACCATCGTTCTCACGAACGCCGGTTCGGCAAATGCTGTCCGCCAGTTGGCCGACGTTGTGTCCATCACAACCGACCAGTGGGATGGCGTCACTTCAGCAGGCGTCACCGCTGAATGGCTTGCAGAAGGCACCGAAGCCGCCGACGCGACTCCGACCTTCCAAGGCCCGACCATTTCGGTCCACAAGGCAGCAGCGTTCCTCTTCGGCTCATACGAGTTCCTCGCCGACTCTGGTTTCAACCAGGTCGCAGAACTCATCGCCGACGCCAAGGACCGTCTCGAAGAGACCTGCTACATCAGTGGCACCGGTTCGGGTCAGCCTTTCGGCCTGATCACCCGTCTTTCCGGCACTGGCCCAGTCGTCAACGGCACGTCGGGTGCAGCAGGAGCAGCGAACCTTGTGGCCGCTGACGCCTACGCCCTCGACAACGCACTTGGCTCACGTTTCCGTCGCAACGCTTCATTCCTTGCAGCGAAGGCGACCTACAATGAGCTTCGTTCGGTGACCGACTCCCGCACCAACTTCTGGTCTGATTTCGGTGGCGGCCTTCCGGCTCAGCTCATCGGATACAACACCTACCAGAACGAGGCAATGGACACGACCATTGTTTCCGGTTCCAACGATTTCGTCCTCGTCCTGGGCGATTTCGGAACCGGCTACAAGATCGTCGATCGCATTGGCGTCGAGGTTATGTACGAACCGATGGTCATGGGTGCCTCTCAGCGCCCAACAGGTCAAGCCGGATTCTTCGCCTTCTGGCGTACCGGTGCAGACGTCATCACCTCCAACGCCTTCAAGGTGCTGAAGGTCTGATCGTCTGACAAGAAGTGAACCGGACCTCCCAGCGTCGGGGCTGGGGGGTCCGGTCCACGCCTCCCCGATATTTCCCCGACACCCCCGACATCCCCGACACCCCCGACAAGGAGCCACAGTGGCAAAGCAAGGCAAAGTCGCCATCGGAATCATCTATGGTGGCTTCGAACCCGACTTCGTATTCTCCCTTCTCGCATTGAAATCTTGGGATCACAAAAGCGACGGCCATTTAGACCACGCCGGCTGGATGATCGCCCAAGCCGGAACCAACCTCCCCCAACAGAGAAACTCTGTCGTCCGAACCTTCCTCGAGGGTGACGCCGAGTGGCTGCTGTTTATCGACACCGACCAGCGTTTCCGCTTCGACCTCGTCGACGTCATGCTGGAATCCGCCGACCCAATCGAACGCCCCATCCTGTCGGCGCTCATCATGGCCGAAAAGTGGAATCCTCATCATCGAATCGTTCCGGCCTGCATCGGCTTCGAAACATTGGATCCGCCCACACCACGCGAATATCAGACAATCCCACCTGAGCAGCATTGGCAGGTCGGTGCTGTCGGCTCCGGCTGTGTCCTACTGCACCGAACAGTCCTCCAAAAGATTTGGGACGCCAACCGGAAAGACGCTCAGCCTTGGTTCAAATATGTTCAGTGGGACTACACCGACCCAGAAACTGGCGAAGAAATCCACGACATCATGGGCGAAGACTATGTGTTCAGTCTGCGCGCGCAGGCGGTCGGCTTTCCTTGCATTGTTGACACCACCATCGAAGTCGGCCACATCAAAAAGCGGACACTCACCACTCGAGACTTCTGGCCGCAAGTACCGCCCGAACTGGTCCCCACCAAAAACTTTGTTCTAGTGCCAGTCAAAGACAATCTCAAAATGACGAAGGCACTTCTACGGCAGCTGCACGACCAAGGCGAACACGACGGCATCCTTGTTCTAGACAACGGCTCCAACCCTGAGACCGTGAAATGGTTGGGATCTCAAACCTTCGCCAAGGTGATGGACTGTGAAGGAATGGGGATCCACGAAATGTGGAATCTCGGAGCGACATGGGCGATGAACCGCCACCACAAATGCAACATCGCTTTCCTCAACAACGACATCATCATCGGCGACAAGTTCATTTCGACGATGGCGGCAGGGTTACGTTCCGACCATCAGATGGTGGCGATCTGCCCCAACTATGACGGCCGAGAAACAGTGGAAACCGTGGTCCAACTCCACGGGATCTGTGCCGACCGTTATGACGGCACAGGCGGCCTCGCCGGCTTCGCTTTCATGGTGAAGTCGGAATGGTTCCAAGAAGGCTGGCGTTTCCCCGAAGACTGCAAATGGTGGTTCGGAGACAACGACCTCGTCCTCTCTGTTGACATGGCCGGCGCCTGGTATGGCATGGCAACTCAAACGACAGTGGAACACATTGACGGAGGCTCGAAGACTGGCAACTGGGAAGACCCAGTGATGCAGCAGCAGCTCGCGATGGACAAGGCCGCTTTCATGCGCCGTTGGGCGAGACATGGGGTGCAAGTTCAATGATCCCGAAACTGGCGCTCATGGTCATCACTGACGGCCGCTGGGATTATCTGCAACGCACCCTCGAGTCCGCTGCTGTAGCTCTTGACTGGCCGTGGCATCAAAAGATTCTGGTGGACGACTCAGGCGAAGAAAAAGGTTTCTGTCCGGATGGCTTCGAGTTTGTGAAGAACACGCCTCGACGGGGTTTGGCCGGTGCCATTCAATCCGGCTGGGACGCTTTAGAGAAAGACATCGACTATGTCTTCCACCTCGAAGACGACTTCATCTTCCCAGACGTGGTCGACATTGAACTGATGATTGAGATTCTCGAGTACGAACCGGAACTCGCCCAGGTTGCTTTGCTTCGCCAGCCGTGGTCGCCGGAGGAGCAGCAGGCCGGCGGCATTTACTCAATCGAACCTGAGCGCTTCAAACAAAAATACGGATTCGTCCAGCAGTCACATCTCTTCACTTTCAACCCTTGCCTGTACCCCATAGGTGTCGCACGCGACTACCGGGCAGGGTTAGAAGCCGAACTCACTGCTGATCTGTTGGCGGATGACTGGCGTTTCGGCTATCTCGGCGAACTAGGCGACGAGCCGAAAACCATTCACATCGGGATCCGACGTTCACGGAACTACCAACTATGAGTCCAGTGGTGATTCTTTGCGCTGGTGGTCATGGTCAAGACATCGCCGCCATCTTGAAAGATTCCGGCCAACCCTTCGCCGGATATTTGGACGACGAAATCGACGGCCCCGACATTCTCGGCCCATGCCTCGACCTCGAGTTGTATGACCGCTACCTCATCGGACACAACAACAGCCGAATCCGAGAAGCCTTAGACAGACCAAACGGAGCGGCCACAGCCATCCACCCCTCAGCAGCCGTTCATTCGACCCTACAAGCCCTCCCCGGTGTCGTAATAGGCGCACACACCACTATCGGCCCCAAAACCCGTCTAGGGCGACACAGCCATATCAACGGAAACGTCTTCATCACACGCGCCCAAATCGGCGACTTCGTCACCATCGGACCAGGGGCCACGATCTGTGGTCACGTCACCATCGGAGCCGGCGCCCAAATCGGAGCAGGAGCCGTCATCTCCAACCTCGCCGAAATCGGCCCACGAGCAACCATCGGCGCCGGAACAGTGGTCCTCCCCCGACAGAACATTCCACCCAACTCCACATGGGTTGGCGTACCAGCCAGGAGAATCAAATGAGCGTGGTTGCCATCACCATGGTTCGCGATGAAGAAGACATCATCGACTGGACACTCCAACACCTACTCGACCAAGGGGTCGACCACATCATCGTCGCCGACAACCTTTCCGTCGACGAAACCGCTTGGAAACTTGCAGCCCTCGCCAGCACAGGAAAAGTCACAGTCATCCAAGACGACGAACCCGGCTACTACCAAGACAAGAAAATGACCGACCTAGCCCACATGGCGGCCGCCGACTTCGACGCCGAATGGATCCTCCCATTTGACGCCGACGAATACTTCTACTGGACCGGCGGAACCCTCGCCGAGTTCTTCAGCAAAGCAACCGCCGACATCATCACCGCCACCGGCTGGGACCACATCGTCACCGACGACGACGACCCCACCGAAACTTCACCATTCCGACGAATCACCCATCGCCGGCTAAGCCCACAGAAAATGGGCAAAGTCGCTTTCCGCTACCACCCAGACATCCACATCGACTTCGGAAATCACTTCATCTTCAACCATCCCGGCCTTCACGCCCAAGCACTCAATTACCGCCACTACCAATACCGCTCCTTCGAACAGCTCGTCACCAAAGCCCGAAACGGACTAGCCGCCTACCAAGCCACCAACCTCCACCCCACCTACGGGGCGCACTGGCGGCAACTCGGCGAATACGACGACGCCATGCTTTGGGCCACCTGGCGGAAACTTTGTGAAGAAAACGGCCTCATCTACGATCCCGCCCCATGACCATCGCCGTCATCATCCCCACCTACAACCGAATCGAACTTACCCAAAACTGTCTCGCCTCAATCCAACGCCACGACCCTGTCGACGAAATCATCATCATCGACAACGGATCCACCGACGGCAGTGAACGCCTCGCCACCCACTCACTGAAAATCAACACAGGCTTCGCGACCGCCTGCAACATCGGCGCACGCCACGCCACGGCCGACCATCTCATCTTCCTCAACAACGACACCATCGTCCATCCCAACTGGACCTCCATCACCCGACACCTCGAGGAACCAGACATCGGGATCGTCGGACCTAAACTTATTTACCCAGACTGCACAATCCAATCAGCGGGAATAGCAGTCGACTTCACCCGCCCACCAGGACTCGAAGCATGGAACCTGAACACCAACTGGGCTGAAACACTCGCCGACGTTGACGCTATCACCGGCGCCTGTCTCGCCATAAGCCGGCAACTCTTCACCGACCTCGGAGGTTTCGACACCGGCTTCTGGAACGGCTACGAAGACGTCGACCTCTGTCTGGCATCCATCGCAAAAGGCTTCCGTAACGTCTACGATCCACAAGCAACTGTGACGCACCTGGAGTCTCAATCCGGCGCTGAACGCTGGTCAGCAGTCAACGACAACATCATCCGACTCCGAACAAAATGGAGCCAATAATGGCAATCATCAACGGCTACATCACCCTCAACGAGTTCAAGGCGTACCTGTTCCCTTCAGCGAACTACGGCACAGCTGAAGACGCCCAAATGGAAGGCGCCATCGAAGCAGCGTCACGGATCATCGACAACTTCACCAACCGACGCTTCTACCTCGACGCCTCAGTGTCTGCGCGCGTCTACTACTCCGACACGCCCATCCGATGCACAGTCGACGACTTCTCCACCATCACCGGCCTCATCATCAAAGTCGACACAGGCGACAACGGAACCTTCGACCAAACATGGGCAGCCACCGAATACATCCTCGAGCCACTCAACGCCGAAATCGGTGGCGTATCCAGCCAGCCCTACAACGTCATCATCGCCACCATCCCCAAACTCTTTCCGGTAACCGGTCGACGCCCCCGAATCCAAGTCACCGCCAAATGGGGCTGGGCAGCAGTCCCACACTCAATCGAACAAGCCTGCCTCATCCAAGCCGCCCGCCTCTACCGACGCGCGCAAACCCCAGAAGGCTTCGCTGCTGGTGAAGGCTTCGGAGCGATCCGAGTTTCAACCCTCGTCGACCCAGACGTCAAAATGCTTATCTCCCCATTCCGCCTTCGAGGCCAAGGACTGGTCATCGGATGAACCTGGCATCAGTACGCGCAGGCATCAGCGACACCCTCCAAAACGTCAACAACCTCCGAATCTACGAATGGATCCCATCAACGATTCAACCGCCAGCAGCTGTCGTTTCACTTGGGACCGGCCAATACGACGCCGACTTCAACGACGGAATGGTTGTCAACTATGGCGTCCTCGTCATGCTCACCAGGGCAGACGACCAACACGGACAAGAACGACTCGACGAGTTCCTCGGACAAGGCAACGACTCCGTCTACCACGTCGTCGACGCCAACCCCACCCTCAACGGATCCTGTGACTCGGCACGCGTCACCTCATGGAATAACCCCGGCACCTTCAGTATCGGCGGCATCGAATATCTAGGTGTCGAAGTGAACATCGAGGTTCTCGGCTAAGTGAGAATCCTGACAGTAGAACCCGGCCCAACATTCTCCGTCGCAGACGTCCACAACGGATGGCTCAAAGCCTTCCGACGAACCGGCAACCAAACCCAAAACTTCAACCTCGCCGACCGAATCAACTTCAGCGAAAACGCCATCAGAGGCAAAGTCCCTGAACTAGAGAAAGCCCACATGGCAGCGCGCATGGTCGGCGAACAACTCCGAGCCACCTGCTTCGACTTCTGGCCCGACCTAGTCGTCATCACCTCCGCCTTCCTGGTACCACCCGAAACCTTCGACATCATCCGCTCACGAGGAATCCGAATAGCAGTCATCCTCACAGAATCCCCCTACGAAGACCCATCACAGCAACCAATCGCAGCTCGAGCCGACATTGCATTCATCAACGACCCAAGCAACCTCGACACCTTCCGCCTCACACAACCCAACACCTTCTACAGTCCTCAGGCATACGATCCTGAAATCCACTACCGACGAGAACCCCAAGCAGACCTACGCTCCGACTTCGCTTGGGTAGGAACCGCCTTCCCATCGCGAATCGCCTTCTTCGAACAAGTCGACTGGACCAACATTGAAGTCGCTTTCGCCGGCAACTGGCAAGACCTCGACGATCACTCCCCACTGCAACAATTCCTCATCCACCAACCCGAAGGCTGCTTCCCGAACGAAGACGCCGCCGACCTTTACTCATCCACCAACGCCTCCGCCAACCTTTACCGAAAAGAAGGCGCCGACGGCTTCGACAAAGGATGGGCAATGGGGCCTCGAGAAATAGAACTCGCAGCCACCGGAACCTTCTTCCTCCGAGAATCACGCCCAGAATCCGACCATGTTCTTTCAATGCTTCCATCATTCACAACCCCCGAAGAGTTCGGTGAGAAACTAAGATGGTGGCTCGCACATCCCGACAAACGCCAAGACGCCGCTCTGAAAGCGCGAACCGCGATAGCCGACCGAACCTTCGACAATAATGTCCGGCATATGCTGGATTGTGTCTCAGCTCTTCCGACAACCCTGACGAGTCGTTAGAAAAACCCCAAACCCCAACTCCACAAGGAGAAACCAATGGCACGTCGCCACGGCCGTAACGGCCGCCTTTACCTCGGAATCGCTACAAGTGCAGCGGCTCCCTCATCTGTAGCATTCCTGAAGCAGTGGTCCGGAGAGTTCGGCAGCGACACAGTTGAAGTCACCTCATTTGGTGACGCAAACAAAATCTATGTCTCCGGCCTTCCTGACGCTCAGGGCAGCTTCTCCGGCTACTTCGACGATGCGACTGCCCAGTCGTACACCGCCGCAGTTGACGGTGACGCCCGCAAGTTCTACCTGTACCCAGACATCACCAACGCCCCGAACGTCTACTGGTACGGAACTGGCTTCTTCGACTTCTCCGTCGACGCCCCTGTCGATGGTGCCATCACCATTTCTGGCAGCTGGCGCGCAGGCAGCACAGTCGCAAAGAACGGCTAATGGCCGTTGGGTCTGGGGTTTATGTCAGCAACTTGGCCGAGGTCCGGAAGTATCTTCGAAAGATACATCCGGACCTCGTCCCCGTACTGCGCGACGACCTCAAAACCGCGATCATCCTCAACACTCTTCCAGCGATCATTCGAAGAGTTCCAAGAAAATCCGGTTACGCCCAATTCACCATCAAAGCCCGCTCAGGCGGGAACACGCTTTACGTCATAGCAGGCGGCCCATCATCGGTAGCCCCCTACTTTGGCTGGCTGGACTTTGGTGGCACATTGAAAAACCGTGGTCCTGGTAGAAATCAAACGATCGTCCGACCCATCTTGAAAAAGGGTCGCTACGTTTATCCTGGCATCATGGAAACACAAAACCGACTTGTAGAGGCCGCTGGCCGAGCAGTCGACAAAGCAGTCCAATCCGCCCTCAGATAAGGAACAGCCCGCCATGTTCGCAAAATACAAAATCACTCACCTCGACGGAACTGTCATCGAAGCAGCAGGCCGCAAGGTCGACGCCGTCAAGTTCGAACGTCAATTCAAAATGCCTGTCTCCAGCCTGTTTGGAGACGATGGCATTTACACCGAACATCTGTGGTATTTCGGATGGTGTGCCGAAAAACGTGTCAACGCTGACCTTCCAGTCTTCGATGACTGGATTGAAACTGTTGAAGGCGTTGACATTGTCACGGAAGAAGAAGAAGAAACCCCTACGGACCCGAGTTCTTCACCCTCGCTGTAGCAGCGATGGCGATTGACTCGGGGATCCCAATGTCCGTACTTTTAGAGGAACCCGACCACTACCTCGACGCTATGTTCGAAGTTCAAACGAGACGCCGAGAATCCGCCGAATACGGGTCGGATGCTAAGCGTTGGGATGAGTGAGGAAAACCGATGGCCGGTGATAAACGAGAAGTAAGGGTCGCCGTTGTAGGTGACGCCGCCCAACTTCAGCGGGAACTTCAAAAAGCAGAAGGTCATCTCTCCGGTTTCGGAGCCAACGCCAAAAAATCGGGTGACATCCTTCAAAGCGCTTTGTTCGGGGGGGCTGTTCTTTACGGTGCGAAGAAACTGGTGGACGCTGCTGGCGATCTCCAACAATCCATCGGCGGAACAGCAGCCGTCTTCGAAGACGCTTCTGGGGCTGTCAACGACTTCACCAAAAACTCGGCCGACCTGGTCGGAATGTCCGAAAACGCTGCCAGAACAATCACCAGCCGGCTCGGTGCATCCCTCAAAGGCTTCGGGATGTCCACTGAAGAGGCAGCTGCACAAGCAATCAACCTCACCAAAACAGGCGCCGATCTGGCTGCCACATTGGGTGGAAAAACTGATGACGCTGTAGCAGCTCTCGGATCTGCACTCCGAGGCGAATACGACCCCCTCGAGCGTTTCGGTATTGCCTTGAAAGCCTCCGAGGTCAACGCCAAGGCAGTCTCAATGGGCTTGGCTTCATCCGAATCAAACGTGACCGCCTACGCCAAAGGCCAAGCAACCCTCGCACTCATCACCGAACGCTCAGCCTTCGCTCAGGGGCAATTTGCTCGAGAAGCAGACACTGCCCAAGGCCAAGCACAACGAGCAGCAGCGAAAACAGCAGACGCCTCAGCCAAACTTGGAGAATCACTCCTCCCCATTTACACCAAAATCCAACAAGGAATTGGGTTTGTCGCCGACGCCTTCACAACACTTCCAGACTCAGTTCAAACAGGTTTGATCGCTTTGGGAGGCGTGGCCTTTGTAGCCAAACCAGTCGCCGACGTGGTTGGTTTGATGAACACAGCTGTTCGAGCGTTGCCTGACCTTCTCAACAAGGCAGCAACAAAAGCCTATGACATGGCCGGCGCTATCGACACCGCTGGAGCCAAAGCAAAGTCAGGAGCCGGAAACTTCGCCAAAATAGGTTTGGCAGCCGCCGGAATCTTTGCGGTCGCTGAAGGATTGAAAGCAATTTCCGCAGCCCAAGCAGATTTCGGGTCCACCGACGTCGAAAGAGTCACCGCCTCACTTCGCACGTTCTCCACAGAAAATGTCGGAGGCGTAATTGCCGACGACATGAACAAACTCAAAGACGCCCTCAAAGCAGTCGACCAAGCCAGCAACTTTTCTTACAACCTCGGTAGCGGCTTCGCTAAGTTTATAGACAAAGGCAGAATTGACGAAGCAAAAAAAGCCATTGAAGCAGTCGACACAGCCCTCAAATCACTTTTCCAAGAAGACCCAACAGCTGCCGGGACTGCCTACGAAAAACTTCTCGGCGACCTAGGTATCTCTGCCTCAGAAGGTAAAAAATACTTTGACGACTATTCCGGGGCAGTAGAAGACGCCGGCCTCGCCAGTGGAAACTTGGTGGACCCTGTTGAAGCTGCCACGACAGCTCTGAAAGATGAAGCGGTCGAGGCTGATAAAGCTGCAAAAAAACTTGAAGATCTCTACAAGGTCACCAACAATTTGTTCGGTGCCAACATCTCCTTGGAAGAAGCCCAGATCAACACCCGGAAAGCCTTGCAGGAATACAACACAAGTCTTTCTGACGGTTCTTCAACAGCCGACGAACGCACACAGCAGGGTCTTGATCTTCTAAAGGCATATCAAAATGAAGCAGAGGCGGCCGTTGACGCTGCCGAAGCCGCAGCAGCATTGAACGGGAAAATACTTACGACAGCCGAATCGGCAGGCATTACGGCCGGAAAATACTTTGAACTGGCCGAAACACTTGCTCCCGATAGTCCACTTCGAAAAAGAATCACCGATCTTGGTGTCCAGTTCTATCTTCTTTCTTTGGCAAAACCTGTGGTGACCATTGACGCCGAAACAGAAGAAGCATCACGGAAAATCAGTGAACTCCTTGGCCTGACTAGTCAACTGACCGGAGAATACGGACGGGGGCTTGGTTTTATGAAGAGAGCATCCGGCGGGCCAGTCAACGCCGGCTCCCCATACATTGTTGGTGAGCAAGGCCCGGAACTGTTCGTCCCTTCCGGATACGGCCGAATCATGGACGCCTTCTCCACCAGCAAAGCCCTCCTGTCCAACACTGGCGGCAGCATGGGTGGTGGCGGATCCAATGTGACAATCAACGTCAACGTCGCCCCTACCGCCGACAAGGCTGCTATCGGACAAACCATCGTCGAAGCCATCTCCTCCTATGAACGCCGCTCCGGTTATGGGTGGCGAAGCTAATGCCAGCCGAAATCGCTGATGGCGTGCAAATCACTGTTTCCATAGGCTTCTCCACCACCGCCGGCTCCGGCACAGTCCCAATCAACTCCACACTCGCCTCCATCACTTACACCGACGTCTCCACCTACGTTCGGAGTGTTCAAATCAAACGTGGCCGCTCCTCAGAACTTGACGACTTCACCACCGGAAACTGTCAAGTCATCCTCAGCAACGAAGACCGAACCTTCGACCCGGAAAACACTGTCGGCCCTTACTACGGAAAAATTACTCCAGGACGCCCAATCCGTGTCCAAGCCACAGCTCCTGGCGGTTCCGCTGAAACCATCTTCCAAGGCTATGTCGACCAGTGGGACCAGCAATACACAAACCCTTCTGACGCTGTCGCAGCCGTCACCGCCTCCGACGCGTTCAAAGTATTGAACCTCATCACGCTCCCGTCGTATTGGGAATACTCAGTGAGGACTGACGGCCCGCCAACCTGCTGGTTTCGTTTCGATGACGGCTTCACACCGTCAACGCCTTATGACACCATCTCAGGCAAGTCATTAGCGACATGGCGATGGCTCGCTACCGACGCAACCGTGCCTTCAGTAGCGGGCGCAGCGACAGAGGGTGACTCAACGGGTTCGCTTGTCGTGAACGACACCTCAGTGTCGGCATCTTTCACCGGAAAGAAATACATTGACTTTGCACCAGAACTGTGGCCCTTCTCCGCCATCAGTTATCTTGCCAAGACGGTTGAGTGTTGGATTCAAACCGGCGATTACGTTGTCGGTAACCAAGGCATCTTCTATCGCCCCGGCAACGAGTTCACCATTGCCTTGCACATCGCAAACATCACCGCCACTAATGGCGTTCTTTACGCTACTTGGGGATCTGCCGCTGGCGTCAACATTGCGACTCAAATCCAGTCAACTGTCAATGTTCGAGACGGCAAACCGCATCACGTTGTCATGCGTTGGGATTGGGCTACAAGCGCCGCACAACTATGGGTTGACGGCACCCTCGCAACCATCTCGTCTAGTTTCACAACCTCACCGCCGGTACAAACAGTCACGACCGTCGGCAAAGCGTTTGTCGCAAGCGCCGACACCACAAGAAACGCCAGCAACGACTTCACTGGCGTGATTGACGAGTTGGCGTTCTACGGCAACACCGCACTCACCGCCGCTCAAATCGCCGCTCATTACGCCATCGGAAAAGGCACCTACCTGACCGGCAACACCGCTAGTGCCCGTGTTACGTCGCTGCTGACAATGGCTGGCTGGATGAGTGACGGCACAAACCTCACCACCGCAACCTCAAAAGTCCAAGGAATCGACACCCAAAACGACACACTCCTGTCTGCTCTAAAGGAATGCGAAACCGCCGATCAAGGCCGTCTCTTCTGCGACCGTTCCGGACTCGTCAAGTTCATTTCCCACGATTCCATGGCAACAACCAGCACCTTCAACACATCACAAAGAACCTTCGGAGACGGATCAGGAGAACTCCCCTACCTCGACCTCGAGTTCACCTTCAACGACCAACTCATCTTCAACCGGTCAATCGCTTCCAGACTTGAAGGAGCAACCGCTGTCGTCAACGACACCACATCGCAGGGTCAATACTTTATTCGCACCGACTCGCAATCGGGCCTGATAAACGACACCGATCAGGCGATGACAGACATCGCCAACGTGAGACTCGCAACCTACAAACAACCGCAGCTGCGAATTGACCAAATGAGATTCAGCCCACGCCGCCTCACGTCTATGTATTCGGCGACGATCACAGACGACATCGGAACTAGAATCACTGTGAAACGACGCCCTCAAGGAGTCGGGTCTGTAATCTCTAAAGAACTGATCGTCGAAGGCATCAGCCACGACATCGGGATCTCTTCTTGGGAGACAACCTACAATCTGTCGCCTGCACCGCTGGCGTTCTTCATTCTTGACTCGTCGACGTTCGGCGTTCTCGGCACAAACCTGCTCGGCTATTAGGAGACTCTTATGGGTTCAGGCTTCAAAACATTCACAGCAGCCTCAGTGCTTACCGCTGCCGATCTGAACAACTACTGCCAGAACCAGTCGGTCATGTATTTCGCGACGACCGCTGCGCGTGATGCAGCGATCACTTCACCGCTTGACGGTATGGTCGCATACGTCGGAAGTAACGACTCGTCCGAGGGCCTTTACACTTACAACGGCACGTCGTGGCGAAAAGGTCCAGGCTGGAACGCGCCGTGGGGTTACATCGTACACGCCACGGCTACCTCAAACGTCGCCGCCAACAACGCTCTCATTCTTAGCAGCACCGCTTCGGTTCTGAACAATCGACGATACCGAATCACAGCACACGTTCCAGGTTTCCGGTCCAGTGATGTTACTGGTGTTGCGGGCATTTCCGTTGTAGTTGGCGGCACTGTCATTGCAAAGCAGCACATCGGTTGCGTTCTTGTCAATAGTGCAAACTTTGGTGGAACAATCGTCGCCATCTACAACTCAACAGCAACTAACAGCAGCCTCTCCGTAGTCCTTTGGAATCTTCCCCCCATCAACAGTGGGACACACACGTTTGAGGCTGCGGCAACTACGCCGATTATGATTATGACTGAAGACATCGGCCCGTCAGGCGCACCGGTCTGATGGGTTACTACCTGCTGGACAATCCGCCAGCGTCGCCTCAGTTCTATGCCTCACGGAACTCGACACCCACATGGGCTGTTGGTGTTCACACTTCTGAGGGTTCGACTGGTCCTGGCAGCGCTGCCAACTTGGCAGCGTTCATCGCCAGACGATCAGATCCGGGCAGCTATCACGCGATAGTCGACAGTGAAGAAACCATTGTCATGGTCCCGCCGGACTACACCACCTTCAGTGTCGCCGCCGATGGCTACAACTCGCGCACCTGGCACATCTGTCTCGCCGGTCGCAGTGCTGATCTCAGCCCCGACGATGCCAACACGCAAGCGATGATTGCTCGAGCAGGCGAAGTCATCCGTTTCCTGTGGGGCCTGTTGGGTATTGATCCAGCAGCGAACGCTCAATGGATCGGCACCGACGCACTCAACCGTCCGGGGTTATTCTGCCATGGCGATGTCCAGCCTTGGGATCGTTCCGACGCTTGGTCGACACATCCTGATCGTGCAGCTCTTGATCAGCTTCTCATAAACGCAATCACCCCTCCCGCACCACCCATCCCACCTAACCCACAGGACGACGAAATGAAACGCTACCTACTCCGAGGCAATAAGTCCGGCGAAATCTATTTGGCCGACGCCGGCTTGGGCTGGAAATGGCACATCCCAGCAGGGCAGCTCCAAAACGTCGCGTGGGTTATCGGACAGGCCGGCGGACAGTTCCTCATCTTCCCCGGCTCTAACACTGTCGTATTCGAAGGCCAAACAATCTGGGTGGCTGAACAGGCGTTTGTCGACGCTATCCCCACCATCTAACCGGATCGGCTGTCGATGTCATGCAATGGGAACCGATTATCGCCGCGTCAGTAACCGGACTACTCGCCTTTGGTGGTGTGATCTGGCAGTCACGGAAAACCCGTCGAATCAACACCGACGAACACTCCGAAAACTCCCGGAAACTAGACCGCATCGAACAAAAGGTTGACTCCACCGCTGAGAGGGTTGAGACTGTTTCCGACCGGCTTGACGACCATGTCGTCCTGCACAGCATGACATCCCGAAAACAATGGTGGCGCAAATGAGCTTTGCTGACGACGTCCGAGAAGAAACCCGAACCTCCGGAATCGAATGTCGACTCTGTTCTTTGCTGAAAATTATGGACACAAAAACCCGTGGCGAAGTCGATGCAGTCATCGCCGACCCATCCCAAAACGCCGAAGCAATATCTAGGGCGATGAAGCGGAGAGGCTGGGAGATCCGTGGCGACTCAATCCGAAAACACCGACGAAACTGCCTCCTTCGCTGACGAGGTAGCAGCCGGATCACGACCCCGACGAAACCATCCGCAAGGATGGGAACCAGGGGTCGCATGGAACGGCCGTGAAGGAACCCTCACCACCCCGCCCCTCGAGCAAGACCCCACGACAGGCGTTTGGTCGGAGCTGGTAGCGGACTGGGGTTTGGATCCTCTCACCACCGAAGTTGTCGAAGGTTCTGTGCAGGTCCGAGCATGGGACACTCATGACGGCCGGAGGCTTCGCTATTACCGGGCCACATTGCGCGCGCGTGAACTTGACTACGACCGACCCGACGTTGACGCCCTCTGTCGGCTTATTGAACGCCGAAAGCCCGTCAAAGCCGCTCAGAGCGCTTCACAGCCCCTCAGAGCGCTTGTATGCCTCATTGCCGACTGGCAGTTGGGAAAGGCCGGAGAAGCCAACGGAGGCACTCCTGAGACAATCCAAAGGATCTGCCAGGCACTCGACCTCATCCCCGCACGAATCCGAGAACTCAAAAAAGCCGGACGCCCAGTCGAATCCGTTTATCTAGTCGGCCTCGGCGACCTAGTAGAACAATGCTCCGGCCATTATCCCGGCCAAACCTTCAACGTCGACTTGGACAGGCGTGAACAGTTACGCCTAGCCCGCCGACTCATCCTCCGAGCCGTCGACAACATCATCGGCCTCACCCCAAGAACCATCCTCGCCGCTGTACCAGGCAACCACGGAGAAAACCGTCTCAATGGCAAAGCCTTCACCCGCACCACCGACAATGATGATCTGGCAGTAGTGGAACAGGTCGCCGAAATCTTGGCTGCCAACCCTGACCGCTACGGCAGCTGCACCACCGTCCTCGCCTCCGGAAACAACCTTGTCCTCGACATTGCAGGAATCCCCGTCGCTTTCGCCCACGGCCACAAAGCCGGAGCCTCCGGACACCCAGCCGCCAAACTTGAGAACTGGTGGAAAGGCCAAGTCATGGGCCGCCAACCCATCGCCGACGCCGACATCCTCATCACCGGCCACTATCACCACTTCATCTGTTCAGAAACATCCGGCCGAACTTTCATTCAAGCACCCGCAATGGATGGCGGGTCCGCTTGGTGGACTGACATGAGCGGCCAAAACTCTCCGGCCGGAATGCTCACCCTCGGCATCGGAACCGGCTACGGCCCCCGAGGCTGGGGCGACCTCCACATCCACTCCGTCTAAAGGAACCCGACAATGGAAGAAATGGAACCCGAAGAAGAGTTCGATGCCCACTGGCCATCCATCCTCCTCGACTCGTTCGCCCTGGTACACGGGGACAGGGGCCGAGCGTATGGACCGCCGTGGGAGGATTACGCGCGCGTCACCAACCAATTCAACGCCCTCTGGGGTGACGATGTCCTCGATGTCAACGCCGGCATCCTGTTTATGATTTGTATGAAGCTCGGCCGCATCGCCCACGGTTTGGAGATGGGCTTCGATGCTGAGATGTTGAAAGACTCAATCACTGACGCCGCCGGATATTTGGACTGCCTCTACGGATCACTCCTCAATCCGCCGACGATGGTTGTCAGTTACGACCAGGACTCCGAAGACTTGGAATGGGAGGAGGAAGACGAATGACCATCACCATCGACCCTGATGTCATCCCTGTCACCCAACCCGACCTCGACGACGACGAATACGATGAAGACGACTACGAATACCCTGACGAGCAGACCTACCCCAAACCAGACTGGAAGCCATAATGTTCACGAAATCGTTTCTCCTACAGCTCGCCGAACGAGCCGTCAAAACTTTTGCCCAGACTTTGGTGGCCTTGGCTGGCGCCTCCCAAATGGATTGGCTGAACCTTGACTGGCAGCACCTGACCGCCACTGCTGCCATCGCCGCCGGCCTCTCAGCCCTCACCTCCATTGCTTCGGACAGGGTCGGTCCGATTGACTCCCCGTCCATCGTTCCTACGTTCACGACGTTTCCGTAGATCCCCGGTTCGACGACGACGCCCACCTCCCCACTAGGCGTCGAATTGGCACTCGAGGCGTACCGCCACGCACTCTGAGCCACCAACCGAACCGGATGCCAGAAGCCCCCAAACAGCCGCTTCCCCTGGCCGATTTGGGGGCTTCTGCGCGTCCCCCAAAAACAATCCTTGACTTCTTATAAAGAATCCTTTATAACATGGAGGTAGGGGAAAAGCCCCCTCAACCAAAGGAATCCCGACATGAACCAGAACCAAGAAACCAGCAAAACAGCCCCCAGGTACCTTGACCTCCACGCCTTGAGCGCCGCATACGACAAGGCCCGCCGGGCAAGGAAACGCCAGATCAAGGCCCTCAAAGCAACAAAAACCAACTCTTAACCAAATCAACCAAATCAGACAGGAAACCCCGACATGGCCGCAATGAAGCAACTTGACATCCACCTTCAAGAACTCATCGAAACAGAAAACGACGTTGTCAAATACGGATTCATCGCAGGTATCGACACCTACGACGACGAATACACATGGGAAACTGAAGCAGAACGGCTCTTCATCTCTGCAAATGTGAACGCCGAGATCCTCGCCGAAACCATTGTCAACCTGCTCGCTCCGGAGACCAAATACGTCTTGGCCGATGACATTCAGGTCGACCCCTATTGGAACGCCATTGAAGCGGTCCGGCATTACATCCAAGACACCGAACCAAACCAACTCAGTCTCGAAGGCTTACAAGAAGCAATCGAAGAGGCGATCTAATGTGGACTGTTCTAGCGCTCACGCCAGCAGTTCTTCTCTTCGCTCATCAGATCCGCAAAGCCAACCAACCCAAACCCTCGGCTCCGACACTCGCCGACATTCCTGTGATCGTCCTGATAGGAAACGACTTGGAGGTAGACCTGTGAGACAACCAAACATCATCCGCTGCCTGCAATGCCGACGGATCTTTGACCGCTCGAGCGAAGGCGCCCAAGAGTATCTTGACCATCGGGAAACCTGCCCCGACAGTTACACCGGCTATTCGAGCAACCATCCGACAAACCACACTCCGAAAGGTGCAGCATGAAATGTGAAACGTGCCACCGACCCATCCTCCTCAATTCGGAAGAACGAAAACGGACTTTCACAATTCTCCTCATCGTGACCGCCATCATGCTGGCCGGAGCAGCCGCCGAATGGCTCGCCACTGTCAACCTCTTCCGATGAAAAACTGTGAAGACCTGCTGGTTACGCTCACAGTCGCAGCAATCCTTGTCACCTTCGGACTGTTCCTCGCCTCCATCATGTGGGGTTGGTGACCATGGCGAACGCCAATAAAGCCAAAGGTTCAGCG
>Ga0102861_1000102_pt1 | contig 22329 bp, 37 predicted proteins | sample Colrivmeta1449B3_FD_78182 | JGI IMG/M metagenome (GOLD analysis project Ga0102861, IMG submission 78182) | Estuarine microbial communities from the Columbia River estuary - metaG 1449B-3 | ecosystem: Environmental > Aquatic > Marine > Intertidal zone > Estuary | place: USA: Columbia River... | reverse complement strand
TTGCTGCCCTCAGCCGCTTTAAAAGCTCGGCAGATGCCAATTCTGTTCGTTCTGAGGCCATTGGTGCAGGTATAGTTGCGCTGAGTTGTCTGTGTATTCTCCAAATACGATCCCGTGAGACCATGCTAAGGTTGACCGTCGTTTTCCTGCGTAATCCATTGACGGAATATCCGCCAACGTTCCAACACAAAAGCCAATTGGATTTGACTGGTTTCTGCCAGTCGCTTGACCGGCTCGATGAGCATGAGCCACAACACAGTTACCAAATGTTTCGGCTGAATCACGAATAAAGTTTTCCCCATAGAGAACCCCATGTCCCCAACTAAAACCGCCCAACTTATAGAATGATCTTTCAAGACAGTCATGGGTCTCAATAAAGGTATGGCAGTGTTTGTTAATAGGCTCAACCATTCGTTCCCATACAGCCTCCGCAAATCCTCTGACAACAGCGTTATGATGATGGAGATACTTCTTAGCTCGCTCATCGTGATTTCCCAATGTAAACACCGTTGGGCGCAACTCATTGAGGAACTTTACTCCCTCTTGAACATCATCAAGATAGTCGTCCGCTTGATCCGAGTCGTTCGGGTTTTGGAGTGAGCCAGATCGCAATGAGGCAAGATCGAATGCGTCCCCTAAATGGATTATCTCGTCTGGTTTGAATTTCTCGCGGAACAATAGCACCGCAGCGAGTGCATCTGGATTGGCTCGGCTCCCATGACTGCAACCAATCGCCATGACTCGACGGTGGTGCTGAGTGATGTTCACAATGGGCAATAATCATAAAAGAAGAGCAAAATCAAGACACACTCGCGTTGATTATGTTAATTCAAGCGCAACTTATTGCTACGAACACTCCAAACCCAAAAGTAAGAAACACGATACTTAGCAGCTAACTGTTTGTTAGTCATGCTCTTGTCAGCTTGTCGCACCGCATCGACAATCTGCTGCGGTATCTTGAGTCCCTTTGGTCGTCCCCTTCCACGCTTTTGGATGCGTTTGGGCTTTAGAGTTCTCGGAGCCTCTTTGGTCTCCAGCGTCTTATGTACTCCAAGCAATCTGGAGATCCCGCTTTTGATTTCGTTGAGTATGTTCATTTTCTGGTCTTATTGTGTCTGATTTTGTGTATCCAGCCTATGCTGACTGCATAATCTTCTTTAATTTGTCTGTATGTTCTGTTGTTCTGAATGTCTTGTAATACTTCTAACACTACTGCTTGTGGTATGTGTCCGCGCTTTGGTATGTATAATTTATCTCTAATAGTCATTCGGTTTTAGATTTACTGTCTCTGATGTCCCATATAGTTGAAGCTGAGATGCCATATTTCTTAGCCAACTCACGGCAAGTGTAGCTTTGATGCTCTCCTAAAATCGCTTTACGGATATCTGCGGGAACAGTTTCGTACCGCCGATAGCGTTTGATTTTAGTCTTTTTTAATGGAGCGACAGCACCAAGCATTCTCTCCATTGATTCCTTTGATAGGCCTAATTTTTCCAGCAAGCTCACGGTTTTGCCTCCCGCCACAGTAATAGATCCGCTCGCAGTGCGTCGTTCTCGGTTTCGAGTTGCTGGATGTAATCCATTTGCGCCGTTGAAAGTCGTTCTACTACCTCCAACCGTTTGATGCGCTCGTTGGCCGACTCCAGCTTGAGTTCAAGCTCTTCGATGCGGTCATACGCAAGCTGTAATGCTGATTCACTCATGCTTAATCCCCCTCAAATCCCACCATTGTTCCGCGTATCGGGCATTGTACGGATTGTCCGAAGTGCAGTTGGCCAACGTGTCACCGAGTTTCTCAAGATCGCTGATCTGCTCCATGTAGTGCTTCCGCTCACCTTCGAGCTTGTCCCACAAAGCGCGGAGACGGTTTTCGAGTTCGGTGACGTGTTCATTCAACCTGTTAATCTCCTTACGCTGCTCGTAGCATTGGAGCTGTAGGCTGTTGTATCTGGCGTTGGTCGGATCCGTCCTCGGTGTATCGCTCATTTGCACTCCTTCCATTTGAACTCTGCTTCTCCGCGTTCGTTTGCAACCCATTGAGCATGGCCCGTCTTCACCGCTGATGTTTTCCATGAGCTACTGGTTGATATCGTTCCGAGCAACATACCAACAACAAACCCCAAACCGAGAGGGAGGATCAGAATTGGCCACGGGAAATATTTGTCACTCACGGCTTGGCCTCCTTCTCATTCCACAGTAACAGATCTGCTCTCATGGCGTCGTTATCTTGCTCTAGTTGGGTGATGCGATTTATCAAGTCTTCCAGTTCATCGAATGCTTCATCTGCTGAGATGTCTTGAAGCCACAACTGACCCAGCAGTTCACGGAGTTTGTCTTTGCTCATGGTTTGTCCTTCTTTGCTTTGTCCCACTCTCTAACTTTTTCGTGATAATCGGTGCTATTGCGATGACTCAATAAGCAGTCACCGGCTTGAACCAGCCGCTTGATGCGCTCATTGGCCGACTCCAGCTTGAGTTCAAGCTCTTTGATTTTTTGGTTAAGCATTTCCATTTTGTTTCCTGTGCGATGTGTTTTGGTTTTGCCAATAAGCATTGCTTCCAGTTGCAATGCTGGTGATAGTTTTGTTTTCATTTGTTGTTTATGTTTCAGCGTTCGGTGAAATTGTTTGATTGAGCTTCTCACGGCTTGGCCTACTTCCATTTGAATTGTGTTTTGCCGCTATTGTTGACTATCCATTCAGCATAACCCCTCATCACGGCTTCTTCTTTCATTTTGGAATCAGCTAGATGTGATCCCCATAGAATTCCCAAAAACATCAATGCACCTGCAATGAATCCATATAGTAATGATTCTGAAATACTATTCATAATTTTGACAAATTATATGTTAGTTAATGTTGATCTTTTGCATCATCCCAACACTGCAATAGGTCGTCCATTCTGGATGTCCTCATGCACGGCGAAGGAGGGTTGATAAACTTGTACATTTCATTTCCTGCTGTCTTCAGCTTGAGAATACGAAGCTCCAAATCCCTGATCTTTGCTGACTGTGCGTCATTTGCCCAAAGATCCTTAAAAATCTTGAACATCTTCTTCGCAGCCTCATCTGGCTTCAGATCATCACTGATAGTCACACGACCATCATGGTGAATTAAAACAGCAGTGTTTATGAAGTTTTTGTCGAACTTGATTGATGTAGTTTGTGTTGTGTATTCAGTCATGTGTTTTGTTGTTTTGTTTCTGCATTTGTGGAAGAATGGAAACATGAATCGCCCCATCCATCCAATAAAGTCTCCGCAATTCTGACAGCAATAGCTTGGATGTCTCACGGTTTTGCCTCCTTGGCTTTGTTCCATTTCTCAATCTCCATGTGCCACCCCATAAAGGCGGCAGCAGCACATAGCACATCCCCCGCCTCCTCCAGCCGACGAATCCGATCAGTCAGATTGAGAGCGTGGATATTCAGTTTTCGTAACATCTCATTAGCCGCGTTGAGTTCGCGTTCGAGTGTGCGAGCGAACTCCGATGGAACTGAGGCATTACGCAGCGAATCACCAGCTAGTATTCCAAATTGAGTGCATGGTTTACCGTTGATCTGTTCGTCTGTTCTAGGGGTGTCGCTCACGGCTTGGCCTCCTTGGCTTTGCGCCATCTATTGCTGGAGTAATAATCACTGCAATATTTTTCCATCTCATCACCCGCCTCCTCCAGCCGCTTGATGCGCTCATTGGCTGCGTTGAGTTCGCGGGTAAGTAGCCCTTGCAGATTAGATCCTAAGAACTGCTCATTCTCGCCAATTTTACCCTCATACATCTCCTCCAACCGCTTGATGCGGTCTTGTAACCCACGCACAACAACCACTCCCTGTTCGATGTCGTCGGTTCCAAGCAGTTCGCGGAAGTCTTCGCGGAGGTTGATCTTTTGATCGGCTTGCAATCGTGCAGTGTCGCGCTCTGCAATGAGCAGTCGAATGCGATCATGGGCATCGGCCAATTCGTGTTCTAGCTCTACAAGATAGCTCGGCATGGTCTGCTTGTTCATGTTGACATCTCCTTATCTAGCCACTCCCTAATAATCTTATCAGTTAGATGCTGGCTTTTGATTCCTTCTTTCTTGCAGTACTCTTTGAGTTTCTTGTGAGTGTCTTCTGATATTAGAATGGTTTTCTTCATAGATGCTTTTTGACTTTGTTCCAGTAAGCGATTGTCGCTGTTTTCTTATCACCAGCAGGACCGCCTCCGTTCCATTTGCGAGCCAACTGCTCAGTGGTACAGCCTTTGCCGTAGTGATTAAGATAGATCTCGCAAACTCGACGGGCCGCAACTCGATTTGTCATCTGCTGGTGAGTGTAGCTGGTGCCAGCAATCCGGTTTGCGTCCACTACAACCGCTCGGTGGATCTGGAGCGCACCGATAGCCAGTCCAGCGTCTCCAATCGCGTTGTCTCGTCCGTTAGACTCCACGGTGATAAGAGCCGCGATCAAAGGTCCAAGATTCACTTGGTCCCTTTCATCCAAGCCGCTGCTTTGGCTTGGTAGAGTTCGTCTGCTGACAACAACCGCCCACTGTTGTCAGTGATCCCGATTAACTCCCGAGTATGGAGCCAAACTTCCCGCGCTCGGAGAGCTTCAAGGATGGATGAGTGCTGGCTTAACGACTTACTGTTCTTGTCTTTGCAATGATAACGCATGGTTTTTAATGGTGTTGATGGTTTCAGTTCAAGATTTCACAAGCGGACAACCGCTTCTTGGCTCCTACCTCGCGGCAGGAAATGCTGTTGCCGTTGTAACGCTGGCGACTGGCTCCAGTACGGCTCATCTTAGACTTAGGAGAGTCTCCGTTGATCTCTAGCACTTCCACAACAACTGCCATCTTCTCAGATGTCTTGGTTGCGGTTGCTTTGATGGTAACTCCGCGCCAACCGGCAGGAGTGAAGACGGATGCGGTGTATTTGATTTCGATGGTCATGGTATTTGATGGTGTAAGTTATGGTTTGTTGCGCGTTGGAGAGTCGCGCCCCTCTGTGGAAATTAGACGTACTTGTTTTTGATGCAGTAGGAGACCAGATTCGCTCGGCTCCCTTCGATTACCTTTCCAGTGAACTCTCCGCTCCGGTCAATCTGGTTGATGTAGCTGACTGTCTTGCCGTCTCGGTTGATCTCTCCGATCAGATTCTCCGCTGCTGCTTCCTTCTTCTCAATCCGGTCCATGTAGCGGTCTTCAGCAGCAACTCGGCGGTTAGACTTAGCGTTTAGGAGGGCTTCTAGTTCGCAGATTTCGTTCGTCATATTCTTGTCGTTTCTTCGTCGGCTTGTTGCCTTCGATGCAGTTACCTTAAACCCATCGGTGGGTTACCTTCAACATAAATCTGCAACTTTTTTCAGATTGTCAAAAAAAGCCCGTAAACATTGAGGAAATCGCGGTGTTTCGTGCGGTGACCTCACCTGTCGCAGGATCTCCCTGCGTACCATTCCGCGATTTCTGAGAGGCTATTCTGCCGAAATACTTACGCTGCATCCGACAGCGTTGAGCGCGTACGTTTTTGTAGCGGTGATCTCGCAGATTTGCGAGTCATCCAGCCAGACTCGCTGAGTGTCCGTGATCGCGTCCGTAACGGCTTTGATGAGGTTGTCCAAATCCGGCTTTTTGCAGTGCCAGACTGGTGATTTTGGCTTCGGGACTCCGTGACGGTCCAGATGCGTTTTTGGTCGCGGAAGGAAGAAGTCTAACTCCACGCGAACAACTCCGCTCACAAGCGATTCTGGAGCGTTTGCAACGGCTTGTCTGCGGACCTCTTGCTTCCAGATCTCCGCTGAATCGGGAGTGTAAACTCCAGCGTGACCGCCGCGCACAAACGCTTTGACCCGAGGTTGAGCCTTCGGGATTCCGGCTGCGAAAAAGCTAAGATTCATGACCAGAGGGAATGATTTCGCTGATGCGTCCGGTAATTCTTGGGTTGGCATACCACCAGCCGGTGGAACTCTTATCCGCGACGGCATCGCAATCGCCATCGAACATAATATGAGTCCCCTCGATGAGCAGATTTACAGCGTCCATATCTTCATGGTCAAACGAGCGAAACGTGACCCGTTGAGCGTACAATTTCCCGTTGCCCAACGTCCTTTTTTCAAACTCGATCACCGCGATCAGAAACTGTTTGCCGTCGTCTGTGGTGATGATTTCAGCGTCACTGTGAAGCCGCCCAAATCCACGCGCCCATAGATGCCTCATCGAGTGTATCCCTCCAGTCGAGCGGGAGAGTAGCTTGGACTCTTTGCAATCTTGCCGTCACTCCTGCGGACAATGTGGCGGTTTTCTCCAACGCGAGTTGACCGGCAGTCAGCAGGGATGGAGTCGATCTCGTCGTCAGTCCAGACTTTGCTCATGTTGCTGCGGTGGATTTCCGTAAATGCTGCGTCCACTTGATGCGGGCTAAATCCAGCAGCTAAAGCGGCTCCGTACACCACATAGAGAAGGTCGCCAACAGCATCGAGGTACTCTTTCGGGTTGGTAGCTGCGGCCAACTCTTGAGCCTCCTCGTCGATAAGCCGGTATCGTAGATTTTGCGTCACCGGATCGGGGAGGATCGGACGCTGCGGGACAAGTTGCTGGTAGGTCTTCATAAACTCGCGAACGAGTTCCATTGGATGGGTTTGATTCATTTGATTCGGGTCAATGTGGGTTGTCCGGTCTTGCTTTCAGTGCATCCGTCGAGAAGCGCGGCCAGCTTGGCTTCTAGCTCGCGACCTTTAGTTTGAGTTGCGAGTTTAACCGCATCTTTGAGCTTAGTCTTGTTGATCGTGATCGCGGAACTTAGCTGCTCGTATGTTCCTAGTTCCAAGAATCGAGACGCGACTATTTCAGGAGTCGTAATAGACTCGCGGACAGAGCCGTCTTTGAGCGTCCATCCTTCGATGGTTTCCCCCTCACTTAGTCTGCGTCGAGCTTCTGACTTGCAAGCCTCAATCACTGCCTCCGCTTGAGCCGCTCTGTCGAGGAATTGCGCTAGATGGCTGGATGTCAGGGTCGCAGCAATCGCGTCCGGCGTAATGCCTTCTGGAGCGTTGGCAAGTGGTCCGGTGACTGCGAGTTCCCGCGCTTCGCTGCAATACGGCTTACCTTTGCAGTATTTACACGCTGACTCTGAAGGAGTGCGCGGTTGATCCGGTTGCATGATCGCACTCATCAACGACTGCGACTCACGCACCGCATCCATCAGGTCTCCCAACTCGTAGGATGCAACGCTCGGAGGTCCAGCTAGAGGTTGGACAATAGCTACCGTGATTGCCTCAAGCGTGAATCCAAACGACTCATGCAGCAGAGCGACCAAGCAGCGCAACTGGAGGTTTTCCGCTGCGTTCTCGACTGAGCCGCGACCGCTCTTGTAGTCGATAATTAGAGCGTTGTTGTTCTCGACGTAGACGACATCTGGTTTACCGCTCCAGAGACGTTTGTCTTCTTCGCCAAGACCGTAGTTTTGAAGGCTCCACAGCCGTTTCTCGCGGAACACTTGCGGCTCCTCGGTGGAGTTCGCGAACACCTGTTTCACCAACTCGGCTTCCTGCTCACGGCAGCGATCAATGATGTAGGTCTCGTCTGTGGTGAGATCCGTCACCGGCTCCATCCCCAAAGCGGCGTGGATGCGGTTGCCGGTCGCTGCGTCAGCAGTGGACTCGGTCTCTAAGATCGCTTTTTCCAACTGCCAACTGCCGAGACAACTTGCGTACCGGCTGGCTGCTGATGCGCTCGGTAGACCATTACGCTCGTCACTCATTGGACTTCCCTTCGTTTAGAATGGCTTCAGTCGGTTGAACCGTAGCGGTGGGGATCGGGTTATTCTCGGGGAGGTACTCGTTGGGTTGGACCTCGACCTTCGGCTCCAACTTGCTGCGGAAAATTGGACGGCTCGGAGTGACGTTGACTTGCACTTGAGGGACAACCTCCTCGTCGTCCACGATCCCGCTGAACCCAAAGGCTACGCGAGCGCATTGAATCAACGCTTTGTGTCGGAGCATTCGACGAGGATTGACCTTCCACGGTTCGCTGTTCCGGTTGCACTCGCTGAAGAACTCGGTGATCACCACCGGATGAGACCGCTCTTTGTGGTGGATTGTAGCAGTGACCGAGTGAGGCTTCCCGTCTTTGTCCTCGGTCTTGAACTCGATGCCGTCAAACTGCGGATGCGAGTTCATCATTTTGATCCAGCCATCAACGCTGACCACCGGCTGGATTCCGCCGTTGCGAGCGGGAAAAGCGTAGATTTCGCGAGTGAAAGGGTTCAGTCCGTACTGGTTAGCAACGACGACAAACGAGAGCATTTCCTCGTTCGTTGCTTTGGGCATCAGGGTCGAGCGAAGAGTCTCTAAAAGCTTGGCTGGCTCAACATTGAATTTGCTCGCCATGACTGCGAGCGCGGACTGTTTCTGACTCGGTATTAGTTCGTTTTTCATAGGTTTTCGGTCTTCCGCCTTTCCTGCCATTTGTGCGGGATGCGGAGGCTTTTGCCGTTGATTTGGACGCTCCTAGCTCCCCTGCGAGATCGCGGAGACTTGCGGCAAAGATGCGCTGACAGTGCGGACATTTCATCGACGCGAGAACCGATAACCTATCGGTGGGTTTCTGTCAAGCAGTCAGATCGACGTACCGGAGGGAGCCGTAGTAGCGAGCCGGAAACTCAGGATATACAGCGTTTTGCTTAAAGTATTCTACCGAGTCGGTTTTTTCTCCTTCTGAATAACTCCGAAATGGAATCGTGTCCTGAGTAAGCGAAAAGAACTGCTTATACGCATCAAAGTTATAAGAGTTGAAACCAAACCGCTTGCAATAACTTTCAAGATCCTCTGGAGCAACAAAGTATAACACCAATAATGACGGAGGAGTTGGCTCAGCTTTGTATGCTAAAATCCCATTTGTTAACAATTGGCTGTATTGTGATTCGCTAATCCAAAACGCTATTCTCCCAGAAGAGTTGTCACTATTTGTATTTGCAACATCAATAACGCTTTTAAGCGTAACCCCTCCAATTAAAGGCGCGCTTTTGTTTCCCATACACATAGGAATTGATCTAGTCCAAGCATCAACCGCGTATTCTAAAGAGTTCCAAAGCCAAGCACTCTTTTTAATCTTATGGAATATTGGGCCGGTTCCTCCTGTTTGACTTACAAAAGAAGGTATGTATGGAAGATTGAAATATTGTCCTGTATCTCTGTAATTGATCTGAGCTAAATTGTAAATCCCTCCTATAGTAGTAACTCCAGCTACTCCTGCCATTTTAGGGTTATCCAAATCGTAAAACACATCGTCAGCAACAAGATCAGGTGTTTGAGTTGTTGTCTGTATCGGTGTTTGAAGCGTTTGGTTGGGCTGTCCTAGTATTCTGACTTGGTTATCTTTGCCGTTAGCGGCTCCCCATTTGTTAATCCAGAAATCAGCACCACCTGTTGTTACATTAAGAACTCTTGATAGTTCTGCATCATACACAGAAGACGCAAATCCCCACGGTCCACGGGGAGGCACAAAAGCCATTCCAGCCTTCGGCATTACGTTTTCATACAATGTGCCAGCAGCGTGAAATAGATATGTATGAACAGGCGAAATAAATCTAGTGTTATACCAATCACCAGCATATGGAGGATTGCTTTGCTGTCCTTCTCCAATTGATCTTGATTGAATAAATAGATTTGCTGATGTTGCCGCTTCTTCGTAATACCTGTGTTTTGTGTAATTGTAAACAATAGGCAAAGCACTAACGCCACAACATACCAAGCCCAGAGGTGTTAATGTTACTTTAGAAACAATTGATTCGGGAACTTCAGTTGGAACGTCTCCAATTGTCGTGTAATACCCTTCCTGATCCGCTACAAGTTTTCTTAGCGTTAAAATAGTGTCAAACAGATCAGGAACAAACGATCCTCCCCATCCGGTTGCGTTATAGGTTGTATTATAGGCAAATCCGTTGGGGTAACTTGTTGCTACATTAACTCCAGCGGGAACAATGTTCCAGAATAGGTTATTGGTTCCGCCTACAAAAACGTTGGCATCAACGGGAAATATAAGTACCGTTGTGTTTTGCTCTTTAGGAACAAGAGTCAATGTTCCTTGAGCTTTTGTTACTGTTAAACCTATGCTTTCCAGATCATCAACCAACGTTTCCATTCCAGAAAACGTTTTGAAGTATTCCTGAATTATAACTCCCGCTTTTAACTTAGCTACCTTAGCTCTTCCCCAAGTAAATATCGCGTTTCCAATTATAGTGCTGTCTTTTAACGGATCTTGGTACGCACCTTTGTATGCAGACAGAATGCTATGCTGATTTCTCGGGTCAAGTTGAGCGTATAGAGCGTTCTGCCATTGGAACAAAAGAAACGGGTTTGCTATGTTGTTTGCTCTGGCTGACATCTCGATAGCCATAAAACCAATTTGGCTATAAGTAACAGCAGCAGGTGGACCTCCAGCGAAGTATGGAACATCACCAAAAAGATACGGGAAGAAGTATCTGCAAACAGAACCGTTAGGCCAAGTTGTGATCCATTCGCCATCAGGAGATCTTCGGAATGATCTACAACTAGACGGTTCAATGATTACGCTAGTAGAAGATCCACTAGAAGACTGAAGTTGAACAGTTAGCTTTGTTGCATTACAGTTATGCACTCTCCAACAATCATAGCGTTGGTAAGTGTTTTTAATAGAAAACTCAAGATAACCTTCAATAAAGATATCCGCTACAGCGGTCTTGTGCTTGTGGATTCTTGATGGAGGGAGTCTTGGGAAAAACCCCAAACTTCCACTTACAAAAGAGGTTTGCAGATTGGAAGGTGGATCCCAACCTAGATGAACGTCATAACGCTTTCCATCAACCTCTCTAGTTAGAAGTTCAAAAGAGTAATGAATTGAAGCAACGTCACAAGTAAACGAAGGAGCAACTGGTCCAAATGTGTCAACGTAAACCTGACCTCCTACAACGTCTTGGTGTTTTACTTCAAGCTTTGAAAGCTCGTCGTAGGCTCTGGACTGATTGTAATCGTTGACTATTGCTGAACCGCTATAAAATTGCGCTCCAGCAAGTCGCCTACAAGTAGTCGGATCTCTTCTGTATTGATATACAACACCAAAAGGAACAGTTGTTTGCTCGTAATTTTCTCCGTTTGGAGTGGTTATGAACAACGGACTTAATTGATTCAGCGCAAGAAAACACTTCCTGTCGAAGCGTGAATACAAATCATTCAGGTTGTTCGCATTGAACATCCTGTCGTTTCCGTCTCTTGCGTAGGCCATTTTAATAGAACCAATCTTCAGCAGAACTGGTTGTAGCGGTTCCCTTTCCAGCTTGCTGCTTTATCTTAAGCGTTGTGCCATTTGGAGTCTGCTCAATCGCTTGATCTGGTCCGGCAACAAGCTGGATCTTGCGGACTACGTCAATGAGTTGATTAATTGCGCGAGCGTGTTCTGCTTTGATACCACGCTCTGCAACCTTAGATGGTAGTGTAACAGCCATTAGATTTCGCAGTATTGAGCGAACACTTTAACGCTTGATCCGCTGGTTACTGCTTTCAGATACAGGTTAGCATCAACTCGCGGAATAAGCATGAACTCTCCAGCAGGGATCTGAAACTGGTAAGGAGTAGAAACGCCAACATAGACCGCATATTGCAAGTCTAGGTTCTTGATCAACACTTTGTACGGTAAAGAAAGATCGGCAGCGATCTCAAGCAATTCATCAGCAGCAGAACCGATATCTTGGGTATTTTGACCCATATCGGTTCCGGTCATGTTCACTATAGAAGTAAACGTCTGTGAGTTGATTGATGCGCCGTTTTTGGACGCATACAACCTAGCGGACATTTCTATTTCGTTTGACATAGGACAAACGCTTAGATCTCACAGAACGTTGCTTGGATGGTAACGGAAGACGTATTTGCTAGGAGATACAGCGTTGCGCTGACGTACGGCATCAGCAGTGTTTCACCAGCGGGGATACGCATCGTGTAAGTACCAGAGACAAAGCCAAGCTCGACATAGTTGGTGCTGTCCAAGTTGGCGATCAGTAGCTTGTAAGGACTAGCTACATCAACCGGAACGTCTAGAGCTTCAACGGTGGTTCCAATCAATTGGGTTTGTGAACCCATATCGACTCCAGCCATTGTCGCGCTCTTGGTGTAGGTTACGCTCGGCAAGAAAGCTCCACCTTTGGAAGCGTACAAGCGAGCCGTCATTTGAATTTCGTCAGCCATGTTGTGTTAGGTTAGATTGTAGGTGTTAGAGTGTCTACTGGATAAACAAAAGTGTCCCAAGCGGCAAATGTCCAAGTCTCATTGCGTTCAACTTGGTTTGTTTTAATGACTAAAGAGGTTGAATCGTTTGCTTTTAACCAAGCCCAAATAGTTCCCTTTGGAGTTAAATTTGGATCAGCAGGAGCTTTTGGCATCATTGATATTACTGATGCAGGAAATTTATTCAGATTTGCCAAAAAAGTTCCAGTGTAAACAACTGGAACAAAAGAAGGTGTTTTTGGAAGTCCGTTTAATCCAGAATAATTTGATATCCTAGTCAAAGAAACTCTTGAGGTTTGAAAGCTGGTTTGACCGCGAGCAAATTTGACAACAAGCTCTGCCGCAATTGGAAACAAAGATTCTGAGAATGTAAGCTTGTTGTTTTTTGGATCTTCACTAGCAAACTTAATGGCTCCATAGTAATCCCCTTCTGTTGCTCCGGTTCCAAAAGTTTCAACAAACTTTTTGGCTTCTGCTCTTACCTTTGCCAAATCAAATAAAGAAGCATCAATGTATTCTGTTCTAAACTCATATCGAAACGATGGTGTTTCATCATTAAGAGTTTGTTGGGTTATAGGTGCTGGTGTAGTAGCTTCACCAGTTTGGAGCGCATAGTCTATCGGAACAGCGGTTCCGCTATAAGTAACAGTTGCTTCTGAATATGCGCCGTTTTCGATTATTTGATATTTTCCACCAGCATTAACCCACGCAAGCGAAGCAACTCGCAAAGCGTCTTTGCTTCCTCTGTATTTGTAAACAACAACTAATCCAGTACCGTCTCCGCTGGTGTATTCCCGAGATACCTCAACGAATTGAAGTTGTTCTGGATTGATTAACGAGCTTTTGACAGTTCCCATATTATTCTCTTGAGATTACTTGTGCCGTTGTTGCGCTACTCTTAGCAATCAGTTTGAGTTGAATTGTCTGCTCAATAGCTTGTTTGATTGCGGAATCTTGACCGCTTTGAAAACCAGTAAATCCACCAATGCGAGCAAGTGAGTCTTGCGCTCCACCAAAAGAAAATTGTTGTCCACGTATTTGCTGATACATCGTTTTTGGACCTTTAAATCTAGGATCGTTCGGGTCTTCTTCAGGATTAACTGTGGGTTTCGTTCCAACAGCCATTTGAGCAATTATAGAAGGTATTTGCAGTGGTATAGAAAGTATTGCCGCAAGAGTTCCAGCTTCCTTTCTGAGGATTTCAAAAGTACGCAAAGCATTTTCAAGAGGACTAGTTGCTTGCGTTAGAATAGGAGCAGCGGTTACTTTTGCGGTTTTTTCTAATCTTTCAATTGCGTCATTAAATTTTCCTAATGCTTCAATGTCTGATTTTTTGAATAACGATATTTGACCAAGTTGATTAAATTTTCCAGCAGCAAGCGCAGCTTTTACCAATTTAAGCCCAAGAAGATCTGTTGCGGCAGACATCATGTCTGCATTGTTTCTGTTTGCGTTTAAAGCGGCTCCAAGCTTTATAAGAACTTGTTCGCTACCAACGGTTTCTTGGCTCAAATAATCAATTGAGATCCCAAGTCTTTCAAATGCCTCCCTTTGAGGTCCAGCAGATGTTAATGCGGAAATTCTTGCATCATTAATTCTACCAATAGCACCTGCAATAGATTCAAATTTTACTCCAGATTGAGAGGCTAAAACTTGGAATTTTTGAACATCGTCTGTGGATATGTTTAATTGCTCAGCTAGATCACCTATATCATCACCAAGAGAAACTATTGATTTGGCAAAACTAGTGATTGCAGCAACTGACAACGCTGCTCCCATCTTTGATGTTATGGAATCTTTGAGATTGTTTCCAAACTTGTCTCCAGCACTTTGAGCGCGTTTGATTCCCATCTCAAATTGAGATGAATCAAGTCCAAGCTTTACCAACATCGAAAGAATACCCATATCAGTTATCTTGTTGGTTTTGCCATATGGCTTCGCTTTGGTCGTCCCATAACTGCACGTTACCCATCATTTCTGCGTGAGCTAGAATCAGCCTTTCTGCATCACCGAGAGGCATCTTGACGGCATCGTCTGGTCCAATTCCTATATGGAGACAACCGACAAGCACTCGCTCGGTCCACGGCATTGCGGGAAGCTTTGATTTAGTTCCCGCTTCCATCAACACCTCTGGAGCGGTGGATTGTTCCTTAAGCCACAACTGGAACTTGTCTGACTCCACCATCAGATTCATTCGCTTAATCCGCTTTCCCCACAACCATAGGAACAGATCCCTCCAGAATGATTTAATTGATCTAATGGACTCCAGAGGAGGCTGTGAGCAAACAAGCACAGCCTCAGCTAGATCATTGGACGTAATCTCTCCACCTAAAACGTACGGGGATCGAAGTCTTTGCAGCAATATCGCGTGACCTACAGTGTAGGGGACAAGTCGAACCCCAAGCACCACTGGTGCTGGAGGTCCGGTCTCTGCGAGTATTCTGGCAAGTTCTGACACGATTACAGAGTGTAAACCGTCGCATCACCAGCCATAGAAGGATACTTGGTCAAATTGACGGTAACCATAGCTTTGCCGCTAGAAGTAAATTTGACGCTTCCACCGCCGGAATAAACGTAATTACCATTAATGGAAACGCCTCCGTAAGTTGTAGCGTCAGCACCAGCAATGGCAGCGTAACCATTCACGTTAGGCAAAGACGCACCAGTCAAAGCGATTGCAGCACTAGTCGCGCTGCTAGGAATGAACGTAACGCTAAGAGAAATACGCTCATTGGCTGCAATTTGAGCGATAACATCACCGGCAGAATTCTTAATCTGCTCAACGTCCGCTTCATGCGTTACATCGTAGCTTTCAATGGTGCTAATTGCGCCACTTAGAGCAGTTCCGGGAGATACTCCGGTTTGATTAAAAAGCTGAATCGTCCCCTTAGATCCGTAGACTAGGGCTAGACCTTTAGATTGTGCCATGTTTGTGGGTTGTTAGATCGTGTTTGCTGCTGCGAAAATTGTCATGGATCGCGAAAAAGTTCTAGCTCTTTCGCTGATGTCGTTGATGCCAAAGTCAACTGGAACTGCGAATTGCGCGTTGAAGCCTCCCGAGGGATCGGTGTCGAGTGCGTCTAACTCCGCAATGTTCCCGTCAACGTAGAGGTATTGCAGGAGATTCTCAAAGATTTGCACAACCGCCAGAGCTTGAGCCTCCGAGGTATCGTCTGCGGACAACTGGAGCGTAGCGGTAATGTCTATCTCGCAAGTGCGGTCTAGGGGATGCACCGGAACCGCAGTCGATGCGCGGACAACAATGCGCGGGAAGCTCGGCATCTGGTCCTCTAAGTCTGGATCTGCAAACGCGCCGTGACCGTAGCTTGTGAGACAAGTCGGAGTACCAATAGGAGACTCTGACCAGTCTTCAGCGGCCAGCCAGTCAACTAGAGCGCGTTCAGTGCGTAGGGCTACAGCGTTCATGTAACTGTGATTCCTTTGGATTCAGACCCATCAAAAGCGGCTTGCAGTGCTGCTGCAATGTGATTCTCAAGCTCTCTCGCTTCATCGTTATAAGCTTGTTGCATCGCTTTGGCGTAGATTCCTTCAACGGTTCCAACCTGATTGTCAGCCAATCCAATGTTCATGCGTACCTGACTTGATGGATTAATTCCAGATCTAGCTTTTTGCGTATTAGCTGACGAGCCTTTGTGCATTGCTACGTTCTCCTGCGGCAAGCCGTATTGATTTGCAAGACTGATCAACGCAGCATTTCCAGCCACTGACTTAACACCAGCGGAACCCTTCTTTGCGCGTCTAGTTCCTCCAAATTGTTGGAAGGATGGTGAAAGCTTTTTGATCGCTTTAGTCACGCATGACTTGAGGTATCCAACAGAACCAGCAGCGCGTCTGCGGAGCTTTCCCGCAGCGTCACGCATATCTTGACCGTAGAGACCGGGTTTTCCAGCCTTCGCGTTTTTAGCTTGAGCGATCAAGTGGACCACTCGTAGCTGTCGAGATTTACCCACTCGCTTGCCGGTCTTTTTGTCATAGCGATCCGCTCCAACAGGTCTGTTGAAGTAGTCCAGAATCTTGTTACGAGCCGCTTGGGGAGACTTAGGAGGCAACAAGCAATACAGCCGCAGCATCAGATAAAACGTGCGAGCGTTGACGGCATCAGCAAGAGATCGCTTGGTCTTGGGGAGGTACTCCTTCCAAGCCTCATCAAACCTCGACGTATCAACTGTAACGGTTGGAGTCATTTGGTTTTAGAGCCAAGTTCAAGCGCGTAATAAGCTCCAGATCCATCACGTTTTGCGGACATAATCCGCATCTGGCGACCGTCGTAAGTGAGGAGCCTTCCCACCACCGGAATCATCTTCCCGAAAGTCAGAAGCAAGCGGTCTGTGTTTTCTTGGAGAAGCAGACTGCCGCTCTCTTGCAAAAGCCGGTCAGCGGTCGAGCCAACGTCACAAGACCAGACCGCAGCGTCAACGGTTACCAGCGTTGAGTCAGCCAACCGCCAGTCGGAGAACTTAACCAGCACTCGCGCTTGAACGTTATCTTGAAACCCACCGGAGATAACCGAGTTAGCGTCAGTGATCGCAGCGGGTAGACAGCGCACTAGCACTCCCTGCCACAAGAACGACGGGTTTCCCATCGCGCTCTGCAGCACAGACATCCCCAACTGGAGACTAGTGGCTATTAAGTTCAAGCGGCGTGGAAGTAAACTCCGGTGACAATCAACGTAGATCCAGACTGAACGTGAGACGCTAGGGAAGAAGTGCTTCCGTTTTCGTAATGAACAATCTCAGCGTAAGATTGACCGGCAATTACACTACCTTCAATTTCAGTCTTAGCGTTTGAGGTAAGACCGTTAGCTTGAACTCCAACAGCCGCAGCGTAGGTTGATATATCTGGGATGCTTAATCGAAGGGAGCCAGAAGCCGTACCGCTTGCGGCGGTTACCGACAGCGAAACAGAAAACCAACGCAGATTCCCAATCTCCGTATATCGCGCGGAATTGATCGTGACGGTGTACGTTCTACCACCACCGGAATCCGTTAGAGTCGGAGTGTAAGCGGTCGCGGTATTAAGACCCGAGATATCGGTGTACAACTCCGTAAAGTTGTCGTTCGCTTTGATCCAAGACCCGCGCAACGTATCACCGTTGTTGTCGTTTGCGGTTGATCCGACATTGATAACTTGTTGTGACATATCAGTCTTTGGGCAATGCGTACCAACCTTCTGGAAGCGTTATCCGGTTGCTAGAGCGAACAGATACGCCGTCTGCTCCTTTGACCCATACTTTGGCTTTGACGCTCTCAGCAAGCCTCACCGGCTCACCGTGAGGCACCATAACCACGCGAGAACCACAACCGCAACTAGCGATCAGACTCAGCAATACGATCCAGCAACTTCTTTTTGAGGTCTGGATCTCGTTTTGCATCTTCAACGGTGGGAGGTTTTTGAACGAAACTAGTCAGCCACTTGAGCAGAGCGGTTACAATCTGTTCGATGAAATTCACTCGGGCTTTTTGTCAGCGTCTTTTGCGGCAATGAGACCAAAACCAATGGTCACAGCAGCAATAGTCGCAGCAATATCCAAATTGGTCGCAGGGTCACCGTCAAACAATGCTTTGAGCGCACCGCCAACAGCGACGAGGATTGCGCCGACACCGGCAAGAGTAGTTTTCCAGTTCATTTTTTGAAGGTTTTATACAGACCGATTGATGCTGCGATAAAGGCTAAAACAGCGGCCCCAAGTTGGAACCACTGAGTTAGCTGAGGAAGGAATGAGACCGCACCAGCAGCGGCAGCGGTCGCTAGAGATATTCCAACTCCGCTGCTGTTGTTAGTGTCGGTTTGCATTACTCAGTAGGATGGATTAACGGGCTTCAAGTGCCTGAACACGAGCGGTGAGTTCTTGAATTGCTTTGACCAAGATCGGGATGAATTTGGTTTCTGTGATCTTCAGACTCTCTTCCTTTTCATCGTCTGCAATCAACAGATCGCCAGCAACTCCACCGTGTTTCTTTTCGAGCGCAATGACATCTTGAGCCAAGAATCCCAACTGGGTTTTGGACTCTTTGTGAGTGCCATCCGGTGTCGAGTTTTCGTACTTATCGCGCTTGTCCCACTTGTAGGTGATGGGAATCAGTTCATTGACGAACTGCAACCCATAAGGCGCAGCTTGAACATCAGACTTGTCTCGCGAATCGGAGGTGACAGTCCACGCAACCAATATGTAAGCATTGGTGACGTTTTGATTACCGATAACAACTCGATTGCTCTCAGTCGTTAAGTTGATAACACTGGAAGAATTTCCAGCGGTGGCTCCAATTACAGTGTTTGAGGCTCCTGTCGTTAAATTAGCAGCAGCAGTTGCACCGATTACAGTGTTAGTTGAGTTAGTAGCATTATACGCTGCTTCTTTCCCTATTATTGTATTGTTAACTCCTACTGAATTTGTATATCCAGCACCAGATCCGACAAATGTGTTGCCGCCACCACTTAAGTTTAGGTTGCCAGCACTTGCCCCAATAAATACATTTTCTGTTCCGGTCGTGTTTGTCAGACCTGCATTAGATCCAAATGCGGCGTTTGATGCTGCGGTGTTATTCTTTAGAGCTTGATAGCCAAACGCTGCACCGTTAGCAGCAGTGGTGTTTAAAGACAGCGCACTAACGCCAAACGCGCTATTCGTCGCAACTGTTCCTGCGCCTTTGCCGACGGTAAGACCCTGAACCGTAGCGGCTCCAGTTACATCAAGTGTGGTTCCAACGGTTGCTGCGCCGGTGATGGTGGCGGAGCCAGCGGTAACGAGTCCGGTGACAGTAAATGCTCCACTCGCAGTCGGCGAGGATGAGAGGATGTTGTTGATGCTGATGCGTTTGGTATTCCCCGAGGCTGGTGGAGTATCCGACACGTCCACAATCGGGATCATGTCATTTATTGCATCGGCTGCCGTTAGGTTTGTTAGTGCTGAGATTTTAGCGTCTGCCATATCAGTAAACTGTTAAGATTAGTTTTCCCAAGTCTTCTTGTGTTAAAAATGTGGAGCCATCTTCCAGCACTATGCTGTCGAATGTGCCATACGAAATAACGAGCTTGCTGGTTCCATCTTCTTGCAGCAGGAATGTCTCGTCCTCTTGTAGAACATCCCTCCGCATAATCGGAGGCTCAGGCATGATCCCATTATAGGATCGCGTCCTGTTGATTGATGTTCCAATAGAGATCATTAGCTGCGAGCGAGGAAAGCCACAACGCTACCGGATGAGATCTGAAATCCGGTGATGTTACCCACCAGAGGGAATCCAGCCGGAATGGTCTTAGAAGTCCAAGTGCCGGATATTCCAAATCCCGTAATGGAAGTGAACACCGTCGGCTCGGTAGGAATCAAGCCAGACCAGTTGCCGGTCTGAGCGGCGGTGCTAGTGATTAGCGCAAAGCCCTCGCGGCCCATTGAATACTCAGTCGAAATGTCTGCTTGGACGGCCATAAAATTGTGTTTCGGTTAAAGGGAGGGTCACCAGCGTATCCAGTGACCCTCCCAGTTTTGGTTTGTTAACCCTTACGAATCTTCGGTGCTAAGGCTCCTTGTACCCACAAGATGAGCTTGCCTCCTTCAGGAACAGAAACAGTGTTGAAATTAGTGCGTTGGAGAGTCGCATCAATTTCGGGACCAGCCAGCAATTTAGTTTTGCCGGTCTTGTCCACTGCTATGGTCGTTGCAATGCGCATATCCTTAAGGATTAAGCGGTGATCAGAACCTCAGCTTGCGTAGTATCCGCAGCAGCCGCACCAAACATGATATCGTAAGAAGCCATGTGAGCGCGAGTGGAGCGGGAATACCAGACAGTAAGCAACACAGACAGACCGTTGCTCAACTCAACAGTGCGCTGCTCAACAAACTCGCCAGCGATCATTCCAACCGGCAAACCGCTCGCAACAGCAATAGCGTCCTGACCGCAGACGAAGCCAGCGGTGTTGGCGATAGCACCAGTGTAGTCGTTCTGCTCGAGGATGTTGGCAAATCCAAAGTAACCATTGTTCAACGGGCCGTATCGGCTGTCAGGGAACGGGTTGGTTCCAGCGGCGGCTGTGAGCTGACCGGAGAACATCAGGCGAGCCATGTGTCCACCGTCGAGCAACAGCAGCTTCTGTCGGTAGTTCTTGGCAAGAGCCAAGATCGCAGGGAGGTCGCTAGAATCAAAGTTGGCAGCAGTACCAATGACAGTACCAGCACCAAACAGCGCGGCAGTCATTTGAGCGGTCACCTTCTTGGAAATACCAAGAGCGAAGATCTCAGCGGAACCCATCGCCAGATCGCTGATAGCAAAACCCTGATTCAACTCCTGCTGAGTTACGGTAAAGGTCTTAGTGATCTGATTGACGGTAACGCTAGTAGCGGCAAGCGTAGACTGGTTAGCCGCACCATCCTCAAAGTTAGAGGCATTATCAACAGTCGCATCGCCAGTGGTGAACTTTTTAACTTGGACCGTTGCGCGAGGACGCAAGTTATCCAAGCCAACGTTGCGCGTAAAGCCAGCGATCATCGCGAGCTTAGTGGTAGCAACAGTGATAACCGCGTCAGCGAGATAATCGACAACGAGACCAGCAGCAAAAGTATTCGCGTTCTGGGGAGCGATCATCGCGGACTGGCGCAGCAACTCGCTGTGGTTTTGGATCAAGAAGCTCTGACGCTCTGCACCAGCGCGGAGGCTCTTGTGCTTCTCCAGCAGCGGGTTACCCAAGTTCACAATCACGGGACGAACCGGATCAGGAGCGGGAGCGGCGGTGGGCGATTTGATCGAAGCCTCCAAAGCGGTAAGCTTTGCAAGAATCGCGGAGAGATCAACGGGAGCGGCAGGAGCAGCCGCAGCCGTCACAGTAGTAGCAGTATCGGACATATTTGTGTCGGTGGTTTGTGTTGGTTGCGGCGTGGAGTCCACGCCAGAATCGTTGATGGTTTTTTCGCCATCAGTCGAAAGTGTTTTGTCTGTATTGGTATCAGACGGCTCTTCTAGTTGAGCGAAAAGAGCAGAGAACCAATCGCGTCCAGCAGCACCTCCCCAGAGGTTTGCTGCTACGTCGGCAGGAGTATTGGCTTCTGCTTCCAAGAATCGGTCGTTGCGTCCCCACCAAGCGTTAGCTTTGCGGATCTTGTCTTCGGTAGGAGCTTCGCCAGAAATCAGCGACTTAGCGTCAGCTACTGTAGCGGGTTCAAGACCGTCGCCAGCAAGACCTTCCTCGTATTGCTCAAGACCTCGACGGAGGTTGTTCTTGACCGTCTCAGGAGCAGTCTTGGTAACAGCGCGAGGATGCCATTTCGCGGCCATCGCAAGCTGCTTGATGGGTTTGTCAACCAAGCCAAAAGCAAGAGCCTCAGCAGTAGTAAACCAAGTCTCGGCTTTCATCGCAGCGCGGATAGACTCAGCGGAGCGTCCAGTCTTTTTAGCATACACTCCAACCAACACTTCAGCGTGTTGATCCAAAGCTTCAGCCATTTTCCGCATATCCTCGGAAGTACCGGAAGCCATTCCAGACGGATCGTGGATCATCATCAGAGCGGCATCAGCCATCTCTACGCGATCACCAGCAAGAGCGATAATTGACGCAATAGAAGCAGCAATGCCAACGACGCGAGTGGTGACCGGAGCTTTGCGACCGCGCAACTGGTTGTAGATCGACAAACCATCCCAGACATTACCGCCGGGAGAGTTGATCTCCACGAGAAGCGGACCATTACCAATCTCGTTGAGAACATCCGAAAACTGCTTTGCAGATAGACCGCTTCCACCGTACCAGTCTTCGCCAATTTGATCAAAGATTTGAACGGTAGCAGGATCACCGGCAGCGTTTGCCGGTGCGTAGTAAAGCCAATCTGACTTCTTGGTAAAACTCATTCGGTTTTCTTGGCTTTTGGTTTCCGAGTCTTCTTGACGGTAGCGGTAATCTCGTCCTGCTCTACAACAACAGGTTGCGACCCACCTTCTGACGGAGCAACTGGAGACGGAGATTCAGAAGGATCGCCTTCAATGTCAATAGCAGTTGCAACACTAGTTGCGGGACGCTCTTTCTGAATCACCGAAATCTCAGATACATCGACTCCGTATTTCGCAGCAAGTTGACGTACAAACAAAGCTTGTTGAGCTT
>Ga0102861_1000075_pt1 | contig 26457 bp, 32 predicted proteins | sample Colrivmeta1449B3_FD_78182 | JGI IMG/M metagenome (GOLD analysis project Ga0102861, IMG submission 78182) | Estuarine microbial communities from the Columbia River estuary - metaG 1449B-3 | ecosystem: Environmental > Aquatic > Marine > Intertidal zone > Estuary | place: USA: Columbia River... | reverse complement strand
CTGTGAGCCGCGCCCGTGGCCAGGGCGGGCCGAAAGCCGCCCACGACGCGCTGTTCACCGCCGAAGTCCGCCGCGCGTTCTGTGCGCGCCTCCGTGACTTCGGGCTGGACTATGGCACGGTCGCCGACGAGCTGGGCCGCCTCGGTCTGCCCCGCCCGTCGGCTGGCTCTGGCGCGTGGCGGGCGGGGCAGATCGAGGCGGCCCAGTTCGTCAGCGACGCTGCCATAGTCGAGGCCGAAGTCACGGAGGCGCGCACAGAACGCGCGGCGGACTTCGGCGGTGAACAGCGCGTCGTGGGCGGCTTTCGGCCCGCCCTGGCCACGGGCGCGGCTCACAGCTCACACTCGCAAGACTCGATGCCGACGCCGCAGGACTCACAGGGGATGTTGACCATGCGCGGGCGGTACATCGGCACCCCGGAGCGGCACATCAGACAGGCGATCTCGCCTTCGGGGAACGTCACCACCCCGCTGTCGTTGCAGACGGTGCAGGCGGGGGGAGGGGGCTGGCTGGGCGGGTTGCCGATGATGTAGCGCCCGCCGGGGATGCGCTGGATCATCACATCACCTCATCAGCGGAGGCGAGATCGTCGCAGTCCAGCTCGTGCGTGTCGTCGTAGTCGTCGTCGCAGTCGTCGTAGAGCGGCCCGGTCTCGGCTTCGCCCTGGTCGCGGATCGCGTCGGCGATGTCCTGCGCGGCGTCGATGGCGATCTCAGCGAGGGCGGCGTCGTCGCAGTCGCAGGCGGCGGCCTGGATGTCGTGCAACAGGCCGAACAGCAGGTCGGTGGTGTGGAGGTGAGAGAGGGGGGAGAGGGTGTGCATCGTCGGAAGCCTCCTGACGATATTAGTCTATGACCTGTCTCCCCTCATGTCAAGGACTAATACGTCGTCTTGACATACGGTATCGGTGGATACCAATATTGCGCAACATGCCGGCAGGGCATCTGGGTTATGTGGCTGGCATGTTCAGCAACAAACGACCGGCGATGCTCGCCCGTGCCATCAACGCGATGAGTACACTGTCTGACGATCTTCTCACAGCCGAGGTACTGCGACTGGAGTCTATGTCTGGGGTAAGTCCGCCGGCTACACTATCGGCTTTGTGCCAGCAGGACGACGGCGCGCCGGGTGTCGGAGGGGAGGGCGCCCCAGCAGAGCGCCAGACTGATCAGCTCATTCCGCAGGTCAGCGGGGAGCGAGATCAGGCGGCGGCGGGTCTCACCGGGGATCGTGACCCAGACCTCGGCGATCTGGCGGATCTCTGCGAGATGCAGCGCTGAGAGCCTGCCCATGCCCAGATCCAGCGGGTCGGGGCGCCGCACTTCGACTGTGGCCCCGCAGGCCTCCGCCCACTTGTCGAGCAGATCGGTAGGCAGGAAGCGCCTGCCTGTCTCGTAGGAGGAGATCGATGACTGGTCCAGGCCGATGGCGGACGCGATCTGCTTCTGCGTCAGCCCGGCCGCGACGCGCATGTCCCTGAGTTCGGTGTGCCACTGTGTCATGCTGTCGCTCATACCTGCTGACATGCTTGCGTTCCTCCATGTCATAGGCTAATATGCGCGTATGACCTGTTCGGCAAGCCCCACCCGACCCCACCCGACCACCACTGGTGGATGGCTGCGACGCTGGCGCGAGCGCGCGGGGCTGACGCAGGCCCAGGCCGCCGAACAGATCGGCGTGATCCAGTCCACGATCTCGTTCTGGGAGAACGAGCGCAACAGCGTCCCGCTCGACGAGCTGCGCCGGCTGGTGGCGCTGTACGGCGTCCCCGTCGAGGAGGCCGGGCTGCGGGTGATCGCGCCCGCGCAGGCTCTGACCGCTCCCGATCAGGTGGCCGCGTGAACGCCATCCCCCTGTTCCCTGAGCAAACTGAGGTTTCCCATGCCAATCGCGGCATGGACTGGGAGCAGGTCGCCGAGGAGCAGATCGGGGTGTACCGGCGCGATGGGTGGTACTGCCTGCGCCAGCACCCGCCTGTCTGCATCCAGAAGGGCTACAACGCGACGGTGATCGGCTCTGCCGCCTGCGACTGGGTGATCAGCCGGGGCGGGCAGACGGTGGTGTGCGACCTGAAGAGCTGGTCAAGCACGCTCCGCTGGCCGCTGGAGCAGGTCAAAGACCACCAGGCCGATCACCTCGACGCAGCCAGCCGGGCGCACCTGATCGCCGGGATCGCGCTGCTGCTCGACAGCGCCGCCTGGTGGCTGCCCTGGGGCGAGATCGGGCCGATGTGGCACCGGTGGCGGCGCGGGGTGGCGGCGCGCGGGGAGTGCAGCCTCGGCGCGGAGCAGCTGCTGATCGTGGGCGAGCGATGCAGCGGGGTGGACTTCCTCGCGGTGGCGGTTCGATGAGCTTCAATCCTCTCGCGGGAGAGACGGTGCTGGCGTCCTGCCTGGGGCGGCGCCCTCTCTCCCGCATTTCTATTCCCAGGCAGGGGTAACAAATGGCACATGAAGGGCGTCCGACGGACAGATCCGTCAGCTACGAGATCGAACACGGCATGATCGGCGCGCTGCTGATGTACGGGCGCACCGGGCTGGCGATCGCGCAGGCGGAGGGCTGGTCTCCGGCGCTCTGTCGTCGCCCGCAGCATGAGGCGCTGGCGGAGTGGCTCGCCGAGGGCATCGAGGCGGGCGCGGTCAGCGACCTCAACACCGCCCTGGCGCACCTCGCCATGTCGCCGCCGACGCATAGAAACGCGCCGGGACACAGCGATGCGCTGATGATGCTGTGCGTCGCGCCGCAGCACGCCCCGATTCTTGAGGCGATCCCCGCGTCGGTGCGGGCGCTGGCGGCGGCGGTGGCTGTCGAGCGGCTCGCGGTGCTGCAGGCCGAGCTGCGCGACGCGGCGGGGCGCGGAGACATGGCGGCGGTCGGGCAGATCGGCAAGCGGATCGCGGCCCTGGTGGCTCCGCCGAAGGCGAAGGCGGCAGCCCCGGAAGAGGCGGCCATCGGCGACGACGACCGGCCCGACAGCGGCACCATCGCGGCGCTGAAGAAGATCCCCAGGCGCGCCCGCGACGACCGGCGCGTCCAGGCGCGGGTGGTGATCGAGAACGACCCCCACTGGTCTTCGCTCCGCTTCAACGAGATGAAGCAGCGGGCCGAGCGGGGCGGCAGGCTCTACACCGACGCCGACGACGCTGGCACCACCGACTGGCTCTCCTGGGTCTACGGCATCCAGGTGGGCCGTGACGTCGCGGCGGGCGTGGTCGATCTGGTGGCGCGGAAGCGCAGCTACGACCCCCTGCGCGACTACCTGACGGGGCTGGCGTGGGATGGGACGCCCCGCCTCGACACCTGGATGCAACGCGGCCTGGGCGTCGAGGACGGCCCCCTCCTGAGCCGGATGGGCGCATGCTGGATGATCGGCGCTGCGGCGCGGGCGCTGCGGCCGGGCTGCCAGATGGACACCATGCTGGTGTTCGTCGGCAAGCAGGGGAAGGGGAAGACGCGGGCGATGGAGGCGATCGCCGGTGCCGAATTCTTCAACGAGACCGAGATCCGCATCGGGGAGATCCGGGGCCTCCAGCAGCTCGGCGATGCCTGGATCCATGAGATCGGGGAGATGACGCCGCTGCTCGCCAACCGCGTCGACCGGAACGTCTTCAAGAACTTCCTCACCGTCAAGGTGGACAGTTACCAGCGACTGCACGCGAAGCGCTCCGGGGAGCATCCCCGCCGGTGCGTCTTCGTCGGCACCTGCAACGACAAGGAGCTGCTCAACGACCCGACCGGCGCCCGCCGCTTCTGGCCGGTCATCTCTACCACCGTGGACCTCGCCTGGATCCGCGCCAACCGGGATCAGCTCTGGGCCGAGGCGCGCGTCCGCCTCGACAGCGGGGAGCAGTGGCACCTGACGCCCAAAGAGGAGGCCGAGCTGGAATTGCTGCAGCGCCCCTTTCGCAAGACCGACCCCTGGGAGGAGCCTCTGAGCGTGTGGCTGTCCCAGCCCGAGCGCAGCCATGAGCCGGAGACGGCGATCACCGCTGCGCGCCTTTTGGCGGACGTGATCTCCCGCCCGCTGGGGATGCAGACCCAGGCGGACAAGACCCGCCTCGGCGCGTGCATGGCGGCGGTGGGCTGGATGCACAAGGTCGCGTGGTGCAAAACCGCCAAAAAAGCGGTCAACTGCTACGTCCCCGATCCCTCGAAAGTGGAGGTTGAATCGTGAGCCTTATACCCTCCTTATACCCTCCTTATACCCTCCTTATACCCTGCCTTATACCCTCCTCGATCCAGGTTGGAAGCGGGTTCTTATACCCTTATACCCTGTTCTGCGGTTCCGGTTGCTGCACTGCGCCGTCCCTGCCTCTCCATACTCTCTCTAAGGGTATAAGAGGGTATAAGGGTATAAGGTCATCGGTTGAACGCCGGTCATTTCCTTATACCCTCCTTATACCCCCCCAGGGTGAGCGGTATAAGGCGACCGAGCGGCGCGCCCCCGGCTGCATCGTCTGTGGCGGGAGCGGCCTCGACATCACCCGCCCGCTGCCCTGGGGCGGCTACGAGAGCTGCGCCCGCTGCCTGATCCCGCCGGGCTGGCCGCCGACGGTGCATCCGGCCTGGCGCCGGCACATGGGGGCGGCATGAGCGCCAGCGAGCTGATCGCTCACCTTTACAAGCGCCGGGATCAGCGCCCGCGCGGCTCTGCTGGCTGGCATGACCTCGACAGGGTCATGCTGCTGCTCAATCGGGTCTGGGGTGGCGCGAAGGCCACCGAGGCGGAGATCCGGCACGCTGTCGGGCTGGTGAAGATGCACGCGCCGGAGCTGGCCGAGGACGTGCGGGCGGGGTGCGTCGTCGCGTCGGCGGAGATCTGCACAGAGGCGGGGTGCAGGCCTCTCGACGTCTACGAGGAGGACGGCGTGGTCGGGTGGGAGTGCGGCGATCAGATCGGGGAGGTGCGGATCGAGATGGAGAGGAGCCGATGACCTCGCTGAAGGACAGGGCCAGGGCGGCAGGAGGGTCGGCTGAGACGCTGGCTGACATCATCGGCGACCTGCCGGTGGATCGGGTCTCCCAGGTGGCTGGGCTGGCGCGGGGGACGCTGCGCTACCATCTCCGGGCGGCGCGGCAGGACGGCCCTCGCGAGTCCACGCTGGCGGCGGTGACGGGGGCGGTACGCCGGATCAGGAAAGAGAAGGACAGAGAAGGACAGAGGTGAGGAGAATCCCCGCCGACTTTGCCAGCCGGAGGGCTGTGGGGGAGAGCCTCGCTGCTCTGTCGAAGCACTACAAGGCGGCGCAGGATACTGTAAAAACATGGGATACTTCTGAAGAAGTCCAGTCAGAAATACAGCGTATCCGTGACCAGATCACCGGAGAGGCAGCCGGGCAGCTCGTGGGCGCTGCCGGGGAGGCCATCGGCGCCGTGCTCGGTGTGCTGCGCGGCACGCCCGCCTGCGACAAGTGCGGGCGCGCGGCGACGGCGGACAGGGACCGGCTGAAGGCGAGCGAGATGATCCTCGCCAGGATCTCCGGCCTGGAGCCGGGCGAGCGGCGCGAGGTGACCGCCCGTATCGCGCCCGACGCCGGGGCGGATGCGCGGCTGATTCTTCAGGAGGCTGCCCTCATCCTCGAAGAGCGCGGGCTGATGGAGCTGGCTGTCGCGGTGCGCGAAGAGTCGCGGCGGTGAGCGGAGGGCGCGAGACTGTCGCATCGAGGGCGCGAGCTCGCAGGGATGCGCGACGTACTGCACCGCTGGCTCATGCTCGGCTTTGGGATCGGGAGCTGCCGCGCACCAGCCAGCGACGGGCGGCGCAGCTCGCGCTGAGCGGTCGCCGCATCACGATGGTCAACGGCGGCAACCGGGCCGGGAAGACCGACCTGGGCGCGCAGTGGGCAGTCGCGCATGCACTCGGTCGGGATCACCCGCACACCCGCGCATGGCTCGAAGCCAACGGCCTCGACGGTCGCCACATCCAGCCGGGGCCGGGCATGGTGTGGGCGGTCTCGCTGACCTTCCCCGACAGCCGCCGGTACGTCCGCGACAAGCTGGATCGCTACCTCCCGGCCGGAACCCGCTGCCGCAACTGGACAGCGGAGAACGAGGCGCAGGCGGTGCTGCCGAACGGCGGCAAGATCGTCTGCAAGGCCTGGGCGCAGGGGCGCGAGGGCTTCCAGGGGGACGCGATCCACGCCGTGTGGTGCGATGAGGAGCCGGGCGACGAGCCAGCGTGGAACGAACTGCTGATGCGCCTCGCAGACTACGACGGACGCGCGCTCATCACGTTTACTCCGGGGCTGATGGGTCTGACCTGGGTGTATGAGCGGTACGCGAAGGTGCCTCAGCCGACGGTCGCTGCAACGGTGATTTTCGGCACCGATAACCCGCATGTCTCCCCGGACGTCCTGCGCGAGCTGCTCAGCCAGTTCGGCGCAGGCGAGCGGGCGGCGAGAGAGCGCGGCGAGTGGGTACAGCTCGAAGGGCGCGTCTGGCCCCAGTGGCGGCGCGATCTACATGTCGTCGCGGCGGCAGCGCTGCCAGCCCAGTGGCGCAGGTGGCGTAGCATAGACTTCGGGGTGCGCGATCCGTTCTGCTGTCTGTGGGCGGCGCGCGATCCGTCGTCGGGTCTGCTGCACATCTACCGGTGTTTCTACCGGACGCAGTACACCACCGGGCAGAACGGGCTGGAAGTCAAGCAACTGACCGGTGCCGAGGTCGTCGAGGCGACGGTGGCGGACAGCGCCGGGCTGGACCAGCGCCGGACGCTGGCGGCGGAGTGCGGGATCGTGACTGCAGCCAGCCCGAAGGACATACGCGAGGGCGTCAACGCGGTGGCTGAGCTGCTGGAGCCGGACGCGGAGGGCATGCCCGGCCTGGTGGTGCACGAGTGCTGCACCGACCTGATCCGGGAGATGGAGGGCTACCGGTGGGCGGATAAGGTGCGCGAGGTGCCGGTGGACAAGGACAACCACAGCCTCGACGCGCTGCGCTACCTGTGCCTCTGGCTGAAGCGCGTCCGGGGTGCCGGGGCGTCCTGACCTATTTGACCGTTGCGCCGCCGCCAGCACCCCATATTCTGTACAGATGGGCTGGTTCACCTCGATACTACGCGCCGCCGGGCTGATGGAGGAGGCACCGAAGCCTCCACCTGCCGGTGCCGGTGTGGGCCAGCCGACCGCCCCCGACTTCGGCGTACATGCCAGCCTGACGGCGTTCGCGCAATTCCCGTGGGTGCGTGCCTGCGTCGATGCCATCAGCACCGATCTGGCCGGGCTGCCGGTGCGGATCGTGCGGGGGGATGGGGAGGCGTCGGAGGTGGTAGACATCCCCGCCCTGCGCGCCCTCCTGGAGCGCCCGACGTCATGGCAGACCCGGAGCGAGTGGATGGCGACGCTGATCGCCCACCTGCTGCTCCCCGGCAACGCCTTCGCGCTGATGGTCGGGCAGGCCGGGCGGCTGCCGGACAGCCTGCCGCTGCTCCATCCCGAGCTCACCCGCGTCGTGCCGGGCGCGTTCGGTGGCCCCGCCGGCTACGAGTACAGCCCCCCCGGCGGCGTGGCTGTCGGCTACGACGTGGATCTCTTGATCCACTGGCGGCTCACCGCATGGCAGTACGGACCCCAGGGACTGCTCGGAGAGGGGCTGATCCGCGCGCTCACCGCCGACCTCAACGCCGACCTCAACGCCGCGCGCCTGGCCGCGACGACTGCCCGGCAGGGCCGCCCGTCGGCGGTGTTCAGCCCGTCAGCCGAGGGCGACATGTGGCCCAAGGAGGTGCGCGAGGAGATCGCCAACGCCTATGGCCGGATCGTCAGCGAGAACCGCCCCGCGATGGTGCTGTCTTCAGGCACGAAGGTGGAATTCCCATCCTTCACGCCGCGTGACCTGGAGTTCAGCGAGGCCCGCGCCCTGACGCGCGAGACCGTGCTGGCTGCGTTCGGCGTGCCGCCCACCCGGGTCGGGCTGCCCAGCGCCAACTACGCGACGGCCCGCGAGCAGTCGAACATCTACTGGCACCGGCTCCAGGGACTCGCGCGCCAGATCGATGCCGGGCTGACGCGGATCGCCAAGCGGCTCGACCCGTCGTTGAGCGTCCGACACGACTTCAGCGGCGTGGACGCGCTGCAGGAGGCGCGTACCGCCCGCCTCGACCGCGTATCGACCTGGGTGCTGCTCGGTGCGGATCCTGCCGCAGCCGCCGCCTATGAGGGCTTCGACGACGCCCCCGTGCAGACGGCAGATGAGCAGCCGCAGGCGCAGTCCCTCGCTGTCGGTGAGCGTGGCCGCGTGCTGTCGATGCGGGCCGCCTCTCCCTCCCTGGAGCTGTGGCTGGGCGGCGCAGCTCGCGCCATCGACCCGGACGCGCCCGACCTCGACGACAGCGCCTACGCCCGCCCGCCGCATGCCTATGTCGCGGCGCTCCAGGGAGAGTACCCGGAGATCTGGAGCGCGGGCGGAACCGAGCGGGGCGGCGAAGCGTTCGAGTACTGGACGAAGTACCAGGGCGGCGACCGCTCCAAGGCGGTCCTCGACTGGGTGATGGAGCGCGAGGCATGGGCCGCCCGCCACTTCGACAACGGCGACGCCTTCGCCGGGCCCTCCCCGGAGTCGCCGACGCTCTCGAACATCGGCGGCGTCGTCGCCTGGATGAAGTGGGGCGTCGTCGGGCAGCTCGGCTGGGACAAGATGAAGTCCCTGATCGAGACCCTGAAGGGCGAGCTCGACGGGCAGGATGAGGAGAAGGCGCGCGAGGCCGGGCTGGTGGCGGTGTGGCGCGGCTGGGTCGATGAGGTGCACGAGCCGAGCGAGAAGGAACTGGCGCTGTCGATGCGCCGCGCCCTGAAGCGGCAGTCAGAGGTGATCGCAGAGCGGCTTGCCAGCCTGGAGGCCCGCAGCCTGCGCCGCGACGTCCTCGACGTGGTGCTGGCGACCATCTTCCCTGACAGCGTGCGGAGCCTGCTGGCGGAGATCGCCCGCAACGCGATGCAGCGGGCCGTCCGGGTCGCCTGGGGCCGGGCTGCGCGCGAGGTCGGCGCGACGCTCGACAAGGCCGCCGCCGACGCGCTGGCGGAGAGCCTGCTCAGCCGGGCGGTCGGGCAGATCAACCTCGCCACCGGGGATGCCATCCTGGCGATCCTCGCAGACGGGCTGGCCGGCGGCGCGACCATCGGCGATCTCCAGGGGCGCATCATGGACGCGACCGCGTTCGGCCCCGCCCGCAGCCTCGCCATCGCCCGCACCGAGACCACGCGGGCGGCGGCCACCAGCTCGACAGCGGCCTGGCGCGCGGCCGGAGAGGCCAGCGGCACCACGATCCGCCGCCGCTGGCTGGCTGCCCGCGATGGCTCGACGCGCGAGGCTCACCGGGCGCTCGACGGGCAGGAAGTGGACCTGGGCGAGATGTTCGTGGTGCCGGTCGGCGGCGGGGATCATGTGGGCGCGAAGGGTTCGGGGCCGGGCGAGTTCTCGGCTCCGGGGATGTGCGTGAATTGCAGGTGCACCATCGTCCCGGTGGTGAAGGAGTCAGCGTGAACGTGGTCAGAAGGCTCTTCCTCGTACAGCGGGCGACCCCGCCGACCGACGACGGCGCGACGTTCATCGCCAGCACCGCCGCGTCTGACCGCTACGGCGATGTGGTGGATCAGGCCTCCTGGAAGCTCGACAGCTACAAGCTCAACCCGGTCATCCAGATCGACCACGACTACAGCGCTGAGAGCACCGTCGGGCGCGCTGCTGCTGTCGAGGTGCGCGACGGCGCGCTCGTCGTCGATGTGAAGTGGGGCTCTGACGAGCGGAGCCAGCGCATCGGCCAGAAGGTCAAGGACGGCCTGCTGTCGGCGGTCTCCGTCGGCTTCATCCCCGGCCGCGCCACCCGCCGCAGCGAGTTCCCCGCCGACGACCCCTACTACGCCGACGGGAAAGAGAACCCCTACGGCTACGCCTACTACGACAACGAGCTGCTGGAGATCTCCGTCGTCGCGGTGCCTGCCAACCAGGAGGCCCTCGCCCAGCGCTCGGCTCCTGCGCCCGTTCCCGGCCTCAGCGAGCCGGACGTCGAGCGCATCATCTCCCGTCTCCTGCCTCGCCTCCTGGCGGCGCGCGAGCTGTCCGCCCCCGTCCCCCCTGCCCCTACCCCTGATACCAGCCTGGAGTCCTGGCTGGCCGGAGCACCCCGATGACCCCGAATGAAGTGATCGAATTTGTCAAGGAGGCCAAGGCTGTCCTCCCCCGCACCGCCGCCGCCATCGAAGACCTGTCGAACAAGTACCAGCGCCTGTCCGAGCGTCAGCTCGACAATGCCCGCGAGGCCCGGCCCACCGGGGAGAGCGTCACCAAGTTCATCAAGGCTGACGGCTCTGTAGCGCTGAAGGGCGGCGTCGAGCGCATCACCTTCGCGGGCAAGTCTGTCGAAGTGGAGCGCGAGGGGCTCCTCGATGGCGCGCCCTGCGATGAGTGGCACGTCGATCTGCTCCGCCTCAGCGCGGCGCGTCACACCGCCCGCCGCCTGCTGTCGAAGGGTCACCGGATGGCAGAGACCCCGGTGCTCGACGCCAAGATCCTGTCGCACGCGGCGAAGGCCCCGGCCTCGATCCGCAGCGCCCTGGAGAAGACCATCGAGAAGTCGATGAGCGACACCGCCGGCAGCGGCGCGGAGTGGATCCCCGACACCTGGAGCCAGCAGCTCTATGAGGAGTACTACACGCCTGCCGGGATCGACGCGCTCTTCAACGTCGTGGACATCCCCGGCCCCATCGTGGTGCCGTCGATCACCGACATCATCCGGCCCTACCTGAAGGGCAAGGTCACCAGCGACGACCCCGCGCAGTACACCGCCTCGACGCCGACGACCGCCAACACCACCATCGAGCCGGTGGGCTTTGCGGCGCGCGTCCTGATCGACGACGCGGCCGCCGAAGACAGCATCGTGCCGCTGCTGCCTGAGATCCAGCGCCGCCTCTCCCGCGCCCTGCGCGACGGGTACGAGGATGCGATGGTGAACGGCGATTCCACCGCGACGCATGAGGATGCGATCGCGACGTGGAACGCCCGCAGCCGCTGGGGCGCTTCCGGCCTGGGCGGGGCGTCCGATCACCGCCGCGCCTTCAAGGGTCTGCGCCGCATCGCCGTCGACCGCAGCACCACCACCGATCAGAGCGCCGGGCAGACCGTCGCGAAGGTCATGGAGGAGCTGATGGGCGGCCTCGGTGAGCGCGGCAGCATGGACGCCGTGATCCTGGTCTCCCCGGAAGTCTTCTTCAAGAAGCTGATGACGGACAGCAACGTCCTCACCGTGGACAAGCTCGGACAGAATGCCACCCTGCTGCGCGGCCAGCTCGCGGCCATCAGCGGCGTGCCTGTGGTGATGACCCGCTGGCTCACGGCGGACATGGCGACCACCGGGCTGTACACCGGCTCCGGCGCCAAGAGCGGCGTGCTGGTCGTGTCCCGCGAGGAGTTCAGCCACTACCAGCGCCGGGCGTCCCTGGTGGAGCTCGACAAGGACATCACGCGCGGCGCGTTCAACCTCGTGGCCACCCTGCGCCGCACCTTCAAGACGCTCTCCGGCAGCAGCTCCAAGGTCGTCACCTACGGCTACAACTGGCTCTGATCTGACGGGCGGTCTCGCTGGCCGCCCGCTCCCCGCCTCCCCGCACCACCTCCCTCCCCTGGAACCCCAATGAACACTCAGTCAGGCCAGATCGGCGTCAGCGGAACGAACGCCGCAGACACCAACTACATCATGAATCCGTACCCGTTCAAGGTGCGGGTCAGCGCGATCAGCATCCTGCCGAAGACGGCGGTCTCGACGCACGCCAGCAACTACATCACCACCAGCATCAAGAAGGCGTCGGCGACGCTGGCCGCGCACACCACGAACAGCAGCGGCGGCAGCGCCCTGGCGGCCGGCTCGGTGAAGGGCCTGTCCATCACTGGCACCGGGCTGGATCTGGAGATCGATGCTGGCGGCGTGATCACCGTCGAGGTCGCCAACACCGGAACCGGCCCTGCGTACAACCACGAGGTCGTCTGCCAGCTCACCCCGATCCGCGACCTCACCTGATGCACCGCGCCGTACTGGCGCCGTACCGGAGACCGCCCAATGGCACTGATCAGCACTTCAGAGGCAAAGCAGATGATCCCCGCGCTCTCTTCTGGGAGCACGGAGGACACGCTGCTGACCTCGCTGATCAGCGCTGTGGGGGCGGCGATGGCGGCCTGGTGCGGCTACCCGTCGGTATCAGCGGGTGCTGCGCCGACGATGGAGAGCGCCACCTACACCCGGTACCAGGACGGGCCGGGTGAGCGGCTGCTGGTGCTGGATGTCTGGCCGGTGACGAGCATCACCAGCATCTACGACAGCCAGGACCGCAGCTACCGGGCGTCCGATCAGGTCGCCTCCGGTGACTTCACTCTGGTCGAAGGCGAGCGCGGGCTCGTCGAGCTGGACTGGGACGCCAGCCACGGATCGTGGTCCACAGCCCGCCGCGCCATCAAGAGCACCTACGTCGCGGGCTGGGCGACGGTGCCGGAGAACCTCAAGCAGGCGGCCCGCATCGCCGTCCGCGCCCTCTACGACAAGCGGCAGACGCTCTCGTTCACCTCTCAGAGCGTCGGCGGCGCGTCGGTCGGGCTGGTCACGCCCGCCGATCTGCCTGCCGAGACGAAACAATTGTTAGCGCCGTACCGCCTGCCGCGCGCCCTGGTGCCGGTATGAGCCCGTCCGACCTCACCGCCCGCCTCGATGCCCTCGCGCGCACCCTCCCTGCCGAGCTGCGCCGCGCCGCTGTCGCCACCGCGCTCGACGCAGAGGCGAAGGCCAAAGAGAACGCCACCACCACCCTCAACGTCCGCACCGGTCGCCTGCGCGCGTCCATCGCCGGGACAGTCGAGGGGGAGGGTGGAAATATTTCCATCGTGCTGCGGGCCGGGACTGCTGATGGCCGGGTGCCGTATGCCCGCATCCACGAGGAGGGCGGCACGATCCGCCCCAAGAATGGCCGCTTCCTGAAGATCCCGGTCGGCCCCGCCCTGACCGGCGCGGGCGTCGCACGGGGTGGCGGAAAGAGCGGCCTCCACTTCATCCGGCGCGGTGCGGGCGGCCTCCTGGCCGACGCAGAGGGGCGGATCTGGTTCGTGCTGAAGCCGTCGGTGAAGATCCCCGCCCGGCCCTATCTGCGCCCCGCGCTCGACGCGGTGCAGCCCCGGCTCATCGACCGCCTGCAGCGCATCATCGTTGACGGGGTGACGGCATGAGCCAGGAACAGACGATCCGGAACGCAGTGGTTACGGCGCTCCAGGCGATCTCCGGCATGACCTCGAAGGTCGTCATCGGCCGCCCGGCAACGCTGACGGAGGGGCCATCCCCGCCCGTCATCTGGGTCGCCGTGGGCGACATCGGCGATGAGTTCGGCCCTGACCTTCCGAGCTACCAGACGCGGCTCACGCTCGATCTGGTGTGTGTTGCTGCCGCGACCGACAGCACCCCGGAGGCGCGCGAGAATGCGAGCCTCGATCTGATGACCTCGATCCGCGCTGCTGTCCGGGCAGTGGCCCCGTCGGGGATCGCGCTGCTCCAGGCTCCGCTGTGTGAGGTCGCCGTCCGCCTGGAGGCGATGAGCAGCAGCGGGATGCCGGCCATCGTCGGCGCGGCACAGTTCCTCTACTTGAGCGAGGTGTCCTGATGGCATGGGTCCGGGTCGGCAGTACCGTGCCTCAGTTCCGCCGGTCGATCTCGGTCGACGCGACGGCAGCGGCGACAGCCTCTGACGTGCAGATCACCATCCCGTCTGTGTTGTCGGAATTCTGGGACGTGATCGACGCGAGCGGCAACGAGCTGCGCGTCACCGACGCCGACGGGCAGACGGTGCTGAACTATAAGGTGACCGGCTCCATCAGCGGGTTCGACCGCACCACCAGGGACGGCATCATCCAGATCGACAACTACGATCCGGCGGCGGTCTGCGTCGGGCAGGTCTGGCTGTACTACGGGATCACCGGCGCTTCCAGCGGCGCTACATCGTTCACCTACGCTGCCAGCCGCACCGGCTACCTCTACCCCGGCGCGCCCATCAGCATCATCAGCGCCGTGCCGCAGCGCCCTGGAGACACCCGGCCCCGTGACGCCATCAGCAAAGCCGCCGATGAGATCACCTGGGTGTGGTTCGACTTCCACGATCTGCTCCAGCAGCTGACGACCCCGGACGGGCAGCAGGAGCAGTGGGAAGAGCTCGATGAGATCACCTACTTCGTCACCCTCGCGGGCGCGACGCAGGCGGGAATGGTCAGCGCCAGCAGCGTCCGGGTGATCGGCGGGCGCTACGTCCAGGTGCTCGTGCAGGGCGGCGCGACGGGCAGCAGCTACACCCTGGTGGTGCAGGCCACCACCACCTACCCGACCCAGCAGACGGGACGCACGCTCGCGGCGCGCTGTCTCGTCAGGGTCAAAGACGTTTCGGAGGTTTAGGCGATGGCCTTACAGCTCGGCAAGGACGCGCGCATCAGCGCCGGAGAGGAGTCCACAGCAGGCACGGAGGTCAGCCGGACAGCCGTGGCACGGCTCGTCAGCACCACGCTGCAGCGGGCCATCGAGAAGGACGTGGTACCGCACCTGGTGGGGAGCGGCGCGGCTGCTGCCAACCCGGTGGACTTCTTCGAGACCGTCGGCAGGGTCGGCGGCGACCTGGAGATCAACGCGGCCTACCAGGGCAGCGCGCTGGGGCTGTGGCTGAAGCACGCCCTTGGCACCGTCAACACCACCGGCAGCGGGCCATACGCGCATGCGTTCTCCCTGGCCGGGGCGCTCCCGGCGGGCCTGTCGCTCTGCGTCGAGCGGGGCAGTGGCGGGCTGGGCGACGAGGAGCTGCTCGGCTGCAAGATCAGCAGCTTCGAGCTCAGCGTGGCGCCCGGGCAGGTGATGGCCTGCCGCATGAGCATCATCGGGATGGGCGGCAGCGCGCGAGGCAGCGACAGCCCGCCCGCGATGGCGACGCTCTACCCGATCACCCACAAGCACGCGGGGCAACTGTCCTTTGACAGCGCCAGCTACACGCTCTCCGCCTTCACCCTGCGCGTCGACAACAACCTCACGCCGCTGCCGGAGCTGGGCTCCCTGTACTCCTCAGAGCCCCAGCGCAACGGCTTCCAGACGATTGAGATCGAGGCCGAGCTGGTGGCGCGCTCTGACGCGCTGTTCACCGCCTCTCTGGCCTCGACGCAGGGCGACGTGACGATCACCTTCACCGACAGCACGCGCAGCCTCGCCATCGTGCTGCACAACGCGGTGATCTTCAGCTACTCCGACCCGATCTCTGCCTTCGGCGTCATCAAGCAGAAGGTGGTGTGGCGCGGCCTGGGCGACGGCACCGACCACGGGCTGCTCGTCACCCTGACCAACGCGAATTCGTCGGCAGTGGTGAGCTGATGGGCCTTGCCAGCACCATCCGGCAGGCTGCGCTCATCGAGGTCGAATACCCCGTCGGCGTTGTCTGCTACCGGCTGCGCCCCATCACCAGCGGCGACCTGCTGACCGAGCACTTCTGTCTGCTCTCCCTCCTGTTGCCCCCCTCGCAGGAGGATCGGGCGCAAGCAGAGGCAGAGAAGGAGTGGCCGGAGGCGGAGCGCCAGCAGGCGGAGCAGCGCCGACAGATGGACATGGCGCGCAAGCTCTCCGACCCGGCGGTGCAGCAGCGTATCCGCGACTTCAACACGGCCATCGTCGGGGCCGCCCTCGTCGATGCCCGCGACATGGCCGATGCGTCCGCCACATGGGAGCCGATCAGGCTCGTCAGCGCGGCAGAGAGCAACCCGGCAGCGGGGAATTTCTCCCCGGAGGACATCGGCCCCGCCGCGATGGAGCACCTGGCCGCAGTCGTCCGGACTGCCAGCTTCGGCGGGGAGGTGGCGCGGGCGAAGCTCGCCACCTTTCGTGGCATCCGGCTGGGTGCTTCCCATCGCGCGAATGGCTCGCCTGTGGGGGACGCCGCCTCACCTGCTCCTGCGCGCGTCGGTTGAGGAGATGCGGATCAACCTCGCCTGTCTCGACGCCTGGGACGCTCATATCGAGCGCCAGATCCGGGAAGGAAAGCCGATGGCGACTGTCGATGTCGGGGGGGTGTGAGTGGCTTTAGCGACTGTCATCCTGAGTGTCCGAGACGCGGCCAGCGGCCCGCTGGATGACATCGCCGATGCCTCGCGGGATGCGACCGCGCAGCTCGCGCGCACCGACAACGCCCTCGACAAGACCGGCGCGTCCGCATCGGCAGCGGGCGGGCGCATCGGCGGGGCGGCGTCGGCGCTGTCGAGCCTCAGCGCGACCGGGGGCGGCGCTGTTGTGGCGGGGCTGGGCGGGATGGCGGCGGTTCTGCTGTCGGTGGCGGCGTCGGCTGCGCTGGCGGCGGGCAGCCTGGGCGCGGCCACACTGGTAGCCGACGACGCGCTGGCCTCCCTGGAGGGCTTCCAGCGGATCGGGAGCGACTTCTACCCGTCGGTTCCGCCCGCCACCATCGCCAGCATCGAGGCAGCCAACGCAGCCATCGACGCGCTGGTGAGCATCGCCGCGAAGATGGCCGTCGTCGTCGGCGGCGCTGCGGCTCCGGCCATCGAGCAGATCGCGTCGTTCACGGTCGGGCTGGCGCTGGCCACGCTGGATCTGGTTGAGGTTCTGACCGCCGGGGAAGACGTGTTCCGGTCGCTGACCGAGTTCATCCTCACCGGGTTCTACAAGGCGCTGACGCTCCCCATCGTGCCGCTGCAGGAGCTGGTGCGCGCGATGCTGCTGCTGGCCGATACGGTCGGGGTCAAGCTGCCCGCTCCAGCCCGCGAGGCCGCAGACGCGCTGCTCTCGATGCAGAGCGACATGGCGAGCGCGACCGTCGAGATGATCCTCGGCACCAGCGCGGCCACGGGGCTCAGCGAGACGCTCGCAGGGCTGACCGAGCGGGGCCGCGACTTCATCGGCACCCAGCAGGCGGCGACGGCGGCGATGGAGCGTGGCAGCGCTGCCACGAAGGACGCGGCGGCGGCGACCGATGCGCTGGCCGAAGCACGGAGCCGCCTGATGGCGGACAGCGCGGCAGAGTTCGCAACGACCTTCCAGGCGCGCGAGTCCCCGCAGATCGAATTCCTGACCGAGTTCTATGACAGGCTGAAGCAGGCCAGCGGACAGCGGGACTTCCAGATGCTGCTCGCGGATCTGGCGGTCGGGATGGACCGGTACCGGCTCACCATCGAGCAGACGCTGGCGGCGCAGGAAGCGCTGATGCAGGGCGCGGCAGGCGGCGGCGGAAGCGCCATCGGGGCCGCAGCGGCAGGCGGCGCGACGACGCGCGGACAGGCGGCGACGGCGGCGATGGAGCGTGGCAGCGCTGCCGCCAGCAGCCTCGGGGGGCTGACCGCGCTTGACCCCAGCGGTATCAGCGGGGCCGTCGTCGCGGGCATCCAGTCGGTGATCGACATCAGCAACGGTGGCGGCATCACCGGAGACATCACGGCGCTGCTCGAAGGGCTGGCCGCCGCCCTGCCGGAGTTCATCCCGGCGTTGGTCGACTTCGCGACCAACCTTCTGACCTCGCTCATCCCCGGCCTCGCAGATGGCCTGGTGGGTGTCGTCGAGAGTCTGGGCGAGGCGCTGCCGGAGCTGATCCAGGGACTGATCGGCGGGCTGGGGAAGACGGTCAGCAGCCTGCTGATGCTGGTGCCGAAGCTGCTCATTGAGGCGGTCGGGATGCTGCTGAGCCCGCGCTTCTGGATCGACATGGGGAAAGCCTTCGTCGATGGTCTTCTCGACCTGTTGAACCCGTTCAAGAACGAAGATGGCACGGGCGTCTTCCAGCGGAACGGGAGCGCGGGCCGAACTGGCGCGGCGCTCAAAGACCTGTTCAACGGCAAGAAGGACACCAGCAACCTCACGGTGAACGGGGCCATCGCGGCAGACATGCGGGACTTCAACCGCAAGCTGCTGGGGTACAGCTCGCGCTCACAGACCAGGGGGACGTGATGGGGTCACCGACGTTCTATTGGTACCCCAAAGAGGGGGGAAGCCTCGAAAAAACTGTTATGACCCGCGCGCTCTCCCGGATGGAGGCCGACGACCGGCCCCAGGCAGAGGACAGCTACAGCGGCGCGCAGGCGATGACGCGGGTGTTCTACGGCACCAGGCGGCGCGTCCGGCTCGCCTGGGAGCGGCTCAACCTGTTGAGCAGCGCCGGGGCTGCCGATCACCGCTCGCTGCTGCCGGTCATCGCCCACCTGCAGCGGGGCGGGGCGGTCGGGTTCAGCGCCGACGGAGCCAAGACCATCGGCGGCTACCCCGGCGCGGGGAACTGGAGCCGGGGGGCCGGGACGCTGACGTGCGGCAGCCCGACCAACGCCTTCAGCGCGTGGCAACCGCTCGCGGCCATCGCTGCCGGTGACCAGGTGGTGATCGAGTCCGAGGCGGTCTACGGGCGCAGCGAGCAGCGGAGCGCCACCAGCTTCAGCGCCGGGGTGCTGACGCTCGCCTCGCAGACGCTGGTGTTCGACTACGCCGGGGCCGGGCCGATGTGGCGCTGGTACCGGTTCTGGCCTGCGCTGAGGCTGCCCGCCGATCAGCTCGGCTCCCCCCTGGTCACCAACGACCACGGGATCACCGCCTCTGTCGAGCTGGTGCTGGAGGTCGATCCGGTCGTGCACCTGCTCACCACCTCCGGCCTGGGCGGGCGGTTCGGGCTGGCCGACACGACGGTGCGCGGCATCGACGCCCAGCCTACCCTCGACACCCTGCTGGCGAGCGCGCGGGTGCGCAACGCCGCTCGGCTGCCCTGATGGCCTGGGGCGCGCAATTCCTCGCAGCCCTGGATCAGCCCGTGCTGATGATGCGGTGGGTGCTGCGGGCCACCAGCATCAACAACACCCCGGCAGACCCCGGCTACTTCGCCACCAGCATCGCCGGGAGCGGCGATCCGATCATCGCAGAGCGCGGGGTGCGGATCGACGGCAGCGCGCTCTCAGCGGGCGCATGGAGCAGCAGCACCGGCCAGTGCGACATCGAGCTGAGCGGTGATCTGTCGCGGCTGCTCCAGTCGGTGACCAGGGGGACGTTCTGCACCCTCCAGATGGGGCTCGAAGTCGGCGGCGGACAGTGGGTCTATGAGGTGGTTTTTATCGGGCAGGTACAGCAGATCGAGCGCCGGAGCCTCGCCACCGGCACGCTCAGCCTGCGGGATCTGCTCTCCGCCCTCCGCTCGCGCCCGACGCTGACCGCCGGGCAGCTCGCGCTGTTCTACGCCGACGACGGTGACACCACCGTAGACAGCCCGTGGACGGTGGGCGACGCGACGCTCTCCATCGTCGCGGGCGGAACCTTCGAGCGTGACAGCGCGGGCAAGGGGGCGGTACAGATCGAGCCGACGACGGGCGAGCCCTTCTACCTGCTCTGGACAGGCACGCCGGGCGCGACATCGCTGACCATCAGCGGCCCCAGCACCGACCGGCACGGCACCACTCCGGTCGACGCCGACAGCGGGGATGCCGTCCACCCGCTGCTCTACATCGAGGCGCACCCGATCAACGCGGCCCGCAAGATCCTGTGCAGCACGGGCGGGGGCAACAACGGGGCCTATGACACCCTGCCGATCTCCTGGGGTCTCGGTCTGCGCGATGCCTGGATCGACCACACCGACGCCGACAGCTACCTCCAGGTGAGTCGATCCGTGATGGATTGGGAGTTCCTGGCCGACGCGCAGATCACCGATCCCCTCGGCTGGCTCACCGACATCCTCGCGCGGGGCGGGTTCTTCCTGACGGTGCGGCAGGGACTCTTGACGGTGCGGGCGGCGCTCTCCACGGGGATCAGCGTGTTGAACCCGGGTGGCACGGCAGGCACCGACGTCCTCCATCTGACTGACCTCGACATCGAGAGCATCGCCTGTGAGCTCTGGGATCAGGATGCTTCAGAGGAGAGCGTAAACGTCACGGTCTACGCGAACTCCACCAGCGCGAGCATCGGCACCGAAGCGCCCGCCACCCTCCCGGCCATCGACCGGGCAGAGTACGATCTGGCCGATCTGCTGTTCAGCGACGAAGCCGACGCGGCAACCTCCGTCCTCAACCGTGTGTGGGAGGCGACACAGCGCGTACCTGAGCGATACACGATCACCTGCTCCGGCCTGCGTGCGGCGCAGCTCGCGCCCGGAGACCTGATCCGCATCTCGACGCGACGGATCGGCGGGCGCATGCAGGCGACGCTGCGGGGGCTGGTGGCGACGCGCGCCCTGGTGGTGCAGGTCAGCCCCGACTTCGGCAGCGGGCGCGTCGAGGTCGTCGCGCTGGTCTACCCACTCACCGGGGAGGTATGGTCATGACGCCGGGTATGGTTCTGCGCCGGATCACCGGCAAGGTCGGCGCAGCTCCTGTCGGGCGGGTGATGCTGTTCTACTCGGCTACCCTGCGTCGGCTCCGGCTGGTGGACGATGCGGGCAACGCCAGCGACATCAGCGCCGGGGGCGGCGGGGGCGGCGGGGGCGGCGGACTGTGGGCGAGCAGCGGATACACCGGGACAGCCAACCGGATCGCGGGCTTTGATGGCTCCGGCGCCGCTGGCCTCGTCACCCTGACATCCCCCCTCGCCCTCTCCGGCGGCGCGCTCTCTATCGACCTGTCGGCGTACCTGACGACGACGACGGCGGCAGCCACCTATCAGCCACTCGACGCCGGGCTAACCTCGTTACTGGCGGCAGACACGGCGGCGGGACTGCTGTACACGACGGCGGCGGCGACATGGGCGCGGGCATCCGTCGGCGATCTGTTGGTCGTCAGCGGGGCTTGGCGCGTCGTCGGCATCTACGAGGCGGGCGGGACGGATCTGACGCTGGCGACCATCAACGACGGGGAGCTGCTCCGCCGGGTCGGGACGACGGTGGACGGGATCGCGGCGACGGCTACACCGACTGCAGACGCGGTTCCCATCGCCGACGGCAGCGGCACGCTGGATGCGTGGGTTGGCGCGGCGGTGAAGGGCGTCCGCACGAACGTCATTTTTGTGTACGTCCTGCCGCAAGCCGGAACCAACGTCAACCTCGACGGCAGCGGCCCGACGGTCAGCACGGGCGCTATCCTCACCCCGTCGCAGTCGGAGGTAGATTATTTCTGTACACAGTTCGGGGATGCCAGTGCGTTTTATGCGCGCTGGTACGTCGTCGGCGGGTACCGGACGAATCAGGGAACCATCGTCCTCAACTGGAACTTTCGGCTCGGCAGCGACACCACCACCAGCACGCAGCACGGCTTCATGGGCCTGTCCAGTGCGACCACGCTGGCGACGGCAAACCCGGCGGGCGACATCGCGGCGCTCCGGTGGGATGTCACGACGGCGAATTTCAAGCTGTTCACGAAGGACAACACCACCGGCACCGACACAGATACCGGTGTCGCCGTCACCCCGTCTTACTATTACATGGTGCAGATGACATTTACAGCTGCTGCTGGGGTGCCATCTTCGATCTCCATCAAGATCGGCAGGGGGAGCACAGCCTCAGCGGCGGCGTCCAACTTCACTGGCGCATCGACAACCACCACATCTACCACGATGCCCCGCAGCACCGTTGATCTGCTGGCGATCATGTCATTATACCGGCTGGCAGCTTCAACAAATAGAAGCTGGCGATTCAACTATTTCAGAATGACCATCACACCTTCCTGGGCTGCCTGATGCCGACTGACCTCTCTATCCCGCCCCCGATCAACACCGTCGTCATCTGGCGCCACAGCGCGGAGGAGACGGTCATCACCCGCCGCGTCCCGCCGGATGCGGTCGTGGACTGCTGGCGGATCGGGGTGGCGGGGTCGGCGTCGATGATGGATTGGCAGGGGGCGCCCCCTTCTTCAATCTTTGTCGAGGGCTACTCACAGGAGCCGCTATGAACGTTCCCTCTCCCGCCGAACTGATCGACCTGCTCCAGACCCGCCTCGGTCGCACCCCTTTCCGGTACGACCCGGCACGCCCCGGCATCAACCTCAACCTCATCGGCCTTCGCGCCCTCCCCGGCACGCCGGACCGCTTCGACGATCTGATCTGCGCGCTGTATCAGCAACCGGACGGCGCCTGGATCGTGCGCGCCTTCCCGGCGACGACCGACCCCGGCGGCTACCACCTCCGCAGCCCCGGCCGCGTCAACGGGACGGCGATCATGGTTCACGACCGCTGGTATCCGGCGGTGTGGCGGATCGGGAAGCACAAGGGGGAGTACCCGGCGTTGACGCAGAACACCAGCCGCCCACCCCCGCCGGTCTGGCGCGACGGGGACAAGGACGGCGCTCCCCGGTACGGCGGGCAGGAGCACGGGGACGCGGGCGGGATCAACCTCCACCACGCGGGGACGGCTTCGACGGTGGTGGACAAGTGGAGCGCGGGCTGCCAGGTGGTGGCGGCGCGGGCGGATTGGGATGCGCTGTGGGATCTGATCCTCAAGAGTGCGGCAGTCTACGGGCAGACGTTCTCGTATGCTCTGATCGGGGTGAGCTAATGGCGCCAACGTCAAGCCTGACCCAGCGCGAACGGGACAACCTACATGAGCAGACGGTGGAGGCGCTGCTTGACCATGAGGCGGAGAGCAGCAGGCGGCAAGAAGGGCTGACTACCCGCCTTGACCGCATCGAAGCCACACAGCAGCGCATCCTTGACGCGCTGAACCTCGGCAATACCTCGATATGGGGCGTCATCCTCCGCTTGATCGACCGAGCGACCGCCAGCACTATCGGCACCGTCGCCCTGCTGTCCTTGATCGCCGTCGCCCTGCTGATCGGCGCCTCGGTCTATCTCGGCGCCGACCATGTCCTCGCTATCGTCGCGGGGCGCGTTAGCCTCGGCGCTCCTCTGCCACCAACGGAGACACCATGATCAATGAGCCTGATGTTTCCATCTCCAGCTCCGGCGGAGTCTACGGGTCCGGCTCCAGCCTGCCGACCGTCAGATCCCGGCAGCAAGGGGTAGCCCTGTCTCGTCTGCGGGCGTGGCATCGTTGCCTACTCTCTGGCGGCGATGATGCAGCCCGCGAGGCGGCATTGTCCGGGCCGGTATTCAGCCCGGTACCCGCCAGAACAAGCTGACCTGCCCTGTCGGCGGCGTCTCTGCCCTGCGCGCGGGGGTCGGTGCCGGGGTCATGGTCGGGCGTGGCCATGCCTCTATTGTAGCCCGTCGCAGATCCTCCCGGCCCGGCCGCCTCCCCCTGTGACAGCCCGTGGCCGGGTCGGGCAGCGCGGGGAAGTTGACCCGAAAAAACTATCGGCGTTGTCCCTTGACGTTGACATCTATTTCAGTCTCTGTCATACCTTGCGACCCCTCGGACAAACGCCGGTAAGTGCGCGTTGTGACAGGATGCTGTGACAGGCTGCCATTTTCACCGCCCAGCCCCGCCCGCTCGACTGCCCGCACGAGGTCAGCCGCCGATGCCCGCCGGTAGTGCCGCAGCGCGGTGGCGGCGGAGTGACCGAGGATCTGCGCGGCAGCGCCGACGTCGGCCCCGCTCTGGTAGAGGGCATCGACGGCAGCCCGCCTCAGCCCGTGCGGGGTGACGTGCGCGATCCCCAGGTCGCGGCAGCCCTGCCGCAGCGCGAGCCGCAGACCCTGCCCGGCGGACACCGCAGGCCACACGCGCTCACCGGGCTGCTGCATGCGCCACTCGCGCAGGGTCGCCACGATCCCCGCGCCCAGCGGCACCACCCGCTCCCCGGTCTTGCCGCTGACGGTGACCCGCGCGCCGGACAGATCGACCTGCGCCCAGCACAGATCCGCGATCTCCCCGATCCGGCAGCCCGTGGCTCCCAGCAGCAGCAGCGCCACCCGCTGCCAGCCATCGGACTGCGCCGCCAGAGCGCCGATCTCTGCGCGGCTGGGCGTGTACCGCAGCCGCCCGCCCCGCGACACCACCCGCACCCTCGGCAGCGCGCGGGCTACCCAGCCCTCCTCCATCGCCCATCGCCACGCCGTACCCAGGATCGTCATGTCCAGCCGCACCGTCGCCGATGCCCGCCGCGCCCGGAGCTGGCGATCCCGGTAGCCCTCGACAGTCGCCCGGCGCACGTCGAGCAGCGCCACGTCGCCCAGCTCGTCAGCCACCAGGCGGCGCGCGGCCACGAGGTAGCAGTCCACCGAGGCGGGGCTCAGGTCGGCGCGCTGCTGCTGGCCGCCGCACCAGACTTCCAGCAGATCCCGAACCGTGGGCGGCGCACCGTGGGCGCGCGGGGCCGGGTCGGGGCGGTGGGTCTCTCCGGCGGCGACGCTGGCACCGAGGCGGCGCTGGATCTCTGCGACCGTACCCCAGGCGCACCAGACGGTCTCGCGTCCGCCTGAGCCGTCCGCCCGATCCGCCCGCCAGTACCACCGGGCGTCTGCGCGAGGCCCTCGCGCAACCCGGGCGGTCAGCGGATCGGCATGGATCGGGCGGGGTCGCTTGGGCTTCATCGTTTGGGTCTCAGGTCTGCTCTGGGCATGGGCTTAACGGGGGTCGGGGGCGGGGTCGAATTGGCAGCAGGCTCCGGCTCGCGGAAAAACCGGATCACATCGCCCCAGATCACTACCTGCCGTCCTCGACGGCACCGGATCAGACCCTCCTCGCGCAGCAGCGCCAGCGCATCGGCCAGCCGCATCGGCAGCAGCGCGGCTGCATCGGTCGGGGAGAGGATCGCGGCCTCTCCGAGCTGCCGGCGGCGGTCATCTGCATCAGCCATCATCCACCTCCTGCGCCCGTCGGGCTTCTTCCCCTGTCATCGACACCGCCACCCAGCCGGTGATCCCTGTCGCTGTCAGCACCGTGATCGGCCCGCGCCACAGCAGGAGCAGGCGGGCGGCGAGGATGGCGAGCTCGTGCCTGCGTCTCATACCGCCCCCATCGCGCCGACCGCGCCCAGCCCCAGCATCCCCATCACCACCGCATCCTGCGCCGGGGCGCTCTCTGCGTACCGATCCAGCATCGCCCGCTCCCGGCGGCTGATCCTGCCGTAGCTCAGGGTGATCGGCAGGCGCCGGAATTCATCGACGTAGGGGGCCAGCTCCTCCGGCCACGCGCCGCGCTTGAGGGTGTTGACGATGTGAGGCGGCAGCCCGCAGCACACGATCTCCGTCAGCACCAGGCCGCGCTCCTGGCTCTCGACATAGGCGGCCAGGATCGACAGCAGCCAGGGCGCCGCCTCGCGCCAGATCGACGGCCAGCCGTGGGCGAGGGGGTGAAGGGTGAGGGCCGTTCCCTGATCCAGTTCGGGCCAGGAGCCGATCCAGTGGACTCCGTCTGGAGAAAGGAAGAGGTGGAGGGTCACGCCGCACCCGTCAGCGCCTGCGACCGCAGCACCATCGCCCTGTCGAGGCGGAGCGCCGCGACGCTGTCCAGCTCGTCAGCGCTCAACACGATCCCGCATGCCAGTGTCTCGCTCTGCTGCTGCTGCAGCTTCTCCGCCTCCTGCTCCAGCCGGTACGCGCTGCCCCACAGCTCGATCCGGCGCTCCAGATCGGCGGCGATGAGGTTCGGCGTAGCCGTGGCCAGCCGAACCTCAGCGAGCCGGAGGTCGCGCTCCAGGTCGCTGTAGGAGCGCCGCTCGGAGGCGAGTTCATCCATCAGGCCGGTGACGCGGCTCTTCAGATCCTTCACCTCGCGCTCCAGCCGGTCCGCCTTCACCATCGCACCCTGCTTCTCCTCGATCAGCCGCTTGACGATCTCCGTCTGCGCCCTGACCACCACCAGCACATCGGCCCCGTCCACGCCCTCGTCGGTCTCGATGCCCAGGGCGTCGGCGAGGTCGGCGATCAGCGTCCCGGCGGCCTCCTCGGCGGCGAGGGCTTCCTGCAGGCGGGCGTCGGTGTCGGCGGGCTTCTTTTCAGCGGGCATGGCGGCTCCTTTCGAGGAGAGCGGGTAGAGACCCGGCAGCGCCGGATCGTTGGGGAGGATCAGCCCTTTCTTGCGGAGGGCGTGGGATGCGTCGTGGATCGCCATGATGCCGACGCCGAGCGCGGGCGCCGCGCCGACAGCGGAGATCCCCGGCTGTTCGGTGATGAGCTGCAGCAGCCGACCGCGCATGGTGTCTGGCTCTACGAGCGGGCGTTCGGGCGCCGGAGGCAGCAGACCCCGCTGGCGGAGGGTGCCGACGGCGCTGCGGACGCTGGCGGGGCTGGTGTTGAAGCGCGCGGCCAGCGTGGTGCTGGTGACCCGAGGCTCGGCCAGCACGGCGGCCTGGATGCGCTCCTGGAGCTGGGGTTCACGCGGCTGGGGCTCGGCGGGGGGAGCGGGTTCGGCGCGGCGACGGGGGGCGGGCGGCAGGGCGCCGGAGCGGCGCAGGAGGCTGATGCAGCTCCGCACGGTGTCTGGACTGGTGCCGAGGCGGGCGGCCAGGGCGGCGCTGCTGATGTCCGGGTCAGCCAGCACGGCGGCGCGGATCGCCTCCTTCTGAGCGCCAGCGCGCGGGCGCGAAGATGGGGCGTACTGGCGAGCGGGCGGGGGCAGCACCCCGCGCTTGCGGAGCCGGCAGACGCAGGAGCGGACGCCG
>Ga0102861_1000044_pt1 | contig 36998 bp, 39 predicted proteins | sample Colrivmeta1449B3_FD_78182 | JGI IMG/M metagenome (GOLD analysis project Ga0102861, IMG submission 78182) | Estuarine microbial communities from the Columbia River estuary - metaG 1449B-3 | ecosystem: Environmental > Aquatic > Marine > Intertidal zone > Estuary | place: USA: Columbia River... | reverse complement strand
TTGCTTCTTTCAATAATTTTGAATTTGCCATCTTGTTTTTTCCTTAAATTTGTTTGTGAAGTTATTCTTGTAGGGAACTCCAATGTAATTATGTTGATTGTTCGGTCACACCTTATGAGAAGGGTATTCATTAATCAACTCTGTCTTGTAATCTTATAATAAAAAATAAGATATTTGATAATATATATGTAAATTTTTTAGAAAACTAAAGAAAACTATTAAAATAGTTTGTTTTTTCTTATAGTTTCTTCTTTTTGTAACCTCTTTCTTTTAGAAGGTTTAATAAAGTTCTTCCTTTCTCTAAGTTCTTCTATTTGTTTTATGGACTGAATTCTCTTTTTGTAATCTTTTATTGCCCACTCTATATTTCCGCCCCTAACACTTACTACTAACATTCTTCTATTGTAAATTTGTCAACTTGTATTTTGTTGAGTATAGTAAAGTTACAATCGTATCTATATCGTTTTGTAACCAACTCATTTGTAATTTTTCGTCTTTTCTTAATTTTGCAACTACTGCAATCAATTTATCAAAATATGCAATTACATTTTTGATATCATTATTTGTATCTAAACCACTTACCGGTTGCAATTTAATCAACCCGTATTGTCCTTGATATGCTTCAACTAATCCATCTACTAAACCTGCAACATTAAGATAGTATAATTGTAGTGCAGAATGTGCAGAAAATGCACCAACACCTTTAACTCCTAAATGGAATGAATGTGCTTGTGTTCTACTGTGTAATAATAATGAAGCTAATTGTTCCATTATTTCTTTTTGTTTTCTCTAATTCCCAATCTCTGTTTCATCACTTCTTCCGATAAATCTGCTATTTCAAAGTATCTACCTAATACATGTCCCATATCTTCGTAAAGTGCTTCTAATCTTTGTTGTTGAGATTGAGCTTCTACTGCTTCTTTTTCGAATCCGGTTTGTAATTTCTTTAACTCACTCATATTTCTTTTAATAGTAACTCTATCAAACCAATCACCACCTTCTCTTAAAGTATATTCTTGTGCAGCATCTGCAATTCCACCCAATGTTTCTGCTATTTGCATAATATCGGATTTTCTACTCATTCCTTCTCTATGCTGATTATATGTTGAAATGATTTCTAAGAAATGCTTTTTCAATTCGGTTGGAAGTTGTTGAAACTCTTCGGTTTCTTTTAATATATCTTTTAACTTTATCATATACTATTTCTTTAAAATATCGTTTTTCTTAATTTTACTAATTGCTTGCATCAATTGTTGTTTATCCATTCCCAATGAGTCAATTATTTTTGCTATTACTAATTGTTCTTTTTTTCTTGGTAAATTATAACTTTTAATAATATTAATAGTTCTATCCAAAAATTTTTCCATCTGTGCAGGTAAATTTGTATCCATATCTTCTATGGACTCCTTTCTCAATTCTCTACCAGGTATTAAGTTTATTAACTTTGCCATTTTATTATTAATTAAGTTCTATTATAATTTCTCTCATTAAATCTTGTGAACGACACCACTTACCACATTCTTCTGCTATCTTTGCCCATTGTTTTGACTCCTGTAAAGGTGCCATAAATGCTCCATGTGTTGATGGGTTAGATACAAAATCCCAACCTACTAATTCAAAATCTTCTGCTACCATTACAGTACCATCTCTTAATTCTTTTACTGAACCCAATCCTCTAGATGAAATACCTAAACGAATGTTGTTCTTTAATAATTCTTTTAAGATGTTGCCTGATGGTGTTGAAAGTATTTCTACTACTCCACATACATCATCACCTTCCCAATAGATTTCTCTAATGTTATGTGATACATTCTTTAAATTAATAACAGGAGATTCAGGATGGTCTAATTCACCTAAAGCTCTTCTTTCTTTAATAAGTTGTTGGTATTTTTGACACTCTCTCTCTAAAATTTCTTTTGGATATCTTCTATTATTTTGATTAGGTGCACCTGCTCTTTGCAAAATGCCCTTAACTAAATAAGTTCCATTTTCTTCTTGTTGAAGTTTTGCTTCGAACAAATGTGTTTCTATTAATAATCCTTTATTCATGTTATTTTATATCCTTTTTAACTTTTTCTATTGCTTTATCAGTAATTGATTTATCTGACCAAGATTTGAAAAATATAGTTTTTAATTGGTTTTCTATTTCTGTTTTATCCAATTCACCATTTGCATCATCAATCACTTTTATTATTTGTGTTTGTGCATATGGTAATTTAACTATTTTATCAGCCGTTGAACTATCAATTCCCTTTTTTTGGTCAATCAATTTGGTTACATCATTTATAAAACTTTTGTTATTTGATAATGTATCCAATATGTTTGTTACCGGTTTTTTATAATCTGGTTTAGCAGTAAAGTATTTCATTCCTTTATCAACCAAATCCCACATATAATAAAAAACAATCTTACCAATAATAAATGCACCCAATGTGACCATTATATCAACGGCCAAAGATTCATTTACTTTTTTTTTTGAATAACTTCGTTCTTATTTCTTAACGTAGCTAAATCACTTCCTTCAATTTCACCATCACCATCAACATCAATTTTCTTTTGACCTGCAGATAATTCAGCTTCGTTGTATCCTGTTAATTTACCTTCTGATTTTGCTTTGCTAGCTTTATCTACTGCAGTAAAAAATTTAACTTTTTCTGCATCTGTCATATCAGGAATAGATTTACCCGTTCTATCCAACATATGTTTGAATAATTGTTGGTAATCACTTTCTTCTTTTACTACCTGACGGATAAGTTCTTTTAATTCTGTATGTTTCATTATTCTGATATTTGTCTAATTTTTTGGTCTAGTTTTAATAATCTCTCTTGTATACTATAAATATGACTATTTGTCCTTTTCCAGTAAGATTTATTATCTACACCACTTTCGTTCTTAATCTTACCATACCAATTAAGAAATCTTTCCATTTCTTTTAATTGTTTATTGATATTAGATATACCTCTACCAATTTTAGCCTGTGCAGTTGATTCATCTTGTTTCAATGCCAACCATCTATTTTCATTAACTGGTGTGTATCCTGTAAGGTCTGCTTGTCTTTTTGCTTTTTTCTTTTCACCACCTTTACCACTAAATGCAAAAGGTGTATTATATCCCTCCACACCACCGGTAGTGTTCATTTCGTCAATCATTCTTTCTCTAACTATTTTACGAACGATTTCTCTAATCTTACTTAATTGTTGCTCTTTGGGTGTTGTTGGCATTTTTTTTAAATTTATTATGCTAATAAATATGCTGTTCCAGATGTTACCGTAATGCTTCTAACATAACAAGGAATTGGTTCACCCTGTGCTAATGATTCTAATTTCAATGTAGAACGTGTACTAACCGGTGTTGAACCCGATGGAGTTACAAATCCTTCCAATGTTACTGAACCCGAACAAACTGCCGAACCTCTCATTACACCCCATGCACTTTCTAAAGAACCAGATGTACCAGCTCCTGCTGCTACAAATTCTTTTGCGTTAAATATTCTATAATTTACCATTTTTTATTTTTTAATTGATTCTTTTAATTCTTTTAATAATTCGTATGTCATCATCATTGCTGATAAATGTTGTTCTTTAATCTTTTTAACAGATTTAATTTTTCTAACATTTGCAATTGTTTCTGCTAATTTGATTTTTGTAACTTTGTCAGAAATTTTAGAACCAACTTCTTTCAACCCTTCTACTAATTTGGTTATCTCATTTGAAACGTATTCACTTAATTTACCAGTATTATTGATATTATTAATATATTCTCTTAATAAACCTTTTTGGTCATTTGTAAGATTACTATATTTGTTATTAAATGATTCAACCAATAGTTTATAAGAAACTGCTCTTAAATCATCATCTTGTTTTCTGTATTCTTCTAAAACTGCATCTTTAAGTTTTACATCTTTATTTTGAATAGAAGAATTTATAATATTTTCTGCAATTGTAAATCTTGCTGATACTATGTCGGTTGGTTCGTATTGTGTATCGGTTACAACTGTTTCAAATATTTTATAAATAGATGCTAGTGTTTTATAATTGGAAATTGGAGATTTAATAAACTCATCTAAATCATAAGTTTCTTTAATTTCTTTTATAAGATTGTATTTTTCCTTTGTAAGTTTTTTCTCGTCTATTTTTTTACGAGCTTCCAATATTGTATTGATGAATTGTTCAGCCTTTGATTCTGAATTATATTTTTCATTAATAAGATATTGATATAATTTCAATTCTTTTGATAATTCTTGTTTAGAATTAAAGTGTTCTTTTAAAAGCTTTTCGGCCACCGACTTACTAGATGACATAACCTCTGAGGTAATTTGTCTCACTAATAATTCAAATAAGAATCCCGTATTTTTAAACTTTGAATGTTTTATTTTTTTCATTAAATTATACAATTATTCTGATATAAATATATTTTATTATTGGTTTATTACTATTTTGTGTTATCTTCTGTTAAAATAGTCTTTTTATTTCCGTCCATATCTTTAAATATCTCTAAATATGAATCTCTTGCTTTAAATTTTACAGACCCTTCTTTTTGTTTAAGAGTTTTAATACCCAATGGGTCTCTACCTTGTGGGTGGTCATCTTTACCATATCTAACAGGGTCTTTTGGACGGCCGATATTTTCATCTTCTTCTAATTCCGATTTAAGTCTATTCAATTCTTCTTCTACATTAGTTGGTTCATCGGTACCTGTTTCTTTTGCGGGGTCTACACCTTGTGTTTCAATTGAGGTTAAACGGAATGTTTGTTTTGTATCATCTAATACTTGTAATGTCATTGTATCTTGTTCATCTTTTGCAAGTTTCATTACTGCTTCATACATCCACTCTTTAGAGAACATTTTAGTTTGTTGCATTGATTGAATTAATGCCACTTTAGAAGTATATAATTCAACTTGTTCTTGTTCGTATATTTTTGATGGTATTGTAAGTTCTAATGTAAAGTCAGTTAATCTATCATCCGTAATACCTTGTGCGTATAAGTGAATAATTGCTATTTTAGTCAATTCTGAAATTAATACTCTTTGTACTCTTTCAATTGTTTTTGCAAATCTAACATCTTGTGCTGCAAGAGTTGCTTTACCATTCACATCTTCCTCATATCCTAAGAATGCTTTTGGAATTTTCAATGCTGCCATTAACTTGCCTTTTAAGTAGTTAATATCATCAATCATATTGTACTCCAAACCTTTTAGGGTATCAATTGAAGTACCATTATCATTACCTCTTACCGGCATATAATAATCTTCAATAAGGTTCTGCATATTATATTTCAAATTATAATCACCAGTTCTTTCGTCTACAAATGGAACTTTTTTAGAACTATTGATAATTTTTTGCATGTAATTATCCACTTCGTTTGGTGGAATATTACCTACGTCAATTTTGAATATTCTTTTTTCAGGAGCTCTCATTACTCTATGAATTAACATAGCATCTTCCATTAACATCAATTGTTTCCAAACTCTTCTTGCACCTTCAATCATTGATTTTCCGTAAGGTAAAAAGTTTGAATCAGAATTTAATCTAAAGTGAGCTATTTCATAGTTTTCAAATTCTTTCTTTGGAGTTTGACCATAACCACCTGATGGGTTTTGATATGGTGCGTATACAAATTTAACTCTTTGAGGATTTTCTGGGTCAAAGTTTTCTACTCTACTAACTTCATATGTTGATAATGCCATTACATTTACAATGCCCAATTTATCTGCTATTTCTAATTGTAGGAAAAAATCACCATATTTAACTAAGTTTCTAGTCCATGGCCATAAGTTAAATTCTACATTAAGAATATCATAGAATAAATTTTCTAATAATTGTTTTATTTGGTCATCTTCATGATGAATTTTTAAAACATTACCCATTTCATTTCTAGCGGTTGTTTCATCTGAATATACATCCAATGCTGATGATAAGATTGGGTCTGAGTCCATTGAGTCATAATCTCTAAACAAGTCAATTCTAACTTGCTGATATGCCATTGATGATGCCGTTTGTCCTGTACCATAGTTTGTCACTTTCATTTTCATAAAGCGGTCAACCAAGTTTGTGGTCATATTCTGCCACTCATCGGTATCAACAACTTTTACACCATCTTGTGTTTTACGAACAATTGTGTTTGTTGAAAATAATTTTTGTAACCTACTAAATATTGTTTTGTCTGCCATTTTTATATAATTCTATTTTTCTAAATATACGGAAAATATTTGGTATTACCAAATATTACCATTTCCTACAACTCCAATAGTTTGCTTTATGTCTTGGTCCCGGACTATCACAATTCATTCTTGCTCTAAATGATTTTCTAGCTGCAGGGTTTGATTTTCTAATTTTCATTCCTTTTTGTCCGAAGTTTACCTTAACAACATTTCCTGCAGGATTTTTTACATATACTTTGAATTTCTTAATATCACCCTGCATTGGTTTTCCCAATTTAACATCTCTACCCTGATATTCTGCTTCGTAAACACAACCACAATTTGCTTCTGATAATTGTTTACTATAATTTCTCATAAAAGAAATAAAATCTTCCATATCCTCATCTTCTACATCGTATTCTTCAGGTTCCACTAAACCATAATTCACATCATCATCACTATTGATATCTTCACTTATAGGAACACAATTTGGAACCATTTTACCATTTTTCATTTTGCCACCAACTTGTTTATATCCTTCCCAACAAGCTTCGTTTACTACACCCTCTCCAAACATACCTACAAAATCACCTTGATATTTATTACCAGGTCTACCCGACATTGCGGTTGCGAAATCTTTTCTAACTTTTTCTTTTCCTTTAGCTATAAAATTAAAAAGGTTTTTAGCATTCAAATTAAAATCATCTATAAATTTTTGTACTATACTATCACGTGTACCCGTCAATCTAGCAATTTCTTTTGCTTCTCTACCCGTTACTTCACTTACTACATTTTCACTACAAGTTTTCCACCCACCACCTTTAGATTTATAGTTTTTTGCTGCCCATCCGTTTGCGTATGCAGATGGATATACATCAAATTTAGATTTTGCTGCTGCTTTAGACGCTGCCCATTTACCTGCATCGGTTGGGCAATTTTTTTCTAAAAATAAATTTAGTCTTTCTTCTATATTCATAGTTTCATTTTTTGGTTTAGTTGAAACGTATATTGGTTTCTTACCTTGTCCATCACTATCTTTACCGCCTCTTCCTGCATCATTTTGTGCAGCTCTTTTTCTTTGAGTTGCACTTTCTTTTTCTTTTTTACTCATTCCGGCTGCTTTTGCTGCAGGAACACATTTTGCATAACCTCTTTTTTCTCCTGAAGTTCCACATGGTGGGTGTTTACCATCGATTTTTTTACCGATGTTTACCCATTTTTCTTTAAACCATTTATTTAAATCTTCATTCATTTACAAGAGTTTCACTATATAAATATATAATTATCCTAATAACCAAGTTAAATTTTCTACTCCCTTTTTACCCATATCCATTTCATAAGGATTTTGTTTAAGATGTCCTGATGCAACAAATCCGGTATACTGACTTACCTGTGTTGAGTTTAACATTGTTTTTGTTAAATCAATTCCTTCTTGTTTCAAACGAAGTGCTGTATTACGAACCCAAAGTCCAATTGCCAATGCCATTGTTAAGTCATCATTATATCCTTTCATTGCTTCGGCTCTACCACCACTCCAAATAAATGTAAATAATTCATCTATAAGTCTTTGAGAACGAATTAAAATATCTTTATTGTTTATGTATGTATCTAATGTAGAAATTATAAGTGGCCTTGTTTTTATCGTTGTTCCAAATCCTGCAACCAATTTCTTTTCGTCTCTATAAAACTTATTAGACATTTGTTTTTCAACATCAATATATTTTAGGTCATTACTCATATAGAATAGGTTACCATATCCTCTATCAATCACCTGTTGGATAGTTGCCCATCCTACATTTGAGTTTTCTATAATTAATAGTGCGTTATTCCATTCTGTGGATACTGCTACTAAAAAGTTTCCAAAATCTTTTGTTTCTATTTTACCTCTATATTCTGCAACTTGTGATGAATCTTCAATATCAATTACTTGGAATGTAGAATAATCCGAACCATCACCTCTCGCGACATCGGCAACTACCATATATGCTCTATTGTAATTAGGATGTTCCCATTTCCAATAATTACCATCAAAGCCAGTTTTTTCAATCGGGTCCATTACATAGGTATCTTTATACCATGTTAATAATGCTGGGTCAATTACAGTATCTCCTGAACCAACGAAATCACAATCACATTCTTGAGATGCACCTTTAACTCCTAATATACGAGTTTGTTCGTCTCTCCATGCCTGATTTCTTTCTGGATGTTTTGTCCAATGTAAATTAATACAATTAAATCCGTTTGCACCACTCTCACCTTCTACCCACATTTTATGAAACCAATTACCCACACCATTTGGAGTAGATAATACGATTGCAGAACCACCCGTTGATAGGGTTGATTGTGCTGATAACCAAATTTCATCGATATCTCTAATGAATGCGGCTTCATCTACAATCAATAATGATAGGGCCTCCGAACGACCTGCGTCTGGAGAACTTGCGATTGCTTTTACTTGTGAACCATTTTTTAATTTAAGGGAAAGTTTATTATCTTCTACCGAACTATTTCCACCATCTCTTAACCAAACAGGAAGTAAGTCATGCATAACTCTTACCTTCTCTACCAGATTCTTAGCTACGGTCACTTTGGTTGCGATTACCAATGCATTAAAGTCTTGATTGAATAACATCTTCCACAAAATAAACCCTGCAGATAAGGTTGATAACCCCAATTGACGTGATTTAAGAATAATATTTAAACGATTATCTTTAAAATCAGTCAAACAATCTTCCTGAAATGGGAAAAGGTGAAAGGGTATTTTACCTCTCACCGGATGCTGAATAATACAATACTTCTTCATAAAGTAAATGGGGTCTAACGCACATTTACGATATTCTTCAGCTATTATTTCTTTTAATGTTTTCTTAGGTTGCCCTTGAACTCCCATTATTTTTTGAATTTAATCTTCCAATAAACACCACCACCAATATATGGAGACAATGTTCCGTTGGTTCCATCGGATACTCTATTAGCAACACCAATACCTAAATTATAGATTTTGTCTTTTTTAGTTTTTATAAGTAATCCTGCACCAAGATTTGAAACTACATCTGCTTTATTAAATCCACCAGTTAAACCATAATATACTTGTGTTTTTGGTAATTCTTTAACAATCATAGTTTCTTTGATAGTTCTTTGTTTAACACTTGCATTAAAAGTTCTACCCAATATTTTATTTTGAGTAATCGTATCAATCATTGCAATTGTTCCTAAACTATCTGGTAATTGTAATGTATCTTTGTAAATGTTTTTTGCAAAAAAATCTTTTAATAATGCTGCGGTATCTACTATTGTAGGAATAATTACTTCCTTTTCTACAATTGTTTCATGGTAGATATCTTCACCTTTTTTAGTTACTACCTTTGTCTTAACTACTTCAACTGTATCAATTTCATGTTTAATAAGTTCATACTTTTTACCATCTACTTTTACAATTTCACCTGTTTTTGTTTTGTCTCCACCACATTGTTGGAAAACTACTATTACAATTAATAATGCTATTGCAATGTTTTTTAAATTTAATAATTTTTTCATACTTTTTATTTTTTAACTAATTCTGGATGATTTAACTCAACCAATTTTTCTTCTAATAATCTTTTTCTTACTATTAATAATTCGATGGCTTCAAATGCATCATCAATGTCTTTTTTCAAATCTGTTTTTACTTTCTCAATATCTACTTGCCATTCCCATTTTTCAACTTTGCCATCTTCGGTAACTATTTCCATTTGTTGTTTTACACTTCCCAACGCCTCTTCCATTTTAGCCTTATAATCCCTTACATATGCAAGTTTATTATTTGTTATTTTATAATCTTCATAAAAAGGAAATGTTCCATCTGCTCTTAATCCGGTTTCAAATTTTGCCAAACAAGTTGCACACATTCCAGTTTTACTAATTAACTTTTTATCTGCCCAACTATATGGAACCGTTTTACAATCCTCTGAAGAACAATGACTTAATTTATGTAAGAAATCTCTAACATCATCCATTTCAGTAACGACTGTTTTAAATCCCTTTTCTTGTCTCCACTCTTTACCTTCACTATCTACCCACGTTTCACCAACTTCTCTTTTTTGTTCGGTTTCTTTTTCATAACCAAAAACTTTTTGAGTGGTGTCCTCTCTACCAAATACCGTATCTATAATTAATTTACGAGATTTGTGAATATTTTTGTTTTTTTCATCAAAACTTTTTCTTTTTGCCATACTAATCTTCCTTTTTGTAACTGTTTATTATTATAATATATATCAAATTAAGAGTAAAAAATGCCAAGTATCTGATTTAATGGTGCAAATGTACCTGTAAGTTTATATGTTTTACCATTATAAAAGAATACCAAACCCTCATTTGCAACTATTTTTTCAATACCACCTAGTTGATTTAATCTTTCTAATTCTGATTTTAATTTTTGTATTTGTGCAGGACTTCCACCATTTTTAACTTGTGATGCAACTTGTTTGAATTTTTGTTTCATTGAACGAATTGCTTTTTCAGGATGTATAGTTAATACACTTCCAACAAATTCTAATACATCTGCACCCACTCCTAAGAATATTTCTTCAAATGGTTTAATATTATCCTTTTGTTGTTTTGCAACATTTACTTTATCGTGGTCAATTGCCCACTCTTGTAATTCTAAATTTGAGATTGTATTTAATCTAAACCCTTTATCACCAAATGCCCATCTTCTTACTAAAGCTTCTTTTGTTAATTTATCTACTTTAATTGGAGCATTTTTATTTATAAAGTTTTCCCACCAAGCTTGATGATAATTTGCAACATTGTCCGAATCTTTTAATCCAAATTGAGATTGTAATTTTGAAAGTTTTGAAAGATATTTACCTTGTTTAGAACTCAAATCTTCCGATTTTGGTATTTCGGTTATCGGGGGCCCTTGTATTGTGTATCTAGATTGCACATCTGCGTTTATTTGTTTAATCATTCCTGCCAAAGTTCCCGCTGCTCCACCATCTGCTCCAATTGCTACACCCTTTTCATCATAACAAGTTGTATTATGAAAAACTAAAAGAGCTTGACCATAAGGAATAACATTAACCGATGTAGGCCATATTACTTCCAAATTCATAAAACACTTTCCTTCGTTGAATATCTTTTTTCTCTGTGCGTCGGATAAACCACTTATTGCTGCAGATAAATCTCTCATTGCAAAATTGTATGCGTCGGTTAAACCACCTCTACCACCGAACTTTGATGCAACATCTTCTATTCCCATTGCATTTGCTCCTGCGTTTGCTAAATTACCTTTATTTCTAGCTGCTATTAATCTACCATTTTTCCAACTAATTGCCAAAGCTTGTCCATCGGTTTTTTCTCTAACCACACCCAAATCCCCATTAAGTGCTTTTGAAATAATATCTTTCAAATCACCAAATGTTAAATCCATATCATCAAATGGGTGTGACATATGTCCATATGCTCCACCTTCTAATAATAATGATTCATTCAAATCTGGTTTAATATTTAACTCTTTTTCCATTTGGGTTATTTCATCATATCCCATATTACGAAGTGCTTTTGCTACTGCAGTTGGATTGGTTTTATTAGGATTACCAAAAAGGTATGCGTTGATTCTTTTTCTGAATGTTGAATCTCTATATAGTTTTATCATATTCATAAAATGGACATCCGTAGATTTCATTTCATCTATTTCATCTTTTTTAAATATGTTTTGTCCTTTATCACCTAATCTAAATGTTGCTGCTTTTTTACCATTTATTGTTGGCATTCCGTAGTCATCCTTTCCAATATCTTTTACAACAACTTTTTTGTTTTTGAATTTTCCCATCAAAACAGTATCACCCTTATCAACATCTATATTAATACTTTCGTTATATATTTGTTTATTTATTTTACCATAATTTCTCATTAAGATACCGGCAACTGCATGTGCTTGGTTTTCTATTGGAGAACCTGTTGCACCATCCTTGATTTCATCTTTTACTAAACCCAACTCATCTTGTTTTCTATGAACCATCTCATGTGCAAGAGTTCTAAGTATGTCCGCAGTTAATCTACCTTCTATTGCAACATATATTTCTTTTGACATTGGGTTATATCCACCTAAACTGGTTTTTGCTTCTGAATATTCTCTACCACTTAGTAAAGTTATTTTTGGTCTTTCACTTAACTTTAATTTTTTAGTTGCATACTCTACAAAATGATTTATTGAGTTTTCTTTTGATTCAGAAATATTTTCTTTTAGTAAATTTGCTAAATCTTGTTTTGGTTTATCTTTTTGATATTTTTCTAATGTTTCCAATAATTGTTTATCAGATAATTTGTAGTTTTTAACTTTTTGTAAAGATGCTTCCATTATATTTGAAAACAATCTATGATTATCTATTTCATTAGAATTTTCATTTAAATATAATCCTTCTAATATGTGGCCTGATAATTGAGCAGCGGCCATACCAATACCACCGGCTGCAGCGGGGTTTTCTAATCCCAATACCTCCAATGTTGCATGTTTACCCAAATCTTTTGCTATCGTTTTACCAACCGTTCCGGCACCTGCAGCTAGGCCACCTGCCAATGCTACACCACCTATTAAGAACCCAACTTCTATTCCAGTATGTAATAATGAATGTTTTTGTTTATGTTCAGCGTGTTGTGATTCATGTACTAAATGTTCGATGTGGGATTTCGCATCCGGAGACAAACTACTCAAATCCATAATTATTGGTTCTTTTGTAGTTTTGGGTTTTCCGTACCATTCTTTATCTTGTATAGGTTTACCATCTTTGTCTAATTGGTTTCCTGATTTTACATCAACTGGATTACCATCCGCATCATAATGTTTATCACCCTTTTTAAAATATCCAGATTCTTTATCGTAATCATTTGCAGTAAATGTTGTATTTCGTCCACCATATACATCTTCTGGATTTACCTTTTTACCCGTCTTATAAACAGGCTTTTCGTTATAGGCAGGTTTACCATTTTCATCTTTTTCTTGAACTTGACTATAATGAAAATGATTTCCAGATTCTGGGTCTACAATAGAACCCATACGTCTACCATTCATTAAATTATTAATAGCTTTGCCGGTATTTTTATATTGTTCTCCTTTTTTTTCTAAAAATCTACCAACCGTAGTATTTTTTTTAAAATTACTCCACCAACTATCGGCTTTTTTGTTCATTTCCTGTCTTACCGGTGAGTTTGTATCGTTTACATCTTTTACTTCCGTTTGGTCTTGTTCAGACATTTCGGATATTACTTTATCCAATTTTTCTTTGGTTGCCTTTTCTTCAGGAGATTGTTCGGAAGTTTCACCATCAGCTCTTTTTTCTGCAGATGATTTTAAATCGGTTCCACCCAATTTTTGTTCCGGTGGAGGCCCTTGTTTTTCTCCAGGTTTTCCTGCAGGTTCTTTTCCCGTTTCTTTATCGGCTTTACCTTGTGCGGTTTGGTCTTTTTTTGTTGGTTGGCCTGGTTCTGCCGGTTTATCCGATTGAGTTGCTGCTTTTCCAGGTTGTTCTTTTGCTTTTGGTTCATTAGCAGGAGCATCATCTGGTCCTGTTATTTTTGAAGCTTGAATATGTGCAGGGTGTTCTTTTGGCAATCTTAAAGCATTTCTAGCTTTTATTTTTTTTAACTCACCCTTGCTATTGGTATAAGAAATGTCAACATCCAAAGCTTTATTTGTATCTTCATCAAAATAACCCTCTACCCACAATTGAAAAGCTTCTTCGGTAACAACTTTATTAATTATTTCACTAATTGGGTCGTATGGTTCATCTGACGGGTGTTCTTTTTCATGTCTTGTAGGATGTGGTTCTGGTCTCATTTCATAAGAAGGTTTTGTATTATTACTTTCTTTTACTGAACCTGTTGGTGCTCCGTTGATATATCCTCCCGGTAAATCTAATCCTACTCCAATTCCACCTGGAAACCCTTCATTTAATTTTGTTGTTATCATTTTAAAAATATCGTTATCAAATGATGGATATGCTTTAAGAAAAAACTTTTTTGCTACCTCTTTATTTGAACTTCCTAATTTTTTTCTTACATCAGTTCCACTTATTGGATTTGCTTCTGCGGGTATTGTATAGTAATAACCAACCTCATCATAACCATATCCGGCTTTGCCTTTGTATGGTTTGAAATATCCACTCTTTAATCTACTGGCGTCCTTTTCTCCAACTGCTGCAATGTATTGAGTAATCTTACCATCGTATTTAGAAAGTATCTCTACGGGTCTGTAAGGGTTGTTTACTTTGACAAATTTAGATGCTGGTATACCAAACATCTTAGTTGCAATTTCTTTTTTCTCTTTAAATGTAAACGGAGATTTATCCGAACTTGTATCATTAGAAGTTCCAATATATACATTTGCCTTACCAAATTCTGATACTAAATTTTGGTATGCTGCGTAATGTCCTTTATGAAATGGTTGAAAACGACCACCATAAACAACGATTGATTGTGTAACTTTTGGTTTATCTACTTCTAATAATAAATTCATGTGTATAAATATAATTAAATCAAAGTATTCTGATTTTGTAACAAAAAGTTAATCATTTTTGATTGTTCGAATTTATGATTTTTTGAAAAAGAAAGGAAATGTTCTTGATTATATACACATATTTCTTTCACATTTCTTAAAAATTCATCTTTTTCTTCTTTTGATTTATTGTGAAATTTCATTATTTCATGTATTGCTTTATACATTCTATTTGAATCTTTTGTTTCCATATCATAACTTTCATCAATAAATCCATCAAATGTTTTAAATCCCAAAGAACGAATATATTCTAGTGATTTTGCAGGGCCTAATAATATAAATGGTTGGCAGTGGCCGATTGGTTTCCATATTTTTTCAGAAAGATATCCTGTTGCAAATTCTTTATCTTCGTGCCCATGTGGTGTTTGAAAAAATATAGATTCGGTAACAATACTCATGTAAGAATTTAAATATATATCTTTATTTTCAAATCCATACCCAGCTATTTTTGTTAAATCATCGATATCCAAATGTTTGGAAGTATTTTTTACTAAATCTATAAACACATCATCATCAAACATATACCTATGTTCATCTATAAGTTGTTGAGAATAAAACTTTTTATCCCAAGAAACTAAAAAGTTATCTAAACCCGCTTTCCACAAATCATATAATACTTTTATTCTATGTGGTTTCCAATGTCTACAAAGAAATAAAAAATCTTTCTTATCTTTACCAATTGATTCAATAAACTCATCGGAGGTAACTACTGAATTTTTAGTAGAACCCATCTTGCCTACTTGTGGTTCATCGTTATTATTCCAATATGAAAAATTGGGGTTAGTTAGTGTATTTAAAAATTCTTGTGATTTTGCTATTAAAGCTTGGTTGTAATCAAGTACTTTTACTTTTCTACCCAATTTTTCAATATTTTTTTTCAATTTAAAATCTTGAAATATAAAGTATACCTTTTCATTTGGTATTTCATTTTTGTCAATAAAATTAAATATTTTTTCAAAATTTTCTTTATTAACACCCAATCCTCCATCTATAAAATAACTTATAACTAAATTACCATCGTAATTTTTAATTTCTTCAATTGCGGTTTTAGAAATAAATTCTAATGCCAATTCGGAATGTATTGAACTTCCTATTCCAAAAAACTTTTCAAAATTACCAAATGGTTCTATAATATAAAACCATTCTTTTCTTATTCCTTTTTTTTCTCTATCTTTTATTATTTCAAATATGGATTTTCTATTACTGTATTCCGATAAATAATTACTATTATATACTGCCCAGTCATCTCCCCATCTTTGTCTAAAATATGGGCCTGATTGGTCAAATTTAAAATCAGAAGCTCTCGCAATTGAACCTAAAAATTTAGGATTTAAACAATTTGGTTGTTCACCATTATGAGACATTATATCATACCCAAATATCAATTGTTCTAACATTTTATAGTAATTTATTTTTTTAATTTATATTTTGATAAAAATCCAGAAAGGATTTCTTCAACAAATTTTTTATTTAATTTAGAAGATACATGTCCTAAAAACCACTGGTTATCCATTATATGTTTTATTTCTTCTAATGTTTTATCATGATGTTCCATAAATAGTATGTCGGCTAGTTCATTCCAATCCGTTTTATTTCTATTTGGATATGTTTTTATATTTTCAACATTCCAATGTCTAATTGCCCACTCTGTTATGCCACCATGTTTTGTAATATTATCTTCTTCGTAAAACCAATGATTTGACCAATCCACCATATCTATTAAATTTTTAACATATTGAGTATCGGAATAATCATATATATTATCCATATTCCAAGTATTTGGTATATATTTTCTATCTAATATAGCTTCTGAAAATTTATCTTTATCGGTTTCTCTATAATTAGGAAATCCCATTCCAAAATCTTTTGTATAACTTTTAGAAAAATTATTTTGAATATCAAAAGTCATATATTCTATTCCTTTTAATTTTAAATAATTTTGAAGTTTTAGTATTGCTTCAAAGTGGTATATTAGACAATTATCATTTGATAAAATGTATTTTACAAAATATGGTAAAAATTCTTTTATTTTATTATCAACATGTCCTACACCATATCCTCCTGTTAAAAACCAATATCCATGCTGGCCATTGTAAGATTTTTCTTCAATCCAATCGGATGTGTGTGCCAATCCTTCTAACTCTATTCCAAATTCATCCATTTTTTCTTTTGATATAAAAAAAGATTGTCTTGAAAAATTTGACCATTGTGCAATTACTGAAATATCCTGTGGTAATACTCCTTTTTTTAATAATTTTTCAATTCCGTATATTATAGAATTTGCTATTGTGTGATTATCATTTGTAGCACTTCCATAATTTAAAACATTTACATCATATAAATCTTTTATCCAATGTGGCCATCTCCACATCTCTATAAAATCATTTTCAAAATCAAAACAATTACCTTCGGTATTACATCTCCATTCTTGACGTGTAAAAGAACATCCACTTGTTATTAAATATTTCATTTATTATGCAGTTTCGTATATTTTTTTTATTGAATTTGGATATATTTCATTTGTTAAAATATTGAAATTATCTTTTGAATAATTATTATAATCTTCCTTAAATTGTTTTAATTCTCTTTTTGATAGAGACATTACTTTTTTAGTAAAATTTTTAACACCATCCATTCTTTCCAAATCGTTTTCTATATCATTATATGAGTGGTTCCAAAAATCATACCTATATTTTAATCCCATATTTTCTAACATTGATATTGTATTAACTTTTGAAATCATAATAAATGGATGGCCCATCAAAGTTGGTTTCATTGTTTTTTCTGAAATGTTATTCCAATTTAAAAAAGTATCGGATGTTCCTCTTGAACGTTGGGTATGGTAGAATCTAGTTTCTGCTACAATATCAAAATAAGAATCTAAATATGAAACAAAATTATAAGCATTGTTTCTTTCTCTATATTTTTCGTAATTTTCATAATCATTTAAATGAGGTAATTCTTTTAATATTTTCATATTAGCATATTCCTCTCTAAATGCAACCGGTATGAAATCATCAAATAAAGATGGTTCGTAATCAGGACCGGTTGATGCCCATATAAAATCTTTTATATAATCGTTCTCATATAAAAATTCTAAAAATTGTAATTTATGTATTCTGGTATGACCGGCATAAAACATACCTTTAAATTTCCTTAAAACTTTATTAGAGGCCATTTCTACTTTTTTAAAAGCTAGAATGTTTTGAGGAATTATACTAGTTGGTTGGATGTAATGAAACATTAACTCTTCAAACCACAATTGGTTATCTCTATTTTTTACTAAATTTTTAGATATTACATAATTTTCAACCTTAACTAAATCACACAATTGGTCTATATGATTTTGATTAATTTCTTGATTGTCATATGTTGCTAAATCAAAAAAAACATTTTTTAATGGTATTGATTTTACAAAAGAATTTATAAAATCATGCATTCCCATTTCAGGAGAATCAAAAGATTGAAATGAAATAAATAAAGATGTATTTAAATCTATTGAATCTAATTGTACCAATTCAAATTTAGTAAATAAATCAAAAGATTTAATAAGTTCATTAAAATTGGATTCAAATGAACCTGGTAGTATTTTATATCGTTCTAAACTATCTGTTTTTTTTAGATGAACAAAACAAAATTTTTTCATAATTAAAACGATTTATATACAAACGGGTCTCTTTTTTTAAGTTCTTCTAACTTTTTTTTGATTCTTTTTTTTGTTTTATAATCATCGTATTTCTTTACAAAAAAAGAAATTAGAGGTATTTTTTTTAATAATTTTTTCATATTTTTTTAATTTTGATAATATAATTCAGGATATTCAACTAATAAATGAATACCACCTTCTTTAATTGCATATTGATATGCTAATTCTATATCTTTCCAATTTTTTAAATCGTGAAATTCAATATTTTTACAAATTGATTTAAACTCTTCAAAATAACTTCCTTTGTGTTGATGGCCGGGGTCCAATGGTGTATCACTACCTTTACCCAATCTAATAATCAAGTTTAATTTTTTTCCAGTCATTAATTCAAATTTATCAACGTGATTTATTAACTGATTTGCTGCAGATACAATAAAATCCCATCTAGGATAAAATGTAATAACTCTTTTACCGGTCATTGCCAATCCCAAACTCATTCCCATTTGTGTTTCTTCCATAACAGGAACTTCAATCATTTTTTCTTTTGGGACATTTCCCAAAGTTGTACTCATTGGGTTTCCCGCATAAATTATTTGTTGGCCGATGAAAATTGAATCATCTAAATTTGCCAAATCTGTCATTGCTTTTGTTAAAGCATCTTTGTATGGTGTATATTCCGGTGTGTTCATATTTAATTAAATAAGTGATGAAAATTATGATTTACATATTTTAAATTATGTATTTTTTTTACTTCGGTCAGAAAATCTCTAAACAAAACATTGGTTGGATTGAATACTTGTAATTCCTCTAAATAGTCTGCGGGGAAAGTTCCCCAATCTACTATCTGTCTATAATTTATACTTATGCCCCATTTAAATTTAGAATCTTTAAATATGTCAGTTATTAGTTCATAAAACATAAACATTTCTTTGTAGTTATGTTTACTAACTACCATTGAACATACAAATTCTTCTATTAAATGGTCTTGCGTTGCTAAAAATTTCAAATTTTCTATTAATCTATCCCACTGCCCATTCCATCTGGTTTTCTTTTCGTATGTTTCTTTTGTAGCGGCGTCTATACTAATTTCAATTGTTTTTATATACGGAGTGGCCTTCATCTTTTTCCATAAAGGTTCATCTAATAAATTACCATTTGTAATTATTTGCAATTGTTCTAATTTTGGATATTTCGTAATATCAAAGTTTAAAAGATAATCTCTATAAATTTTAGAATAAAACGGGTCACCACTTCCGGTAACCATAATCCTTTTCAGTCCTTTTGCAAAATTATCTTCTATTGATTTTAATAAATGTAATTTTGCTTTATGTTCTGGTGATTCTAAATCATCATTTGGTATTAGATTAACTCTACAAGAAGGACATTTTAAATTACAACTTCTATCAAATCCAAAAAGAATTTCTTCAGGAGGAGTTTTAAAATTGATTATATCTTCTTCGGTGTGTATATTGTAAACTTCTTTAAAATCTTCTATTTCTCTAAATAAATAAGGTTTTCTACCTGTATTTATTAGTTCATTTAATCTTGGACATATTGTATGATTACAATATTTGTAACTTCCATCCATTACCGATTTACGAATATTTTGAGCTGGTTCCGATGTCCAATTTCTCATAACATCATCGCTTTCATTTACAGGAAACCAATTTTCTTTTCCAGTTTCGTCTACTCTAATGCTTTGAGGTGCCCAAGAAGGACAGCATATGAATTGAGATGACCATTGTACATCACTGTACATGAATGGCATTTCACATACATATTTTTTTAATATTTCCTCTTTATTATCCACTATGGTTTTGAGTTTGGATTAAATTCGTTTTTATGAGATTTATACCATTGTAAAGCGTTTTCTAATCCAGTTTTTAAATCGTATTTTGGTTTCCATCCCAACTTACGCAGTTTCTCATTAGAAAGTAATCTAACGGGTATCATTGGGGCCTTATTACTTACATACTCAATTGTATTATTATTATTTTCAACCTCTTTAATGGTGTTTAAAACCTCATTAACACTGTATCCTGTTCCATAACATACATTGTATATATCGTATGTATCTACATTTTCTGCAACACATATAAATCCACCAACCATATCGTCTACATGGATTACATCTCTAATTTCCGTACCATCACCCCATACTGGAATTGGATTTAAATTATCTGCAACCTTTCTAATGTTTGCAGGAGTAACATGACACTTTTCATAATCATATTTATCATTTGGCCCAAATGCATTTGAAGGTCTAATAATAACACATTGCATTGGGTTATGAATGTGGTTTGATAAGAAATCACAAAGTGTTTCACCATATCTTTTCATATTACCAACTGCTTTGTAAACAGGAAATATGTCAGGTGTTTGACAATTTTCAGTTTCATAACAATAATCATTACCTAAATCAGGATAGACGGTATTTGAAGAAATATACATAAATTTACGAACTTTGTTTTTCCAAGCTTGCTCCATTAAATTTACATTCATTTCCACATTTGCAGTAACGTGCAATAGAGGATTAACTTTTGTATCCAATGCATTTGATGTATTTGCCGCACAATGGAAAATTACATCGGCTCCTTCTGTAACTTTATTACAAAATTCTGCAGTTTGTAAATCTCCTTTTAAGTGTTCTACATTTTCCCAACCTTTAAAATCTTCTCTTAAATTTCTACCAAAGGTTACTGCTCGGATATTTGTATACCCTTGCTCCCATAGAGATTTGATTAATCTGGACCCTATGAATCCACTTGCTCCTGTAACTAAAATTTTGTCTGTTTTTTTCATATTTTTTTATTTGAATATATCCCAATTTAAAACTACATCATTTACAAATTTTCTTGTCAATATGGATGATGTGTGCCCATACCAACTTTTTTCTAAATATTTTTTTTGTTCATCTAAATCCATACCATTCATTTCTCTCCATAATACTTTTGGTAAATTATAATTACCATCGTTAATGTTATAATCGAAATTTCTAATACTCCATTCTATTATTCCACCAAATGAAGATACGGAATTTTCTTCAAAAAACCAAAAGTATTTTTCAAAGTCAATTCTATCCGAATACATTTTTACATATGGATTATTTTCTATTATAGTAGGTTGTTTCCAAGTATTTTGTATTTTTTTTTGTTCTATCATTTGTTGATACGGTGTTCCAAATTTTACATTGTCCCAAGTATCATATGGTGGCGTTCTGGTATCTAATGCATTTTTAGAAAAATTATTATTCATATTAAAAGAATAAAATTTAGTAACTCCTACTTTTTCTAACCAACTTAATAATCCAACCAATGAGTCAAACCAATCAATATATCTTTCTTCTTTTGACATTACCGAATCTAAATAATGTGCTGCAAATTCATCAACTTTACCAGGATGTTCCGTTAAATTATAACCACCTGTTAGATAATAATACCCATGTTGATAACAATGTTCTTTTTCATCAAATTTAATAAAATCGTTTGTATGTGGATGTGAATCATTTTTTTCTAACCATAATTTTGTTAAATCATTTTTTGGATTTTCTAAATATTTTGATGGAGAAATAAAAAAAGAATTTCTAGTTAACGTTGTCCATTGTGCAACAACTATTATATCTTTTGGATTAATTTTCTGATTATAAATTAAATCACTTACTTTATAGAATATTGAACGACATATTGTTTTATTATCATTTGTAATTGTTCCGTAATTATGAAATTCGGCATCTTTACCCAATGTTCTCCATAACCAATGAAACCAAGTATAATCTTCTTTTACATCATTTTTCCATCTATCTTCTTTTTCTGGTAAAGATATATTAACTCTATAATTGTGAGTAAATGAACAACCCGATGTAACTATATGTAATTTATTTTCCACAATAAAAATTATACGTTTTTTGTAATGCTTCTTTAAATCCTAATTTTGGTAATAACACCAATTCTTTTTGTTTTGTAGTATCCATTTGTCTTCTCATATCACCATTGGGTTTTGTAGTATCCCAATTTATAGATATATCTTTACCACTAATTTTAATCAATTCTTCAATCATAGATTTAATAGTAATTTCTTCACCTGCACCAAAATTTACAGTCGTATGTGTGTTCATTTCATATAATTGAATAATCGCATCTGCAACATCTCCTGCATATACAAAATCTCTAATAGGAGTACCATCACCCCAAGCTTCAATTGAATCGGTTGCCTCATGTATTTTTTTACATTGAGTTGCAATTACAGTTCCATTTCCACTAAAATCATCATACTCACCAAAGATGTTTGCCGGTCTTATGATTGCCCAATTTGTATAATTGTATTGAACTTTATATGCTTCTAATAAAACTTCACCCATTCTCTTACTCCAACTTGGAAACCAATCTGCTTCGGATGGTAGGGTTTTCCATACACTATCTTCTACAAATGTTTCTGCAGGTGCGTATACTCCAACTGAACTTACGAATACCAACCAAATGTTATTTTTTGCACATTGGTTTATTATTTCAGTATTAATTTTAAATGATGGATATAAGAAATCTACCGGACTATTCTTTGCTCTTAATGGAGAACCTTTAACTCCAAATGTATTAAATACCACATCAGGTGTTTCATAAAAGAAAAGATTTTTAACATTATCTTCTATTGTTAAATCCATTTCATAAAATGTAAAATTATCTGATTTTGGTAAATTTTTAGAATATTTTAAATCTACTCCAATTACATCGTAACCTTTTTGTAAAGATTTTTTCACTAAATGTATTCCTACTAATCCGCTGCATCCGGTTATAATAACTTTCTTCCTTCTATTTGCATTTGTCTCGTTACCCATTCTTTTTCTATTTTTTGTAAATTATTTTTAAACATTGTTTTATCTGCGAACGATATTAAATGTGTTCTATTATGTATTAATTTTTCTTTTATTGAAATATACCAATTATGTAATTCTTCTAATGGTAGATTTGATATTCTTTCAATCTCATTACAAACTTTTAAATATCTTTCTTCATTATTTTCGATTTCATCATAACTTTCATCAATAAATCCGTCAAAAGTTTCAAATCCAAATGACCTTAAATATTTTAAATAACCATGTGCACCAAATACTATAAATGGTTGTAATACTGCCATTGGGTTACATATTTTTTCAGTAAGAAATATATCTTTTTCAAAATTGGTTTCAGTTACAATGTATATGTAGGAATCTAAATAAATTTCTTTTTTAAATGCTTTTGCAACTTCAAATGATTCTTTATCTTCCGAATTTTGAGTATCAACCTCAATTGGTATTTTCTTTGAAAACAATTTCTCTGCTTCTAAAATTTCTAAATCAAATTTTTCATTTCCAGTTTTATATAATGCTTTATTTTCTGATTTTTTAAGAAAACTAGCATATATTTTATCCCACATATTTTTGCTTTCTAAAAAACAACCAAATGTATATCTAAAAGGTTTTTGAGAATTTCTATTTAAACATACAAAATGTTTGTTTCTTTTTATATCAATCTCATCTTCTTTAATAAAAGTAGTTTCGTATCCAAGAGTATTATTTGGTTTATATTGTAGTTCTTTTATTTTTTTAGCAGTTGATGTTAAAATACTATCTTCAAATAAAAAGGTATACCCCAAAGTTTTTATTTCAGGAAGTAATTCAAATAAATTTGAGGTTCCAACAAAAAATATAAAATGAGAAGGATGTAATCCAATGGATTGTATATCTTTATGAAATGAATTTATGAAATTCATATCTGAAAATGGTTCGTGCGAATAATTGATTACAAATTTTAATTTTTCCCACTTAGCCATTTGTATTGCTTTAAATGGTATGTTTTTTATAAAAGATGTACTATATTTTTTATTCGTTGTAGATATTCTATCTTCTGCTATTAAATTTCTATGGTCACCATAAAGTTCTATTGGATAAAAATAAAATCCCAAAATATCAATATCTTCATTTAAATAAACATAATCTTTTCGATGTTTAATTAAATTATGATATAGTTCCGAATGACAAGTATGTAAAATAAACTCTTGAGTATTATTATTATAATCATATTCTTCGTTTGTGTGATTATATTTTAAAAAAACTTCTCTGTGCCATAAATTTGGATATGGTCGGTTTCTCATATAATCTTCTCTATCAAATATAAATTTTATCATAAATTGTTTTTTAAAATGCTATCCATTTACCAGTCCCGTAATGTGGAAATTTTGATTTATATGTATAATATATTACATCCGATGGAACTTCTCTTTTTGTATTCCAAGTTGCTTCGGTTGGTGTATACGTTGATACTCCATTATCTTCTACGACAAATACAATTGGTAAATCAAAGTTTTTTGCATATTTGTGAACTTCATAGAATATACCACTTTCAAATGACATATCACCTACAAACACAAATACTTTTTCATCACCACCCTTTGCCTTAATTCCCATTGCCACTCCCAATGCTATTGATAACGTCCCACCCACAATTGCTGATGCGTAGAATTTATCGTCTATATCACATAGAGTAATAGATTTACCTTGTAAGATAAGTTCTTCGGCATAATCGGCCGAAACACCCTTTAATAACCAATGATAGTGAGAACGCCATGTACTAAATACCCAATCATTTTCTGAAACTCTTTTGAATATTTCTATTAGTTGTTCTTCGTTTCCGTTTGATAAGTGAATTGGGCCCCTTATTTTTCCTGCCTCCCAATGTTCTACTATTCTATTTTCAAAACGAATAAGTTTTTCTGTTGTCCATCCAATTTCGGTTTCAGTTCTTACTATTGGATATTGTTCTAAATTTTTAATCATTTGTTATATTTTTATATAAAAGTTCTGCTATATTTTTGTGTCCATTTATTGAAAAATGTGCATTGTTAGAATCAATATCATCGGATATTCTTAATTTATTATTTTCTATGTGATTTTTTAAGTTTTTTTCTCCTTCAAAATTAACTATATTAACTTCTTCATTTTCTAATAAAAAATAATCATATAAAATAAAATATGGTTTAAATCCTTTTGAAATTAAATAAGAATTTAATAAATAAATTTCTTTTTTATCAATTTTACTTTGATATTCTTCATCAAATATATTCAATACAAAATTTGAATAATAATCAAATAAAGGTTTAAGTTTTGGATTATCATTATATGGACTATCCGAAAATAATGCACTATTTAAATTATATTTAATACCATTCCAAAAAATAGTTTTCCTTTGTGGCATGGTTAATTGTATTATTGCAATTTTATTTTTATATTCGGATAAATCCGTTTCATGTATATAATCGAAAGTGGTTTGAAAAATATTTTCATTTGAATTACACGATTCTGATAAATTTATATAATCACAATTACATTTTGTAGATAATACTTTTGAATATCTCAATTCTTCTCTTATTTCAAAATATTGTGGCTTTCTTTCATTAAGATTATATCCGTATTGATTTAAAATATCTGCATTTTCTAGGCCACCACCTTCGGTAAAACTACAACCATTGAATAAAATAAAATCTGGATTCATTATCTATCTCTTTTTTGTAATATTGGATTTGTTGTTGGCCATTCCATTTGGTATTCTGGGTCATTCCATTTAACTACACCTTGCTCATCTGCATCCACATAACCATCTTTGTAAAATAAGTTATAGTGAAACATACAATCAGTTAATGCATAGTGTCCGTTTGCAAATCCTGGTGGAACTAATACTTGATTTCTATCTTTCTCAGATAAAATAAAAGATTCCCATTCTCCTGATGTTGGTGAATTTAATCTCATATCTAAAACAACTAAATAAATGTCACCCACTGCAGCCTGTACTAACTTCCACGTTTTACTATCCCAATGTAATCCTCTTAATACTCCTTTGTATGATTTTGAGAATCTACCATGAATACTAATCTCACTCTTATCATAGTGTATTTGTGTCATTACCGGATGTTCCTCTGAATGAAATGTTGTAAATATCTCACCTCTATATTCTCTATAAATTGATGGAGTATATATCGGTACTTCATAACCAAATTTTTTTGATGGAGTAATTTTAAACTCATCCCATTTGTTACTCATATTATGTTTGATTTGCGTATCCTAATGGAAAACCATTTCTAAATTCTGCACCCATTTTTGGAACTATCATTTGATATGCCATTATGAGTTCTTTAATACCTCTATCTAAATCCCATTGTGGGCCCCATCCTGTTGATTCTAACTTATCGTTTGATACAATGTAATTCCTCTTATCTGGGTCCTCATAATAGTCATCGTAGACCACTGCAAAGTCTTTTACATGAGTTTGTATTTTTTCTAATAACTCTTGTTTTGAAAGATTTGCTTTACTCAATCCCATGTTAAAAACTTCACCTTTATATTTGTCATAATGTTGAATCATAAAACAAAAAGTAAATGCTACATCCTGTATGTGGATGAAATTTCTTTTAAATTGTTTTTCGAATACAACAATATATTTGTCAGTTATTGCTTTATAAACAAAATCATTTACCAATAAGTCCGTTCTCATTCTCGGTGATACTCCAAACACAGTTGCTAATCTAAATGTGATTGCATCGGTACAATTTCTTAAAAAGTTTTCTGCGTCACATTTGGTCTGTCCATAAACTGATATTGGTGTAAGTGGTGATTCTTCCGTACATTCTAATTGACCTGTACTTAAACCATAACCACTATTTGTGTTTGGATATAAAATCTTTTTACCCTTTCCGTTTGTAAATTTAACAATATTAACTATTTGTTGAAAGTTAATTTCTTTAGCCAATTGTGGGTCTTGTGCACATGCAGGAAATCCTACAATTGCTGCCAATGGAATAATGATGTCTGCTTCATTACAAAGTTTTTCCAACAGGGTTTCGTTACGGACATCTCCGTGTATAAATTTAAATTTTGATTTTGAGGTATATTGTAACAATGAAGTTTGATTGAATAATAATTTATCTAAAACAACCACTTCATAACTTTGTTCTAATAGCTTTCCAACTAATACTGAACCCAAATATCCTGCACCACCTGTAATTAAAACTTTCATATTAAAAGAATAAATTTTCTAAATTTGCTTTTGATAAATAATTTCCATTATGAGACAATTCCCAAACTTTATATCTGTTTTTATTTTTAAAATCTAAGAAAAATGCTAAATCTTTTCTATGTGGAAAGTCTTTGTTCAATACTACCAATTCTTCCAAAAAGGGTTCTAAATAATTTTTGTAATTTTCAGATAAACCAATTATTTCTTCATATGATAATTCTTTTTTAAATAAAAAAATCATATCAAATTCACATTCTAAATACATTGCGATAGATGGTACTTCAAAATTTCCATTACCAAATTGGTAAAATCCACCACCACCCATTTCACCAAACTTATATAATTGTTTTTCATTGTGATATTCTTTGGTATCAATGTGTTCACCATTTACATACAAAGAGAATGATTTTTTATTTAAATCATCATTTATAACTGCAATTTCTACAAATTCATTAGCTTCCTCTCTTGTCAAATTTTTCGTTATTTGGACAAATGTACTATCTTTAAACCAATATGTAAACATTAATGTTATAATTTCATTTTCATTTTGGTCAATAAATTTAACAAAAGATATACCAGAATGTTTACCACTTCTTGCAAATGCAAAACCTTCTTCATTTGGAATCATTCTATCCGGAAATATTTTAACTCTCATATATAATGAAAAATCTTCATCCATATATTTGTCAATCTTTCTATCACTAATATCATACCTACTTTCTGGTAAAACTATCCAAGGTTCAGCGTATCTTACAAATAAACTCATTTTAATTATATTTTAATTGTTCCACAAAAATTATAAAATTCTTCTAATTCTGGGAATGTTTTTGCAAAATTGGTTCCTCTTCTTTTATCATGTTCACTAAAAAATTGATAAAACCCATGTCTATTTTTCATTTGTTTTGTTGGGTCTTGTGGTGCAATCATCCAATCATGGATTCTTTTTAATTTTTGAACTTCTATATCAGAAAATCCAATATATTTTGGGTCAAAGAGTGGAATAGCGTAGTATGTAATTAGTTTCGTTTGTTCTAATATTTTTTTAGAAAATTCATATGGTAATACTTGAACCGTCTGATGATTTGGGTATCTCAAATATGATGAATCTAAAAATACAGCAGAATTCCAATATCTATCGTAACTACCATACATGTCTTTTAAATTATAAACTTCTTTAATTAATTTGTTATAATTAAATAAACTTAAAGCGTTATAAGTAGACATGAATGTTATAATAACTCTCGGGCATTGACTCATAATTTTATTTACATTATCCCAGAATCTATTGAATTCTAAACCATGTCTAATATATTCTGCCTGTTCTCCCCAAGTATCAACCGATGTAAATATTACCAATTGTTTTACTCTATTTCCATCTTCAATTTTTTTGATTTTTTCAATTAATTTATCAATCAATGCATCTGGAGCTCCTAAATTTGAATTTATTGCTAATTTTAATTCTCTATTTGGATTTGGGTTTTCAATAATATAATCCAATACTCCCCAAGTATCTTTTGATAACAAAGGTTCTCCACCCGTTATTCTAAAAGTATTTAAGTCTTTATATAAATCTGGCCACCATTTCCAAAATGCTTCGGTGTATGGATTTAATTCCGAATGTTTTAAAGGCATCTTATGTTCATCGACCAAATATTGTAAGTCATTAAATCTATCTAGAGTTGGATATGCACCATGTTCTTGTATTTCTTCCATCCATTGTGATGAATATGCAGGTGAACAATATGAGCATTTAAAATTACAAGCATTACTAAATGCAACTTCTACATATTTTGGATTGTAATCGTCTCTCCAATCCAATGCTTTAATTTCTTGCATATATGGTCTAGACCAATCTTCGGATGATTTAAAAATTCTATCTGAAAATAAATCAGAGTTGTCTTCAACTCCCCAACAATAGTCACATTCTTCAGGTCTAGTACCTTGTAACATTTCTTTTCTACGAAGTTTTTTATATCTTGTATTGTGAAGTGCCGATGGGTTTCGTGCAATTTCTGCTGTTGATATGGCGTGTGTACGTGGGTGGTGACAAGAGTGATTGTGACCAATTTGTAACGACAAAGTTACTTGTGTCCATTTTGCTAAACACATTCCAGGTCCAACAGAATCTAATTCATTTTTTATACCAACATATAGTGGATTTTGTTTTTCCAAATCCATTTTGTATTTTTCTGCCATATTATTTACATTTTACATTTATTAGGAAAGCGTTGTCGATTCCTAAAATATTTTCTTTATTTAAATATTGATATTTTTCTTTTAAATTACTCATACCATCATTTTTGTAATTTATTTCACCTTGTTGCATTTGTAAAATATATCTTCTTTCATTTGCAGCGGTTGTTTCACCTTTTGCCCACTTATCTATACCACCTACACTAATCAATCCTTCTGTTTGATGTGGTAAACATAAAAATTTACCATCTCTTCTATGTGGTAACGATGTTGATGGTATTTTTATTTCTTGCTCAACAAATTCTACATTTTTAGAAAAAGTTTTATGCATCAAATATGAATTATCTTTTATAACTTTATTAAAATTTAAATTTAAAATAAAATGTTTATTATTAGAATCTTTATTTAATGAATCTATTATTTCTTCTTGTGTTAAACATTTATTCCACATTTTTATTTTAGAAACAAATCCTTTGAACCATTTATTAGGATTTCCGTTTTCCCAAGATGGTGTATGTCCTATATAAAATGGTTCTGCACCATATCTTTTTAAATCATTTTCATAATCAATTGGAGATTGTGTTCCTGTTCCATTTCTCGCATCACTTTCGTTTCCATTTAAATAAAGATGCATTTTTTTATTCTTTACATCGACTGACATGGTTACCCAAGTCCATTCACCTTCATATCGTTTCATCCATTGATATATGTGATTCTTTTTGGAATCCCACATCATAGAAGTATATGCTCTACTATTATTAAAAGAAATACCCCAATCAAATCCTGGTTTTCTAAATATTGGATACTCTACGAATATTCTTTCATTATCTCCTATTAAATAAATTGGTGCTTTTTCTATTTGTTGTTCTGCTTTTACTAATATTGAAATTGTATGATTTTCATTTAAACATCCTCTTAATTGAGATGATGGTAATAATTGTGTAACCGAATCAATTCCATTATATTTAGCTACATTTTCAATTTTAGGTTCATCTATATATTTTTTGTCAGTATATCCTTCTAATTGACATCTCCAAAATAGGTCATCATCTTCCATACCCCAATCCCAATAATCATTTGAGTAACCATTAGTTTTTTCTACTTGCTCTCTACTAAATAAAACAGCACCACCAAAATATTCTTCATATTTTAACATATAATCCGATTGAGAAATACGAACTGCAATGTGTTGAGGTGCGTCGGTTGGAAATGAATAATCACAACTATCATCTTCTGGTACCATATCAATATCATGCCATACTATGTAATCACACCCATCATCAAATGCAGCCTTTGCAGCTACATTTTTCATTAACCCTCTATTGAATAATTTATCATCACATTGATGTCCTAAATAGATAGCATGTTCAATTCCTCTATCATTTAAAAATTTATGAATGTGAGGAACGAACTTATTCATATGTTCTTCTCTATTTCTATATGGTACGCAAACTCCTAATTTCATTATAATAATACTGATATAAAATGATAATTACCCTCCGATACACTTGTCAATTCTCTATACTTACAAGTGCTTAATCCATCTTTTTCATTTTCCAAAATATCATTTGCAATATTACTAAAGAATTTTATTTGATTTATTCTTGTTCCTTTTTCTTTCCAAACACCATCTACATACCCATTTTCTTTGTGAGGTATTAGTTTGAATAGTGATTTCCTTCTTTTAGGAATTATAATTTCTTCTTCTTTTATATTTTGAATTTCTACTAAATGACAATTATTTATAATACCATCATTTCCATTCATAGATAAATCAAACAAGATTTCATTTCTAATTAAATTAAAATCATAATAACATAATAATTTTTCAGCTGATTTATACTTTTTAAAATTAGTTGTCAATGGTATTAATGTATTGTCATTCAATGTTTGAATTTCCAAATCAGAAAGTATTCCGTCATATATTGCAAAATCCGTTATAGTTCCTTTAAAAAAGTTTGGATTTTCCATTCTTATTGGGTTTCCACATCCAATATAAAATGATTCTTCATCTGGGTGACTATATATGTTTGCTAATCTAAATTTTTCTATACCATCTTCTAAATGATGAAAACCGATTTGTTTTTCTTCTACAAATTTTCCATCTTGATACATTGATATTTTTTTGTTTTTAAAATCTAAACAAAAAACAATTGTAGTGTATATGTTTGTAGTAATATCAGTTGTTATAGATTGAGGTTGCAATTTTTCTGACCAAGCTTCTACTTTATATCTTTTAAATGAATTGTATGTTATATTTAAATCGTATCCAGGAATTGAAAATATAGTAAAGTCATCATATTCTTTATTTGGATTTAATACAATATCATCTGATTTAAATGAAACGCTGATTGTTTTATTGGTTTCAAAATCAAAAATTTCTCTTAATTTATTACATTCAATAAATGAACTTTTTCCATTAAAATACATTCCTTTTTTATTAATGATATTTTTTGGAATAGATTTTTTTTCACAACCTATATTATATTTTTTACATCTATATAATAAATCATCATCTTCAAACCCCCATCCCCAATACTCATTAGAGTATCCATTTATTCTTTCAAAATCCTCAATAGGAAACATAGTTACTCCTCCAAAATATTCATCAAATATAATTCTCTTAACATTTGGATTAAATTCAAAATTAGTAGCTAAGTGTACAGGATGGTTCGGATATGAATAATCTGCTTTTATAGGTAGCATATCTACATCGTGAAATACGACATAATCACATCCCAATTTTTTAGCATTATCAAATCCAATATTTAATAACTTTCCTCTATTAAATGGTTTGTCATCTGCTTGCTCAACTATTATTAATTCAAAATCAATATTTTTTGAATTTAAAAATTCAGTTATTTCTTTTTTGAATAATTTTAGTTGAGATTCTCTTTTTTTATATGGAACTACTAATCCTAGTTTCATTATTTTTCAGAATCTTTTTTAGGTCTACCTACTATTTCTTTTACCGCTGCTGGTGTTGAAGTTGTTAAAGCTTCTAAATTATCCGCAATTGCTTTTGAGTTGTTATGAAACTCATATAGATAGTATTGTAATCTATCACTCCAATCTTGTTTTTCAATTTCTTCAAACCAAACCGTCAATGCATCTAATGAGTTAGATATTTTTTCTAAAGCTTTGACTTTTCTTTGTTCTAAAAGAAGAGATTCCGATTGAGTAGTTTCTTGTGTTTCTACTGATTTTTTTGTTGTTGATGTTGCCATTTTATTTCAATTTTAATATTAATTTTTCCGAATGATTGTTTATAGTTTGTTTTGTTTTTAATTTATACTTTATAGAACTTAAACCAAATTTAAAAGAATTTGTTTTTTGTTTAGTTGTTTCATAGAAAAGTATTTTTTCATTTTCAATCATATTATCATCTTTTTCCTCCCAATAATACTTCTCTAATATAGTGAATTTATTTGAATTTTCCAAAATTTTATATTTTCCAAAATCTTCGGAAGGCATTTTTATTTTATATGAATACTTTTGTTCTTCTTCGTTTCCTTGCACCGAATTGTCCATTTTAATAATTCTAGCATTACTTTTAAATTCCTGAGTATCAATAAAAAATTGGCCTACCGATTTACTAAATGGTATATTTAAAATTGGTGTAAATGTTGTTAATGATGAATCATAATTATTGCTATACAACATTTCTATTTCAGTTTGAGTCAAATCGTAATCAAAAATACATAAATTACTAATTTTTCCTTTAAATCTATTTCTCAAAGATAAAGAACCTATCCATAGATTTTTTTGAGAAAAATCCATTAAATTTTTTGTATTATCATAAAATGTTTCATTAACTAATTTTCCATCAAAATACATAGATGCAATACCATTAGATGTACTTAATTTGATTGTAACATTTGTCCATTTATTTTTTAGAATAGAATTATCATTCCATATTTGTATTATTTCTCCATCTTCTGTCCAATGTTGAAAAACTATTGCTTCATTATTTTTAATGAATACTCCTGAATCGTATCCTTCTTTGCCAACAATACACCCATCTTCCGATTGGTCATCATCAACAAAAATATCAAAAGATACGGTAAACGAATCCGAAAATACATAGTCCAATTTTGTATTTGGTTGAATAAATAGACTATTACCATTTGAGCAAATAAAGGAATTTATTTTCTTTTTAATTTCAGAGTCAACTTCAACTATATCAATAAATCTATGATATTCAAAAATATCTTTATTAAAGAATTTTATTATAGGTAAATTATCAGGAATTACTTTATTTATTCTATAAAGTAAATCTAAATATTCAAATCCGCCGCCCCAATAATCATTACTAAATCCATTTATTTTTTCAAAATGTTCTTTGGATATTTTAAATACACCGCCAGTATAATGTGGATATGGTTTTAATTTATGGATATCTAAAATTTTAGATGAGATGTGTGTAGGATATTGGATGTTTAAATTTGAATAATCACAACCTTCTTGTGGTAGTAAATCTATATCGTGAAATATAAAATATGAATACCCCTCATCTTTTAAAATGTCTACTGCAGCATTACATAATGCTCCATAATTAAATAGTGTTGGAGATTCTTGTTCTACAATATAAATTGTGTAATTTTCGAATTTATCTCCTAAATACCAATCCATATGTCCTAAAAACTTATAGAGTTGTTCCTCTCTATTTTGGTAAGGAACTATAATAGCTAACTTTTCTGAAATCATAACCTTTTATATTATATAGATATTATTTTTTTGAATAATTTATCCCATTGTTTATAATCATTGTCTCCCACATATTCAAACATATAGTCTCCATTTGTAACATCTATTTCAAAGTTATTACTTCTTAATGATTGATACATTTTTAAATATTCGGATGAGGATGCGTAGTCTTTTTTAATATCCGCAACCTGTTTAATTCTTTCTATACAAGTGGAGTCCCATTTAAAATGATGTACTTGAACATTGTATTCCTCAATAGGTGCAATTAGTGGGTGATTCCAACCTTGCCATCTCCATGTAGTGTGTCCATCTATTTTTGCGTAATGTTGTCCTGGTGTGATTTCTATATAACCTTTCATTATACATACCTTATTAGGACATGCACCACTCATTGGGTATCTAAAAAATCCTGCAACGGGAAATTGGTCAAATATATTTTCTTTTTTATTTATCTTTGGGAAATCACCAATTTGTCCTACTCTATCAATAAACCCACCTCTTACTAACTCCCAACCATTTCTTTCACATTCTGATATAATCTCATTTAATGATTTTGAATAAATGTGAAACTCGTCATCGTCTGAAACTATCCACCAATCATCAGGAAATAACATCTTTGTTTCATTATATAACTGAGTAACATATTCCCAATTGAATTTTTCTTTTGTTACTCTTTCTATAATTTTAGCTTTATCAAATTGTTTAGTTATTTTTAAAACTTCATTATAAGTACTTGACCCTTCCCACTCATAAACTACAACATACATTTCGTCTACCAAATCTTTATAATGATTCAGCATGTGCCACAATGTATCCGTTCGTGAACCTGTTACTGTAACTAATCTTATTTTTTTATTCATTCTTTTTTTAAGCTTTTCTAGTTAACAGTGTTAAACCTGTACTGGTAACCTTTTTATCAAACATACGATAATTTTTTAGATTTACCAAATTCCACTCACTATTTTTTTCTAAATCTTTAATATATTTTGCAGGGCCATCAAAAGGAACAAAATCTTTCTTTGCATCTTCGGTTACTACAAATGTATCATGATAATTTTGGTCTATGTCGTGAATGGTAATAATTCCATTTTCAGACATAATTGTAGAATATAATTCAAAATCTTTTTTAACTCCTTCGTATGAATGGTCTCCGTCAATATGTAAGTAATCTATTTTAATATCTTGTCTTACAAAATAATCATAGAATACTCTTTCGGATGTTTCCAATATAACTTGTGGTTGAAAATGTTTTCTTAAAAAAGAATTTTCCTCTGTCCAATCGGTAAATCCTCCAACACCATTTGCTGCATCAATAATTATAGTAGTTCCGATATCACCCCATTCTGGCTGGCACTTTCCTTCAAATATATTTTGAGAGTGTAAATCCATTCTTGCTTGTGTCATAAGACGAGGTATAAATCCACCTCCTGACCCAATACAGACGCATACCTTTGCTCTAATAAATTGAATGAAAGAGTATACCAAAAGTCCGTCTCCTAAGTGTAAATCGGTTGCACCATGTGTCCAACGATATTTAACTGGTTCCAATTTCATATCACCATTTTCTTCAATTGTATGATTATTGGTAAGATGTTCTTTTATTAATTTTTCATTAAGTAACTGCATATTTGTGTAACCCATTTTTCTTTGTTAGTGTATTTTTCTAGTCCTTTTTTTAATTTACAAAACTCTAAATTTACTTTTTCAAATCCATCTTCTTGTAATTCTAAATATCTTTGGTGAAATTCTCCTTTACTACTTGCTCTATATTTGTAATCAATGTGTTTCATCCAATCGGTATGTATAATTGGAACTTTACCACTATCAACCGCATCAAATATTGCATATCCAAATGGTTCTTTTATATAACACCCATGAAATATTTGAAAATTACTTTCAAAAAATTTGTTATGAAATGTGTAATCAAATTCTATAAACCTATGATAGTCCGAATTTGTTTTTGACCCCTCTAACATTCTTTTGTAATCATATTTGTTTGAAAATATAATTGATGGAATGTAATCTAAATAATGTGCATTCTTTCTTGTCTCACACCTTGCAGCATATCCAATTTTATTAGTTATTATTCCTGTAAATGGTTTATTATGTTTCCATTCATAATAATTTGTAATGGTTTTTGTTTTTGGGTATTGTTTATGTATCGTATCCTTTTCATAACCTATCCAAACTATATTGTCTGAATTATCTAATATTTCTTTTTGCCATTCCCAATCTAATTTCGTCATTATATTTTCATAATCAGAATTCAAACCCAACATATCAGGAATAAACGCATGAACAAATGTAAGATATGTTTTATGTAAATAATTTTTAATGATAGGATTTGGTTTGTAAGAATGGTGTAAGAAAATAATCTTATCACATTCATCTAATATTTTATCAACTTCTTTTTCGTTTCCAAAAGTGTAGATTGCATCAATTTCTCTAATCAAAGGCCTACCATCAATTATAATTTTGTAATCTTCTTTGACTAATGGTAATACATTTTCTATAAAGTTATTGCACCAAATATCGGCACCACCAATAACATTTTTTCCGTAACCTGTTGTAATAAATACTATCATATTGAACCACTATAATTTAAAAATCTTTCCGACCTCATTGCTTCCAAATATTCACCTTTATAATTTTCAGTTTTATATTTACCATTTCTATCATATAATGGTGATTTTAATATTTCAGTATCTTGTCTTTCGGCTATAACAGACCAATCAAT
>Ga0102861_1000007_pt1 | contig 90953 bp, 87 predicted proteins | sample Colrivmeta1449B3_FD_78182 | JGI IMG/M metagenome (GOLD analysis project Ga0102861, IMG submission 78182) | Estuarine microbial communities from the Columbia River estuary - metaG 1449B-3 | ecosystem: Environmental > Aquatic > Marine > Intertidal zone > Estuary | place: USA: Columbia River... | reverse complement strand
TCTGAGGTTCATAAGATCACCTGTATAGAACGAAAGGGTATAATCTTTATTTAAGATCGTCTAGCGATCACTCATCTTTAGAAAAACTGCACATTAATTGGGGCAACTATGAGTACCAAGGTTCAATTAACGATTCCGCCCCAAGGCAAGCCCATCCAAATGGTCAATGGAGTTATTCAAGTTCCAGACCACCCTATCATTCCCTTTATTGAAGGCGATGGTACAGGACCGGATATTTGGAAAGCAAGTGTTCAAGTGCTCGATGCGGCTGTCGCTAAGGCCTATCAAGGAAAACGTAAAATCGAGTGGTTGGAAGTCTACGCTGGTGAGAAGAGTTTCAAACTATTTGATAATTGGTTGCCCGACGAGACAGTTCAGGCTTGTCGTGACTACTTAGTTTCAATCAAGGGACCCCTCACGACACCTATCGGCAAAGGAATGCGATCGTTGAATGTAGCGCTCAGGCAGCTCCTCGATTTGTACGTGTGTCTGCGCCCTGTCCAATGGTTTAAGGGGGTCCCTTCCCCTGTCAAGAACCCTCATTTGGTTGACATGGTGATCTTCCGTGAGAATTGTGAAGACATTTATGCAGGCATCGAGTTTGAGTTAGGGACCGAAGCACTAGAAAACTTTAAGTCCTTTTTATCCAAGACTTTCCCTAATGAGTTTAAAAAAGTACGTTTCCCCGACACCACTGCATTCGGCATCAAGCCTGTCTCTAAAGAAGGATCAGAGCGATTGATCCGAGCTGCGATTCAATACACGATTAAAAATAAACGGAAATCACTAACCCTAGTCCATAAAGGGAACATTATGAAATTCACCGAAGGTGGGTTCATGAAATGGGGTTACGAATTAGCTCAACGTGAATTCGGTGCCACTCCTATTGATGGGGGCCCTTGGTGCAAACTACCCGAAGGTATTGTTATTAAAGACGCTATCGCTGATATCACCTTGCAACAGGTATTGACCCGACCCACTGATTTTGATGTCATCGCAACGTTGAACTTGAATGGTGATTATTTATCCGATGCTCTTGCTGCCCAAGTCGGGGGTATAGGAATCGCTCCTGGTGGAAATATCAACTATTTGACCGGACATGCAGTTTTCGAAGCTACCCACGGAACAGCTCCTAAATATGCTAATTTAGATAAGGTTAACCCTGGATCCGTTATCCTTAGTGGCGAAATGATGCTTCGTTACCTAGGTTGGTCTGAAGCGGCGGATCTAATCCTAAAAGGTATGAATGGGGCTATTGAGTCAAAGAAGGTCACTTATGATTTTGCCAGATTGATGGACGGGTCGACTGAAATAAGTTGTTCAGATTTTGCCACACAGATTATTGCTTCTATGTAGTTATTTAAGCCCCTTCATACTGATTTATATTTATTTGTGAAAAAGATGGCTATAAGGTGAATACTTACGGCGCCGATAACAAAAGTTACTAACAAATAGTTTTATAAAAAAACCCGCCACTCATCTGAGTTGGCAGGTTTTTTTATTTGGTCAAATGTCTGACTCCATGAATATCATTACTCGTGAGTACTAGGGACCCTGACGCAGTGCCGACCTGTAACCTCTGGTCCGGGAGCCATTCTTCCACCACTCCCGTTTGGTTCTCCCAACTAATGGTCATTCCTGGCTGAGGCCATTTCCATACTCCTGAATCTTCTATTTCTTTTTGTTCAAAATAATGAGTTGCAATAGTCAGCCCTAAGTCCTTGATAGATGGAATCTCGATCCCCTCATCCTTTAAACTTGACGAAGGTAAAGCCGGGGGAGCCGTTACAGGAGATGAGTAAACATTAATCCCCAAGCCAATGAAGAGGGTGTCATTTGACCATTCGCCTATCAGACCCCCTAATTTCCTTAATGAGCCGTCAGCGCCTCTAGACACAAGATCATTGGGCCATTTGATGCCTAATCGACCGTTTTGAGGAATGACACTGATTACCCGGGACATAAAATCAATTAGCTTAAAGTCTTTAGTCTTAAGGTTAGGGTGAGCTAACGACATCCAAAGTCCTTGCCCGGATTGGCTAATCCATTCATGCCCCTGGCGACCCCTGCCTGATGTTTGTGATTGGGCAATAACGATCGTAGGCTTATCGACCTTTAAGGTTTTGATAAAATCCTGAGTGGAATCGACTTGTTCTAAAAAATAGGGCGTGAACATAGTGCGAACCATAAGGTTTGGTGGAGCTAACCGGGATCGAACCGGTGACCTCTTGCATGCCATGCAAGCGCTCTCCCAGCTGAGCTATAGCCCCAAGAGAATCTACATAATCCCACACAATAGGAGTAGAAACAACCTAAAGCATCAGAGTAGGTTCTATGATGTTTTATTAGACGGAAGTGAAGGATTTTTCTTCAACTTCTTAGCGGGGGTTTTGATGGGTGCCTTAGGCAAGGTTAGGTCAACATCACCGGTTCCTTTGGGAACTTTTATTTGATAAATTCCTGGGGGTGTTGAGTTAGTTAATAATTCAGGATTAAGCTTCTTAATCTCATCAACTGAAGAACGCGATTTTTGAGCGATATATGAAAGACGTGTTTGGGTTTTGATCGTTATGGTTTCATAGTCTAATTCGGGTAAGATCTCGTAAACATAGCCATAGATGGATGGATTTTTAGAAACCAGAATTGCTGCGCAAAGCTTGGGAACATAGTGTTTAGTCTCATCTCGTAGCCAGGGGCTCCGATAGATATCCCAAAAATTTGAGGACCCCGTTTCTCGGATAGCCCGTTCGAGTGAAAATGGACCAGCATTGTAAGAAGCGGTTGCCAGATACCAGTCGCCCATCAACTCATAAAGTCGACGTAAATATCGAGCTGAGGCGCGAGTAGATTTTTCAGGATCTCGACGCTCATCAACCCATTTATTTTGTTTGAGCCCGTACATGCGTCCCGTTGATCTAATAAATTGCCACATCCCTACGGCGCTTGCTCGGCTCTTGGCGGCATTAATATAACCGGATTCAATAAGGGCTAAATAAATGAGATCTTCAGGGATACCCTCCTCTTTAAAAACCTTTTTAATCATTGACATATATGGAGTTGCTCGACTTAACGATCTTTCCACATAACCTTTTTTACTACTCGTAAATATTTCGATCCAACCAAGTACATATTCATTAAGGTCGATTGGGAAATCGAATTTAAGCCCCAATTCAGCTCTCTGAATAACTCTAAGAGCCTCTAGGCTAGGCTGCTTCATTAATATATCTGTAGTTTCATACTTAAGAGGACGATTTTCATTGGTACTCTCGGCGTCTTCTATGAGCTCTTTAATTTGCTGATTAACTAATTGAACATCCACGCGCTCTAGGAGTTCATCAGGCCAGTTCTCGGAAATATCTTCTGCTTGAGCTATTAAAAGACTTGCACTTTCGATTTCATCCTCTTCCAGGAGAGATTCCGCTTCGGTTAGAAGTTCTTTCATCTTAATAAGATCTTCATTAATATTGATAATATTCAGCTTATTAGGTACATCTTGCCCCATCAACCCCGAAGAGATCAAGAAGCACAAGAAAACCGAGTTCTTAAGGCGAGACACATCTAGGTGGAATCTCATCCGTTAGTTAATGGCTCTCAGAAGCGATGAGCTTCTCGTATTCCAAGGATGACATCAAGTCACTCCCAGGTGAGAGGGGTTTAACTCTGATCATCCATGATTTACCATAGGGATCTTCGTTCACCCACTCGGGGTGGTCTTTCAAGTCTCCGTTGACTTCAGTGACTTCGATATCGATCGGTGAGAAAAGGTCTGAGACTGTTTTCACAGATTCCACGGTGCCGAATACTTCCCCAGCTTTATAAGTACTTCCGACCTCGGGGAGATCCACGAATACGACATCACCCAGAGCCTCTTGCGCATATTGTGTAATACCAATTGATGATTGTGCCTCACTGAGTTGTATCCACTCGTGGTCTTTGGTGTATTTGAGATTTGCAGGGTAAGACATAGTTATTCTCCTGGGTAGGGCAGACTAAGATCGTTTTCTTTGATAGAAAGGCACTTTAACTAATTCTATCGGGGCTCGACGTCCACGAATATCAATTTCAAGTCGGGAGCCTAGAGCAGCATTAGATAGGGGAACATAGGCCAAACCAATATTTTCTTTAGTGGTTGGACTAGGACCTGCACTGGTAACCCGTCCAATGAGATTCGAGGAAGAGAATACATTCATCCCATCCCGGGGAATATCTCTTTTCTCGAGGGTTTTAAAACCAACGAGCTTAGAACTTAGGGGTTTCGAGGTGATGTCCAACAAAGCCTCCTTGCCTATGAAGTGTGATTTTTGCATATCAATGATCCACTTAAGACCTGCTTCGATGGGATTTGTATTGTCATCTATTTCGTGACCATAGAGCGACATGCGGGCTTCTAGCCTAAGGGTATTTCTTGCGCCCAAGCCTGCCGGTTTAACAATTGGGGAAAGTTCCGATAGGAAGGTCCATAGATTGGTACACGAATGGGAGGGACAATAGATTTCGAATCCATCTTCGCCGGTGTAGCCCGTTCTGGAAAGAATGATATCAACCCCGGCTAGTTTAGTTTTTGTAAAGTGGTAATAAGGTATTTGTTTGATATCAAAGTCGATGGAAGGCGCCAAGATATCAACAGATTGGGGGCCTTGAAGGGCAAATAAGGCTGTTTGGTCTGAAATATTGGCTAATTCTACGTCGTTAGATTTCAACTGAGAAAAAAGCCATGCAAAATCCTTTTCAATATTGGAAGCATTGACGACTAATAGAAAATGATCTTGAGCATACCGATAGATGAGCAAATCATCGATGAAAGTCCCTTTTTCATTCAGTAGCGCTGAATACATGGCTTGATTGTCTGTAATCTTGCCTAGATTGCTGGGTATTAGGCTATCGATAAAAGCATGTGCTCCTACCCCTTTAATATCGAATTCCCCCATGTGAGATACATCAAAAAGGCCTACGCCCGTTCGAACAGCAAGATGTTCCGCAATGATCCCTGAAGGATATTGAATCGGCATTTCCCAACCACCAAAATCAACTAGTTTAGCGTTGAGGGATTTATGTATCTCATATAAAGGAGTACGTTTTAATTGATTCATGTAGGGTTTATTCCTTGGATGGAGTCATGGTTTTGATGCAAAGTAACTTATCGGGAATCCATTTAAGTATAGTTTGACCTTTTCTTTTTAAAACTTTTAATTGAACACGGATGGGGTATATTTCCAGCCCTTTTTTAATAGCCTTGGTTAATTCTTTGGCATAGATTGGGTCGATGTCTCTTGCAACGTCGAAATAATTAACATCGTTTCGCTGAACTAAGAAAACGAGGGCGGCGCGATGACCCTTTTTGATCATTAGTTGTAGTTCTCTCAGGTGTTTTGTTCCGCGTTCGGTGACGGCATCGGGAAAGGAGACCCAAAGACCTCGTTTTAGGGTTGTATTCTTGATTTCAATGAAGATTTCTTGAGCTTGAATCTTTCCCCATATATCAATTCTGCTCGATTCAGAACCATATTTGACTTCCGAACGTAGGTCTTTAATACCATTAAGCCCAAAGCATTTACCTGATTGGAGAAGTTCTAGAACAAGTTTGTGCGGGCTCGCCGTATCGACTCCAACCCAGGTAGGACCACGCTTACAAGCGAGTAGAGTGTATTTTAATTTACGATTTGGGTCGTCGACGTACTTAATTAAGGCCGGGTCGCCTGGTTCCCAACAAGAGGTCATCGAGCCTGTATTGGTACTATGTGCAATGACAGTCTTCCCGTTCGGCAATTCGACATCGACTAAAAAACGCTTATAACGTCTCAACATCTTGCCAATGAATAGATCGTTTGTAATGATCATAAATACGTCGGATAAGAAGGGTCCAAGATAAGATGGACTGCTTCAAGAAGATCCTTGGCAACTATGTCGGCATCAGGATCCATTGCGCTACCTCCAATACCCGAACGAACTTGGCACGTACGTGTTCCTGCTCGACGACCCGCTTGGACGTCAACCGTTCGATCGCCAATCATCCACGAAGTAGCAGGATTAATTCCCCACTCCGCTATGGCCTTCAAGAGCATTCCAGGATTAGGCTTACGATCAGGATGATCGGGATGTCGAAATTCTCCCTGCCCCTCAGGATGAAAGGGAGAGGCATAGAATGCATCGATGTGGGCTCCTTCGAGAGCTAGCTGGCGAGCCATCTCTTCGTTAATTTTATACAGATCATCGAAGGTATAGAGGCCGACACCAATACCACTCTGATTTGTAATCAAGATAACTCGAAAACGACACTCATTGAGGAGTTTGATAGCCTGAGCGGCCCCGGGTATTAATTCGAACTGGTTAATCTGATGAAGATACCCTACGTCTTTGTTGATTGTTCCGTCTCGATCCAAGAAGAAAGCAATATCCTGAAGGGGAGATCCCGAGTTCAACATATTGATAGTTTTACATATCTAAAAGGTTTCATTTACTATTAACTTAGAGGTTATTGATTTGATTAACAAAATAGTTAGCAGCGCAGATGAAGCTGTGAAAGATATACCCTCAGGAGCAACTTTAGCGGTTGGCGGATTTGGCCTATGCGGGATCCCTGAAAATTTGATCGCCGCCCTCTTGAAATCCGGGGTCAAAGACCTCACGTGTTTTAGCAATAATGCAGGTGTTGATGATTTCGGCCTTGGACTCCTACTGGCCAATAAACAAATAAAAAAGATGATTAGTTCATACGTTGGTGAGAATGGCGAGTTTGAACGACAATTCTTATCCGGAGAACTTGAAGTAGAGTTGACACCCCAAGGAACTTTAGCAGAGCGGATGCGGGCTGGAGGGGCTGGCATCAGAGCCTTCTATACCCCGACCGGAGCTGGTACAGACATTGCCAAAGGAAAACCGACCCAAGTCTTTGAGGGTGTTGAATGTATTTTAGAAAAGGGAATCGTAACGGACTTCTCGCTCGTGAAAGCTTCTAGGGGAGATCGGTTGGGAAACCTGGTCTATGACAAGACAGCGAGAAACTTCAACCCCAATGTGGCAACATGCGGACGTATCACCATCGCAGAAGTCGAGGAAATAGTGGAAGTCGGAGCACTATCGCCTGAAGAGATTCATACTCCAGGAATCTATATAGACCGTCTCATTTTAGGGGCCAAATACGAAAAAAGAATCGAAAAGATAGTAACCCGAAAACATTAACTGTTTCGAGTGAATATATGGAAATGGTTACGACTGTATTTTTTTGATTTGAAAAGATTCAAACCAGAGATGGGTTCGGGCTTAAAGGATTCATCGGACTCGAGAATTAGTAAACCAGCTTCTTCTAACAGATCAACCATCTCGAAGCGTAGAGTTGTCCAAAGTTGCTCGATACATTCATAGGGCGGATCGCAAAAGACAACATCGTAGCGACCAAGATTAAGATCTTTAATTGTGAGGACGTCATGGCGAATCACTTCAATCGGGTACGAGCCACAGTTTATTCTCAGCAGTTCTAATGCCTCAGCAGCACGATCGATAGCGACAACTCTTTTATAGCCTCTCGAATAGGCCTCAAGCGCAATACTGCCAGTGCCGGAGCATAAATCTAGGAAAGAACCCCTAGGATAAGGTTTTAAGAACGAAAAAAGGGCCTCTTTGGCTCGGTCAGAAGTAGGCCTAATGTTTGTACTTGATTCAATGGGTCCCTTAATGGCTTTACCACGAAGATCTCCAGCCACTACGCGCATCGTAGATCAATAGACCCATTTCATAAGAACGGATCCATAGGTATACCCGGCTCCGAAGGCTGCAAGAATGACATGATCACCCTTTGCCATTCGATTGGAGGTACGAGCCTGATGAAGCGCTGTCGGTATGGTAGCAGCAGTGGTATTTGCATACTGATCGATATTGATCATCACTTTATCGTCCGAAATGCCTAGGCGTTTTGCAGCGGCTTCGATGATTCTCGAATTGGCCTGATGTGGAACAAACAGCTTGAGGTCGTCCGAGGTCAGTCCATTTCGATCCAACATCAAACGTGCGTATTCACTCATGGCAACAACGGCATTTTTATAGACATCTTGGCCTAGTTGGACTGCATAATGTTCTTTATTAGCAACTGTTTCAAGCGAAGCGGGACGCTTGCTGCCGCCGGCTGACATGTAAAGTGAATTCGCTCCAGATCCATCGATTTTTTGTTCGAAATCAAGGATTCCATAATCACTAGTGACTTCACTCAAAATCACGGCACCTGCCCCATCACCGAAAAGAACAGCGGTCGTTCGATCCTCGGGATTGATAATCGAACTCATGATGTCAACGCCTACAATCGCAACCTTCTGATAGGCCCCCGATGCAATCATCGAAGCACCCGTGGTTAAAGCGAAGACAAATCCTGAACAAGCCGCGGAGAGATCAAAACCGAAAGCTTTGTTTGCGCCTATCTTTTCTTGGATCAGACAAGCTGTGGATGGAAACAAAGTATCAGGCGTAACCGTCGCCACGATGATGGCATCGAGTTCACTGGGTTCCACTTTGGCATTCTGGAGGGCCTGAAGTAGGGCGGGTACTGCTAATTCTGAAGCCCCTGTCCCAGGATCGACGATTCTTCTGTTCGATATCCCTGTTCGGGTTCGGATCCATTCGTCATCGGTCTCTAGGTGTTGGGACAAATCGTGGTTGGAAACTTCTCGCTCTGGATAATGCTGTCCGGTACCAATGATTCCTACTGACTTACCTAAATGACGTGTCAAATGTAACTCCTAATATCACTTTACCCCAAAGAATCTACTTATACTTACCGCGGGTGAAATCCGGAAACTTTACAGGTGCAGAATTGCGCGCAATAGAAATTTCAGACAAAGGTAATGGGGCGCTCCAGATGGCTGAATCGTAGACATCTATATCAGGGACATGGCCTTCAAGCATCGTCTGTACTAGGCGATAAGCCATAACGTAGTCCATCCCACCGTGCCCCCCCTTTTTTTTAGCTAACTCACCAATATCCGACCATAAGGGATGGGAATATTGTTTTTTCCAAGACTCGATAGTGGCCCACTTCTCTCCGCCCGCTTGTCCTTCAACGTAGATTCTGGGTGGGTAGTCCTCGAAAGCCCCTAGAGTTCCCTGTAGGCGGTTATGCCGCGTGTATGGACGAGGATTAGAGACATCGTGCTGGAGAAGCGCAGTTTTACCTTTTAATGTTTTTATCAGAGTACTATTGTGATCGCCAGTTATGTAGACCTCTTTCCATTTCGGATCTTGCTTATTCTCTACATTCTTTTCTCTAAAGAGGTCAAGACCTCTCTGTGGCCCACTCATGGAGACGAGATAATCAAAACGATCACCGGAATGAATATTTAAATAGGACGCTATGGGACCTAGCCCATGAGTAGGGTAAAGATTACCGTTGAGCCGAGTATGCCAAGCGCGACGCCAGAGACCTTCATCTCGATTTTCGAATAAGATCTGCCTCAAATCGTGCAGATAGGCACCCTCAACGTGTAAAACCTCTCCGAATATACCCTCCCGGACTAAGCGATTTATCAACATCTCAGTTTCTCCGTAGTTGCAATTTTCCAATTGCATACAGTGTTTTTGGGCTTTTTCGCTTGCGTCGACTAAAGACCATAGATCTTTTAGGGTGGTACCAATAGGACATTCGCTACCGCAATGTTTTCCCGCAGCTAGCGCCGCAAGCATAATGGGTACGTGCCATTCCCACGGGGTGGCTGTATAAACAAAGTCAATGTCATCTCGTGTAACAAGTTTTTCAAAAGCCTGAGGGCCATCGTGGTAAATAGCGGGTTCTTTTTGTCCATACTCTCTACAGAGTTTTGCCGCACGAACGGTTTTTTCCAATACAGGGTCGCAGACAGCAACAATTTCAGCCCCCTGTACTGACAATAAGTCATTCATAACAGAACGACCCCGTAGGCCAGTTCCCACGATTCCGAATCGGACTTTAGGGTGCCGTTCAAACGGGACCCCTTTCATAGATTTCCTTGTTGCTGGGGGGATAGGCGGATTCTCGGGATGGGCAAAAGATTCAATGTTCTCGCCGATAAGGGGTTGAAATAAACCCGCTACTGTAATACCCGAGGTACTACGAACTGCAGTTTTAAGAAGTTCTCGTCGCGAATATGTATCTGGTCGTTTGGAATGGTCCATGCATGCCTCGTTAATACTTAAAACTTTAATACTGATTACCTTACGTCGATAGTTGTAATGTTTTTTAATTAGATGACTTGATGGCAAACTAGAAGCAGATGAGAACTCTTGCTGTTATTCCCTGCCGACTCGAAGCGACACGATTTCCGGGTAAACCCTTAACCCTAATCCATGGGACAGCTATGGTCGAATGGGTTTATCGACACGCTCGCCAAGTATCTTCCATCGATCGCCTAGTGGTCGCTACCGATAGTCCTCGTATCATGGGGTACGTCAAGGATTTTGGTGGCGAAGCCCTTATGACCAGCGCTGAGTGCCAATCCGGTACGGATCGTGCTTACGAAACATCACGAATTCTTAGTCAGCAAGGTGATAACTATGATTTAGTCATCAATATACAAGGCGATGAGCCCGCTATGCATCCATCAGTGATTGAACAAGTGATAGATATGGCGACCCAAAACAAAACTTTCGACATCATTACAGCGGCATGCTCTTTCGAGCGAAGTGTAGATATCTTTAATCACAATATGGTCAAGGTTATAATCGATAACGCCCGTAGAGCTCTTTACTTTAGTCGATCGCCGATCCCATTTATTCGTGGCAATCAGCCTTTCTTGCCTACTTCCTTAAACCCATCACTATTGGCACATTTTCACTGTCACCTCGGTATTTATGCTTACCGTACTAATGCCCTTGCTCGCTTCGCTGGGCTCCCGATCGACCCCATTGAAAATCTAGAGAAACTAGAACAATTAAGGGCTCTAAGGCAAGGAATGTCCATTGGAGTTGCGCCGGCTCGATACTTATCATTAGGGGTAGACACACCAGAGGACGTTCCCTTGGTGGAAGCATTACTGACGCACAACGGTCTATTTAAACATTCATAACTACAAAGGTATCTAATGTCACACCATAAAGTAATTATCATCGGGACTGGACCTGCTGGTTACACCGCGGCCCTCTATTCATCACGAGCAAATTTGAGTCCATTTATCTTTGAAGGATCCCAACCCGGGGGCCAATTGACCATCACCACAGAGGTCGATAATTTTCCAGGATTTAGAAAAGGCATTCTTGGGCCTGAATTGATGGATGAAATGAGGGAACAAGTTTTAAGATTCGGTACAACGATTAAAACAGAAACCATTATAAAGGCTGACTTCTCATCTAAACCTTTTGTGCTAACTTCAGATCAATCTTCCTACACTGCAGATGTAGTTATTATTGCCACGGGCGCCTCAGCGAAGTGGCTTGGCATCAAGAAAGATGAAGAACTCTCGCGTGACGGTGGGGGTGTAAGTGCCTGTGCCACCTGCGACGGTTTTTTCTTTAAGAATAGAGAGATTGCAGTTGTAGGAGGAGGAGACACAGCATTAGAAGAAGCCACTTACCTAACAAAATTCGCTTCCAAAGTCTACCTCGTTCACCGCCGAGACAAATTGAGAGCTTCTAAGGCGATGCAAGATCGTGCCTTCAAGAATACAAAGATCGAATTTATATGGAATAAGGAAGTTTCTTCGATTGATACCCAAATACACAAGACGGCTCAGGGTGTTGAGGTTGAAAAGATATCTGGATTAAAACTTAAAGATACTCAAACAGGAATTTTATCCAACCTACCCATCGAGGGGTTATTTGTTGCCATCGGTCACTCACCAAACACTACCCTTTTTAAGGATCAGCTTACGTTAGACGAATCTGGCTACGTTCGAGTTACTCCAGGAACAACGAAAACGAATATTCCCGGGGTCTTTGCGTGCGGAGATGTGCAAGATAAGGTGTTCAGACAGGCGATCACAGCAGCTGGATCTGGATGTATGGCGGCGATAGAAAGCGAGCATTATCTATCTTCCATTGGTCTCGTCGATTAATTAACCCATGGGCCTTATATCCAATTTCCAGCATGACCGAAGCAGAGATATCATTGCTCGCATCGACTTGGGAAAGATCAAACACAATCTGAGCGCCTTGAAAGAGCAGTCTGGTGGGAAGCCCGTTTGGGCAGTATTAAAAGCTAATGCTTATGGACATGGCGCTGTCGAAATTGCCGAATCCATCAAAGACCGTGTCTATGGATTTGCAGTATCGACCCTCGATGAAGCCTTAGAACTACGGACCGCAGGTCTCGATAATGACATCCTGGTCCTGGGCGGTGTGAAACCCGAGGGATGGCCTATCGCGTCGTTACTGAATCTATCTATCGCTTTGGTCTCACCTGATAATCTATCGGAGCTAGTCTTGTTTCTCAAAAATAATCAATTGAAGATCCATCTAAAAATTGATACCGGTATGGGAAGATTAGGATTTTTGAAGTCCGATGTTTCACTTCATCAAGAATCTTTAAAGTTAATGAAAAACTCCATTGTTGGATTGATGTCCCACTTCTCCAGCGCTGATGAGCCATCACGATCTTTCATGGACCAACAGATTTCAGCTTTCCACGGGATAAGGGCAACCTTAAGGGACTTCGATATCCAACCCTCGCAGATCCACTTCTCAAATACCGATGCACTCCAGCACGGAGCCATTGATTCTGAAACTCATACGCGACCAGGATTGGGTCTTTTTGGATTGAGTAACCACCCTCAGAATATTTCTTTAAACCCTTGTTTGGATCTCATTTGTAACATCCTGCGGGTCAAATCCGTTCCTGAAGGCACAGCAGTGGGATATGGTCGAACCTACATAACCTCTTCGCCGATGCAGATCGTCACCCTTGCCTGTGGCTATGCAGATGGGTACTTGAGGGCCTTCGGAAATCACGTAAGCGTTTCCATCGAAGGTAATCTCTACCCTGTTGTTGGAAGAGTATCGATGGACTTCACCACGATCGCAGTACCGAATAACGCTTCGGTTGATATCACAAAGCCAGTCTATTTAATATCATCGGATCCAAATTCACCTTTGAGTTTAAGAAACCTTTCGCACTCAGCCCATGTACTACCTTATGAAATCACCTGCGGGCTTCAGAGGCGTATCACGCGGGTTTATAAAGATTAGCGTCGGAAGTCGAAAAGATCGCCCAGTCCTCTCAAACTGATAATGAAATCAATGCGATTATCTTTTTTGATATTCATACTAATAAGTGAGGTCGGGACTTTAGATATCTTGATAATAAAAGCGCGACACGGTTCGATATAAGCAATACCGATTTCTCCATAATTGATACCGGGAGTGTAGTTGGAGGCACCCTCCGGGAGATTGTAATTTACTTTGTATTCGAGGCGAAATTTATCATTGAATAATCGCTGGAGACCCGCTAGTTGTAAACCATGTTGAGGATTATTACTCAGACTCATTTCTGATCGATAATAAGAAAAGCCTATAAAAGATTTGTCTTCTTGGATGAAGTCAATTACCGCTTGACGATCCGAGCCACGATTGCTGAAAGATGAAGAATTTCTAAGACTAAACCTGATTCTGTTCGAGGGTTGATAACTTAGTAGACCGTCAAGGGAACCCCACCCTTTTTGGTATGTACCATCGTATAAATAAATCGGATTAAAATGGTATTTGGCCGACAAATCAAATTTTACTTGATTAAGAAAATATGATTCGCCTGAAGATTGTGCTAGTAAATACTGATTGACCCCTATGGCGATGCTTTTTTCGCCAATCGGTGATGCGTCGAGCCCCGGAAAGCTATCCAAGGCATCGAAGCGAGGAGTCAGCGGAGAGTCAGCAAATTGAGAATTATTTAAAAGAGCCAAATACGGTTCCAATACGTGTTTATAGCGAGATCCTTGCGCATCCCCATCGGACGTTTTGTAAATCCTGCCGTACTGCGGTAGTTTGGCCTCAATTTTGCCTGAAAATAGGGCTCGGGTCAGCGCTTTGGAAGATACTTGAAATGGATTATCTTGGGATAAGGTTCCATTGAAAGTTGTAGCGTAAATCGATGAAAGATCGAAGACGGGATTGGCATACGAGTGCGTATAGTAAGTGCCTCGTCCCAAAAGTTCATAGGACCATTGTGACGGACCTATATCGAACAGATCTCCATAAACATGTAGAGCCAAATCCGCACGTTGCCACTGAGAATCAATCGGTTTGGTTTGGTCCAAGTTTGCTGTGACATAGTTAAAGGAACCAAGAGACAGGCGAAAATCGAGAAACATAGACTTAAGGTTTACGGGGTTGGTTTGTAGGCTCAATTCTGGAAGTAGGCGCTTATAAAAAGAGCTAGGAAAATCAGGGTTGTAGACTCGATCTCCTTCGCTTGTAGATTGGATAAATGCACGGTTTGAGAAGGCTTCCATGTTGATTCGGCCCCATTGATAGTTCTTTTCGACATACAAATTGCTAGCATGGGTTGATCCATTAATTGAGCCTACGCCAGATCCATAATCAATATCCATCAAGCTATCAGACGACTCGTTTGATCGAAGGTAAATGGACCAGCCTGATGAGTTTTTATAGTTTTCCGTTAAATTAAAACGGTACCGTGATCGATTTAGTGAAGTCGAGTGAATGACTTCACCGGAAAAGTCACCTTTATGGTTGTCATCTGGGAACCATCGAAGTTCTGTACCCCATAGAACTCCTTCTTTTGAAAACCATGTGGGAGAAATTGTGGCATCCGCCGACTCCCCTAAAACTTGATAATAATGAAGACCCAACTTAGTGCCCAGAACGCTAGATGTCCCGAGTGTAGGGGGGAGAAGGCCCGAAGTGCGTTCCATCCGAGAAGGGTAAATCAGATAGGGTAAGTAAATGGGAGCGGGTATTCCACCGATTGCTAATCGAAGATTCCATAGTTGTGCGTAGTTATCCAGATCAAGATCCAACTCCGTCATCGACGCCGACCACCCTGGGTCAATTTCAGAGCAAGGGGTCACAGTCACAGTTTTGAAGTTCCATTTCCTAAACTTAGAAAAAGAAACTCGATCAGCGATGATCTTCCAAGTTGGCTGGAGATCGAGTTTAACAATGTCTGCAGTACCTGATTTGTTAACCCAATCAAAATCAATACGTTCTGAATAAAAGTCTAGTCCCTGAAGGGTAATTTTGATGTGTCCGTGCGCTTTCATCCTACCGTTGGTTGCGTTAAATACCAGATGATCGGACATCATCATCATTTCTTCCGTTTGAATAACTCCTTTGGTGAGAGTCCAAATATCACCCTCCTGGGATACCCCCTCCCCTCTCCAAGCAAAAGGTAATTTCGATTCTGGTCGAGAAGGCTTGTCGATAGTTACAAGGGGTTTTAATTGAACTTCTAAGGGTATTGAATTGATTTTGGGTAGTGACGGAACATTTTGGGCAATCAGCATAGACGGATATGCGGAAAAGACGAGGACAAGAATCCACCTTGACCTCATCTTACTTTCTAAAGTCACTTGGGATAAATGCGTCACTTCGTTCGTACCTTTTGAAGATGCAAATGTAATGATCTATTCGGGAACAGGGGGCTCTTGTTGTTTAGTAACTTTTATTGATGACTTCTTGTTTTGCTGCTTCGCTTTTCGGACTAAGGAATCCACAGACGACTTGATGCTACCAATAATATCAAACCCAGTGGCAGGCTTAGACGGAGTTGCGATTTCGGCTGTATCGTTTTTATCTTCATGGAATAGTGACCTTAATCGCTCCCTTTCGGTGAGTGCCGCTCGCTGCTTATCCCTGTCTTGCTTTCCAGTATTGTGGCGCGCGCGGGAAGGTCTAGACTTTGCTTCTCGGGTTACTTTTTGTGTAGATTCGGATTCAGGCGGAGTAATAACTAAAGGAGAATGGTCAAGTGACTCGGTTGTAGGTTCGTGGACGATTGTATTATTTTCAATTTCAAGAAAGAAATCAGATAAATGTAGGGAGTGATCGGGGCGAATCTCGATTCTTACCCTATGCTTTAACTCCAGGTTGTGAATATCGGCACGTTTTGAATTAAGCATGAGCAAACCAATATCAGAAGACATTCTAACGGACAATCGAGAAGCTTCTTCACGCAAAGCAGCTGACCGAATCTTTCGGAAACATTCCAACATCACAGCTTCCCTGGTTTTAACTTTGCCGGTTCCTCGACAACTTATACAGGATTCATGGTTGATGTGCTGTAAAGAAGGTCGGATACGTTGTCGGGTCATGATCAGAACACCGAAGCGATTAATCTTTCCTACTTCCATTCGGGCTTTATCTTCTTTTAAGTGATCAACCAACTGACTTTGAACAGATTTGATATTCGTTTCTCGTTTCATATCAATAAAATCAATAGCGATGAGGCCTGCTAAGTCCCTAAGTCTAAGCTGACGAGCAATTTCGATGGCGGCCTCTAGATTAGTCTTTAGGGCGGTGTCTTCCTGGTTGTCTCCGGTAGTTTTCCCACTATTAACATCAATCGCCACCAAGGCTTCCGTTTGATCAATTACAATGGCGCCACCACTAGGTAGAAGAATAGTTCTTCCATAGATAAGTTCAATTTGTTCTTCAGTCTGGTACTTAGAGAAAACATTCTTTTTGCCGACATAATGTTTAAGGACAGGCAAATGAGCAGGCATCGTTCTTTTCATGAACACCTGGGCTCTCTTAAAAGTCTCTAAGTCATCGATGAGTACTTCAGATGTATCAGGCAAAAACCCGTCTCGGAGTGTTCTAATGACGAGATCATCTTCTCTCCAGACCAGACCCGGCTGTATCTGCTTTGAGTAACGATCATTGATTTCATTATAGATATCCAAAAGATAGTGGAGGTCTTTTTCAAAGTCTTCCTGTGAAATCCCTAAGGAAGCAGTGCGGACAATAACACCAATATCGTCAGGTATGGGGAGTAAATCCACCATCCTTTTGAATTCTTTACGCTCTTCGGAACCTTCGATCTTACGGCTAATACCATTGATAGGATTTCCAGGGGTGACGACAAGGTAGCGGCCTGCGAGGCTGATTTGTGCCGAAACCATAGCCCCCTTATTACCCAACTGCTCTCGGATGACTTGAACCATAATTTCTTGATCTTTTTTCAGGAGTTGCTGAATTTTTGACTTGCCGGGGTCATCGGAAACTACGTTTCTTGGTAGTTCTGCCAAGGGTAAGAAGCCATTACGCTCCATACCGTAATCAACAAAAGCTGCTTGCAGGCTCTGATCGATTTTGATGACTTTGGCTTTATATATATTGCCTTTAATTTTTTCATTGTGAATAAACTCAACGTCGTAATCGAAGAGAACGCCGCCCTTTAGGGTTGCAATTCTAATTTCTTCTTCATCGGAGGCATTAATTAAAACTTTCACTTCGGACATATAAGCACACGGTGAGCCGGAAGACTCTGTAGGTTTGAATAATAAAGGCAAGCTTGGAGAAATAAGGATTACTTCACAAGCTGAAAAAGATGGGGGGTCTTAGTGGTAAGCAAGGTCACTACTATGACGATAATTTAATTGTCTCATGGGTATTAAAACTATATGTAAGTATTGTAATATGTATAGTTATATATTTTTTGTGAGGCTTTTGAATAATTTACAACGACTTAACACCAAAGTCAGGACGGCTCCTCATCGGAGTATGAAGATAAAAGCACTCACCTTAGGAGGAGTTATGAATTACATCCGTCCACAAAGCTTATTCGCGGCGATTCTGCTAGCGTATACGCCTCTCTTTCTTCAGTCGCAAGTCAAAATAGACGCTGGCCTTAAAGCTTATGAGGTCAAGTCCGGTGTCTCGGGCAATCTAAATTCGGTTGGCTCGGATACATTAAATAATTTAATGGCTTTGTGGGTTGAAGGATTCAATAAAAAATACCCAAACACTAAAATTCAAGTTGAAGGTAAGGGCTCAGCAACTGCCCCGCCAGCTCTCTCGGCAGGTACTGCTCAATTAGGCCCCATGAGTCGCAAGATGAAGGGGGAAGAAGCTGCACCTTTCGCTGCCAAATTTGGTTATGACCCTACTGATATCGCTGTAGCGATCGATGCGCTCGCCATATTCGTCAACAAGAATAACCCTTTAGAAGAAATCTCCCTTGAAGAAGCTGACGCTATCTTTTCCAAGACGAGATTAAGAGGTGTGGCAGAAATTGCTACTTGGGGACAGCTCAAACTACAAGGTGATTTTAGCAATGCTTCCATCTCGATGTACGGACGAAATAGCGCCAGTGGTACGTATGGCTATTTCAAAGAATTGACTCTTAACAAAGGTGATTATAAAGACACCGTGAAAGAACAACCAGGATCTTCCTCAGTTATTCAGAGTGTAGAGAGTGATCGTTTTGGTATCGGATATTCAGGAATCGGTTACGTCACCAGCGGAGTCAAAGCTCTAAAGGTAGGACAATCTGGCCGGTGGAATGGAGAAAATTTTTCTCCAGCCTACGCTAATACCCTAAATGGTAAGTACCCTCTCTCCCGCTACTTGTATATTTACGTCAATAAAAGCCCGAATGCTCCTGTGGACCCTTTGGTCAAAGAGTTTATCACCTACGTTCTTAGTCGAGAGGGTCAAGAAATCGTAGTGAAGGATGGTTACTACCCATTGCCTCCGTCCATCGCTACTAGGGAGACCAATAAATTAAATAAATAATAAAGTAAAGACATATTACTAGAAACAGGGGGACAATTTAAAGGTCCCCCTGTTTCCTTTTAGCCCCGAGGGTATTTTCATGGCACGATCCGATGATCAGATCACCAGACTAAAAGATCGTATCGCCTCTTATTTTATAAAGGCGGGAGGTGTCTTTGTTCTGAGCGCTATGATGGGCATTTTTTTCTTTTTAATTTGGGTAACTTACCCCCTGTTCCAAAAAGTTAGAGTAGAAAACGGTCTTACACTTTCTAAAGTATTAGTTCAAAACTTTATACCAGATACTACTGGACTAGCGGCTATTGCTACAGACGCGAAACATGGCGTCTTCCTGATAAATCTGCGACAAGGGTCGATCATTTCAAGATCGACTAAGGCGCCAAAGCTACCCTGGATATCAGTCACTCCTACCAATGCCACAGGCCAGATCCTTGTGGTCGACTCGAATCGAACTATCCACATAGGCACCCTAAAAATCCTTAAGCCTCGTGCCGATATGGATCCCGCCAAATGGATCATTGAAGACCAGTGGATCCAAGGGCCGCGGTTACCCCAAGAAATTCAACAAGTTTTTGATTTTTCTACCTCAATTTCCTATGGACTGATCGAGTCTCTGAATTACACAATTGCGACTCGCTCTAATCGCGGGGTACGTTTTATAACTTTTTCAGTTCCTGCCGATTCGATGATGGGAGAGCAGTCTACCGCTCAAGACATACTCTTACCTCTTGACGCTATGGTCCGTCATGGTCTTTTTTCCGACGATGGATCGCGCTTCTTCATCGTCACTCAAGATGGTCGCCTCCAAGTTTATTCATTATCAGAAGGAACCCGACTTCTTAGCGAAAAGAAATTTGATGAACCCGTCCAAACCATATCCTTTTTGCTGGGAGACCGAACCCTACTTGTAGGCGGCCAAAGAGGATCTGTTTCGGCTGTTCAGTGGGTTAGGGTCAAAAGCCCGACAGGTAAGGAAGAATATATCCTCGACGAGTATCATCAATACCCCTCTCTAGGTAGACCCATCTTGGGATTTGCGTCCTCTCCCAAGGATAAAAGATTTTTAGTATGGACCGAAAATGATTCTTACTTAGCCCATGCGACTTCAGAAAAAGTTTTGTGGCTCAAGGCTAAAATCGAATCCGGTTATTTTCTTCCCAATGGTAAGGGCTTATGGATCCAATCTGGATCAGACCTCAAAGAGCTCACTATTGATGATAAACATCCAGATATCACCGTCGGTACCTTAACAAAACCAATCCAATACGAAGGATACACGGCAAAAGAATATGTTTGGCAAAGCAGTTCTGCCACAGATGATAGTGAACCCAAATATAGTCTCATCCCATTAATTTTCGGGACTTTGAAGGGCACCCTCTATGCCCTTATCTTTGCCATCCCCATAGCAGTTTTAGGCGCTATCTATACATCTCAATTTGCAAGCTTGAGATGGCGAAATATTATTAAGCCATCCATCGAAATGATGGCCGCTCTTCCCTCCGTAGTTCTGGGCTTCATCGGTGGCCTCGTTATCGCCCCTTATTTTCAAAAAATGTCTGTTTCAGTCTTCATTTTGCTACCAGTCTTCCTCGTCGTATTCTTGGCTCTAATACCTCTCTGGCTTGTCGTCCCAGCTACACGCAGACGAAGACTTTCCTCTGGTGCAGAATTTCTGTGGTGCATACCTGTATTAATCACAGCATATTTTGTTTCAATCGAACTGACACCTCTTATTGAAACTAGATACTTCTCAGGAAACTTTGTTCAACATCTCTTGACGAACTACGACTTAAAGTTTGATCAGCGGAATAGTTTGGTTCTTGGTTTCGTTTTGGGATTCGCCGTTATCCCATTAATTTACACCATCTCAGAGGACGCACTATCATCTGTTCCGAAATCTCTGACATCCGCTAGTTTGGCCTGCGGCGCCAGTCAATGGCAAACAGCCTGGAGAGTCGTTTTACCCACGGCAAGTCCGGGAATCTTTAGTGGAATCATGATCGGAATTGGTCGTGCTGTCGGAGAAACTATGATTGTTCTCATGGCTACGGGCAATACCCCCATTATGGATTGGAGCGGCTTCAATGGGCTCCGTTCCCTCGCCGCCAATATCGCTGTGGAAATGCCCGAGGCTCCCCTATTGGGAACACATTACCGTGTTCTTTTCCTTTCTGCGCTACTTTTATTTATTTTTACTTTTATATTGAACACACTTGCTGAGGTCGTTTCTTCTAACCTCAGAAGGAAGTATGAATCATTATGATCAACAACTTAAAAGCCTTCTTTAGAAATGGAACGCCTTTTATTTGGCTCAGCGGGGCTTTTTTATCCATTGCATTAATGATGATCCTAGGCCTTGTACTATTCATAGCCAAAGAAGGGCTCCAGACCTTTTGGCCAGCCCCCATAGCCCAATTTCAACTAATGGATGGCTCCAAGGTTTCAGGCATTATCACCAAATACGATCCAGCCACCGCGCAAGATACAGCTAAATACCAATTGAGGATCGGAAATCGAGACCTCAATGGCCTCGATTTTAAGTGGGTTGAAGAATCGAGTATTCTTTCTATCGTCTACCCTAAAGATATTGTTCTCGCTGAACGTGAGGAGTACGGTTACTTTATCGGACGTTTCGATTTTTTACTGACTCGTGAACTCCAAACCTCTTTAGTTAACAATCGAATACCTGAGTCCGTTCTCAAAGAAAGCCAGGAACTTAAAGACCAAATTCTAAAAATCCAGAAAACAGAAATAGGAAACATTAACCAGAAGGTCGAGCAGAACAGGCTAGCTCTCAAGACTAGTCTGAATGAAGAAACACGAGATAGAATCGTAAAAGAGAATCTTTCCTTAGAGGAAGAATATAAGAGCTTGGCGAATCAGCTTGTGGCGCTCGAAGCGACGATCAATGAATCCTCGTTACAGGCTAGAGTCGATGACGGGCGAATCATCACTCTCAAAACCAAAAGCATCGTTAGATATTTTGAACCCAATAATTTAACATTCTTTGATAAATCGAAAATATTTCTTTCGAGAATTAATGAATTTATTTTGGGTCAACCCCGGGAATCTAACACCGAGGGGGGTGTGTTTCCAGCCATTTTTGGCACAGTTCTCATGGTCCTCATCATGTCAATTATGGTAGTTCCGCTCGGAGTCATCGCTGCTATCTACCTCAAGGAATACGCAGGAAACAATTTATTAACTAGATCTATACGTATCGCAGTTAATAATCTCGCGGGAGTACCTTCAATAGTTTTCGGCGTATTTGGATTAGGATTTTTTATTTATGGCGTTGGAGGCTTCATCGATCAATCTTTATTCAAAGAAGCCCTGCCGGCTCCTACCTACGGTACCGGGGGTATCCTTTGGGCTTCACTGACACTTGCACTTCTAACGATTCCGGTGGTAATTGTAGCTACCGAGGAGTCCATCGCTGCTATTCCAAGGTCACAGCGTGAAGCCAGCCTGGCTTTGGGTTCAACCAAATGGCAGACCATTACCAACATTGTCCTCCCAGGATCTGCTCCGGGTATTCTGACCGGTTTTATTCTGGCTATGGCGAGGGGCGCTGGCGAGGTAGCCCCTCTTATGATTACTGGGGTCGTCAAACTAGCCCCTTCACTTCCTATCGACTCCACATGGCCCTTTTTTCATCTAGACCGTAAGTTTATGCATTTAGGGTTTCACATATTTGATGTGGGGTTCCAAAGTCCTAACAGCGAGGCTGCTAAGCCGATGGTTTTCATGACAGCCCTGTTGTTGGTACTGATTGTCGTCACCTTAAATTTAGCAGCTTTAGTCTTAAGAAAAAGATTAAGAAAAAACCTAGGCGGCAGTACCTTTTAATATGGAAGGAATTTATTTATGAGACCTACTCAAATTTTAAGTACTCCTGAGTCTGTAGAAATTACAAATACTGAAGTTATATCCATCAACAACTTTGACTTTTTCTACAGTCAAGTTCAGGCTCTATTTAGTATTAATTTGTCGGTTTATGAACACTCTGTGATGGCCCTCATTGGTCCCTCCGGATGCGGTAAAAGTACACTCCTGAGATCCATTAATCGCATGAATGATTTGGTAGACGGTGCTCGGGTTCAAGGCAAACTCACGGTCAATGGTAACGATATCTACAGCAAGGGTTGCGATGTTATTTCCCTACGCAGAGATATCGGGATGGTGTTTCAGAAATCAAATCCCTTTCCCAAAAGTATCTATGAGAATACATGCTACGGGTTGAGGATTGCTGGCATATCTGACAAGAAGTTCATTGAACAATCTGTTGAACAGAGCCTTAGAGATGCGGGGCTATGGGACGAGGTGAAAGATCGAATACATGAGAATGCCATGGGCTTATCCGGTGGCCAGCAACAAAGATTATGTATTGCACGAGCTCTCTGCGTGAAGCCCAAGATCCTTCTCATGGATGAACCGTGTTCAGCCCTTGACCCGATAGCCACTACCAAGATTGAAGAATTAATATATAACCTTAAAAAGACCTATACAATCATCATTGTGACTCATAATATGCAACAAGCAGCTCGGGTCTCAGACTTCACCTCGTTCTTCTGGCTTGGAAAGCTTATTGAAGTCGACAAGACTGAGAAGATATTTACAAACCCCTCAATAAAGATAACGGAAGATTATATTTCAGGGAGATTCGGATGAACCAAATACATCTTGATGAAGAACTACAGAATTTACGATCAGGTTTAGCCATCATGGCTGGAGAAGTCGAGCGTATGGTGGAGTTAACTAGGGATTGCTATGCAAAACGTGATTCCGCACTGGGTATTCAGGTTATGGATCTTGACCGATCAATTGATGAACATGAAATTGCCTTAGAAAAGCAGTGTCTCGATGTATTGGCGCTCCGGGCCCCTTTTGCAACCGACCTCCGAATTGTTGCCTCAACGCTGAAGATTGTTTCCGAATTAGAACGAATTGGAGATCATTCTGTAAATATTTCTAAACGATTTGCTAATATCGTGAAACAACCAAGTACCCTCGATGATAAGTGGATCAATGAAATTGGCACTGAATCTTTGAGATTAGTTAAACGATCTTTCGATTCGTTCTTGTCTAAAAATGTTGAACTAGCTAAATCGGTTATAAAAGATGACGATATTGTTGACAAGCTCTACCTCAATACCTATGAAGAACTCTTAAAGATTATGCAAAAAGACCCCGAGACTGTGGTTAGGGGAACGCAACTCATTTTGATCATCAAAAATTGGGAACGTATTGCGGATCAGGCTACTAATATTGCTGAAGAAGTTATTTTTATGGTTGAGGGCCGCAATGCTAAACATAGTTACCTAGATGAGGGGAATTGAATATGCCCCATGCGTTCATTGTCGAAGATGACCTAGATATACAACAATCCCTGATCCAAGCCTTAACTCGAGAAGGGTTCAAGTGCAGTGCCTTTTCTTCGGGTCAAGGAGCGATGGAAGCGCTCAAAATAGCGGACAAGGATCCATCTCTCTATCAGATCGCCCTTCTCGACTTGACTCTCCCAGACATGGACGGGCTAGATATTTTGCGTTTCTTAAGAAGTTCCCCTACCCTCAAGAGTCTTCCTTGTATCTTAGTGACGGCTAGGTCAGAAGAAATTGATCGCGTCATTGGTTTAGAGTTAGGGGCTGATGATTACATATCAAAACCCTACTCCATGAGGGAGTTCTCGGCCCGAGTTAAGGCACTTTTGCGCCGGACACAAATTGAGGTCCGGACGGAATCCTTACCTAAGCTCCAATGCGGTCCCATCATAGTTGATTTTACGAGTCGCGAGGTGCTAGTCGATAATAAAGTCTCTTCTGAGTTCACGCGCAAAGAGTTCGAACTTCTCGTATATCTGATGGAGAACCAAGGGAGAGTATTAAGCCGAGAAAAGATTCTCCGATCTGTTTGGGGACTCGAATACCTTGGGGAAAGCCGAACGATCGATGCACACATCAAAAGAGTTCGATCCAAACTAGGTCCATTTGAACATTTAATCGAAACATCGATTGGCGTAGGTTATCGGATGATAAAGCCATAATATTAAGAGTTACTTCTTGATTCCTACTTGCGCAAGAAGCCAAGACCATTGGTAAGCTCTCTCTTTAAGGGCGTCATAACGACCCGAAGAACCACCATGACCTGCTGCCATGTTGCATTTCAGCAACAACGGGTTCGTGTCTGTCTTCAGGGTCCTCAGCTTGGCTACGTATTTAGCTGGCTCCCAATACATTACTTGGCTGTCATTCAAGGATGTGGTTACGAGCATTGGAGGATAATTTTGTTTTGAAAGATTATCGTAGGGCGAATAACTCAACATGTAGTCGTAATATATTTTATCTTTAGGGTTACCCCATTCAGTAAATTCACCGACGGTTAATGGGAGTGTTTCATCCCACATGGTATTCATTACATCAACGAACGGAACAGCCGAATGTACAGCTGCCCAAAGATCTGGTCTAATATTGGTGACGGCGCCCATTAAAAGACCCCCGGCGCTTCCACCTTCTATGACAATGCGTTTAGGATCTGCAAACTTTTCCTTGGTTAACCAAAGAGCAGAATCTATAAAGTCATAAAAAGTGTTCTTCTTATTCAATAACATACCCTGATCATGCCAAGCCTCGCCCATTTCGTTACCTCCACGAATGTGAGCAATGACAAAAACCATTCCACGGTTCACGAGGCTAAGGCGGGAGCTACTAAACGAGGGATCCATACCCAGTCCATAGGAGCCATAGGCATAGAGAAAAACAGGAGCTTTACCGTCGCGCTGAAAACCTTTCTTATAGAGGATGCTTAAGGGAATTCGAACGCCGTCTCTTGCAACCGCCCATTGCCTTTCAGTTACATAATCTTTGGGATTATAACCCCCGAGAACTTCTTGTTGCTTTAAGACTTTTTTAGTTTGAGTCTTGAAATCATACTCAAACAATGTTGGTGCGGTAATCATACTCTGGTAACTAAAACGATAACTAGGTGTCTCATATTCAAAATTCTCGGCACCGGAAAGAGTGTAGAGACTTTCATCGAATTTGAAATCATCCCACTTCTGTCGACCAAAGTCATAAAGACGAAGTTTAGCCAAGGCATTTTGTGTAACGGATAGAACGATGTAGCCTTTAAATAATTCAAATCCTTCGATCAGTACAGTTGGATCGTGAGCTACAAAGTCTACCCATGATTCCATTTTTGAAGGAGTAAGGGTTTTAACTAGTTTAAAGTTCTTAGCATTGGCGTTGGTTCTAAGGAAAAAAGCATCATTTCCATGATCTACATCGTATTTATGACCCGTCTTACGGGGGATTAAACATTGAGGGGGTTGATTAGGATCTCTTGCGTCTAGAGACCAGTTTTCCCATGTATCTGTACTACGAATTGAGATGAAGATATAGTTCTCATCGCTAGATTTATTCAAATAGAGACTAAATTTTTCTTCGCCCTCCTCCATGACCAGATGGGGTTCTTTATCAATGAGGCTACGGCGCCATACTTGATTAGACCGCTTGGTGACCGGATCTTCAGTGGTATAGAAAAGCGTATCGCCCTTCTTCGACCAGCTCATTGAGGTAACGCGTTCGGCCGTGAATCCTATGGGATTTCCTGTTTTCAGGTCTTTAATGGTTAAGCGGTATTGACGAAACCCCGTTGTATCTAAAGTAAAAGCTAAGGTATTACCGTCATCAGTAATGGACATACCTCCAAGAGAGGCAAAAGCATGTCCTTTGGAGAGTTCATTGAGATTAAGAAAGACAATCTCCTCACCACCGGATTTGGGCTTTCGGCACATCAGTGGATATTGCTGCCCTTCTTCAGTTTTGGAGTAGTAAAGCCAGGAGCCCCGAGCAGAGGGAACCTGCATATCTGTTTGCTTGATGCGACCTAGCATTTCATCATACAGATCTTGGGTGAATCCAGTGATATCCCGCGTCATCGTATCTGTGTATTGATTTTCTTCATTAAGGTAATCAATCACTTTGGCGTTAGTCTTCTCTCTCAACCAAAACCATGAGTCACTAACAGTTTTCCCATGCCGTATCTCTTCATATTTTTGAGTTTTAGCTTGAGGCGGTTTAATCATGAGTGATTGTCCAATAATGAGAAGAGGTGAAAGTAAGAAAATAAAAGACCCAAGTTTTGCTCGGTTCATAAGGTACCTCGATATATTTACATTCAATCATCACGAAGAAACGGGTGGTTACTCATTCCTTCGATCAGACTATTTCAGGAGTTGATCTGAAGGATTTAGGGGGTTTATTAACTATTCTTTATCCTAGCCTAATAAGACTTTACCGACCTAACTCTGCCACAAATAAAAAAAGGAGCTTCTTGCTCCTTTTTTTATTATCTAGATAATGGCTTTATTTAGATAAAAAGTGGTGCCATAACCAGGGTAACCGTAGCTAATAATTTAATTAAAACGTGCAAAGATGGGCCGGCAGTATCTTTAAAAGGATCTCCAACGGTATCCCCTACAACTGCGGCGGAATGGGTGGGATTCTTCACTTTATTGCCCTGCGAATCCTTGATATATTTTCCACCAAGCGCACCTGTCTCAATATATTTCTTAGCGTTATCCCAGGCTCCGCCAGAATTGTTTAGATAGAGGGCCATCAGAATACCCGTAATTGTGCCGACCATTAGCATAGCTGCGACAGATTCTGCTGCAATATATCTATCCAAATCGGTGATGAATACCCGGAAGGTTAATCCGAGGACAATAGGCGCGAGTACAACCAGTAAGCCCGGAGCGATCATCTTCGCTAATGCGGATTTAGTCACGATATCGACACAAGCTCCATAGTCAGGCTTAAAATCGGCGGGGAACTGAATGATGTCGTTCACTCTAGGTAGACTTGCAAATTGTCTGCGCACTTCTACTATGATGCTCTTGGCAGCTGAACCTACGGCGCGAATACACATTGAACTGAAGAGAAAAACCAGCATCGCACCTAAGAGGGCTCCAACAAAGACGACTGGCTTACCCAAATTAACATCGAGCGTCTCAATACCGGTATAGTGCTTAATTTCATCAATATAGGCCTGGAAAAGGAGGAATGCTGCTAGACCCGCGGAACCGATGGCATAGCCTTTTGTGAGGGCCTTCGTAGTATTACCGACGGAATCTAGGCGATCGGTACGTTTGCGGACTTCTTCTGGTTGTTCAGACATTTCAACAATACCGCCAGCATTATCAGTGATTGGACCAAAGGTATCCATGGCAAGAATATAAGCAGCTGAAGCCAGCATGCCCATGGTTGCAACTGCTGTACCAAATAAACCACCCTCGGGCAAACCGCTTGTTTTTCCGAGATAATAAGAGCTAAGTAATGCGGCGCTTAATGTAACAACGGGCATCCAAGTGCTTTCAAAACCTACGGCAGTTCCCTCGATAATGTTTGTTGCAGGACCTGTAGTAGAAGCTTCAGCAATGGCACGAACAGGCCTGTATTTATATTCTGTGTAGTATTGCGTTATAAACACATAAATAACTGAGGTTACGACTCCAACAACTCCACATAAAAAGAAGTGCCACCAAGCATCTGGGGCTTGGGGTGAATTCAGGAGCCAATGAGATGCAAAGGCGAACATCGGGAGCGCAAGAATCACGGAGATATAGTAACCACGATTAAGCGCAGTCATAGGATCTTCATCTTCGGAATTAAGTTTGACAGAAAGAATTCCAACGATGGAAGCCAGAATTCCAAAGGCCCTAGCGACTAAGGGGAACATCATCACCCCGACAACGCCCATGCTAAAACCCATTCCGTTCTTTTCGCTAACCAAAGCCAATGTTGAACCTAGAATCATAGCTCCGATATTTTCAGCTGCAGTTGACTCAAATAAATCTGCGCCGCGACCCGCACAGTCGCCGACATTATCTCCAACTAAATCAGCAATAACAGCAGGATTTCTTGGATCGTCTTCCGGAATACCGGCTTCCACTTTGCCCACCAGATCGGCACCCACATCAGCTGCTTTCGTATAGATACCTCCCCCAACTTGAGCAAAGAGGGCAACAAAAGAAGCTCCGAAGCCATAGCCAACGATCAGGAGGGGAATATTTTGAACTGCAATGTTGGGATTAATGTACTGAACCAACATGAATAGACCAGCAACCCCTAAAAGGCTCATGACAACGACGAGCATGCCAGAAACGGCGCCGCCTCTGAGGGCTATTTGCATTGCGTCATTCAGGGAGGTTCGTGCAGCGGCAGCAGTTCGAATATTTGATCGAATACTGACCCACATCCCCACATAACCGGCAAATACCGAGCAGAGAGCTCCAAGGGCGAAGGAAAGTGCGACCCAAATACCCAATTGCAAAGAGGAATTTACAGGATCAAATTCTTGATGATCTCGAATGAAGCCATAACCAACAAAGAGTAAAAGTACAAATAGCACAGAGAGATACATAATGGTTCTGTTCTGACGTGCTAGAAAAGCCTCAGCTCCATCTTTAATCGCATCAGAAATCTTGCGCATCGCAGGGGTTCCAGTGTCTTTAGCCATGACCCATCGAACAAGCCAAGCAGCAAAAATAAGGCCTGCCAAAGTGCAACCAAGAACGATATACATGAGCGAGTTAAGACTGTTCATAACCATGAACTCCTTGAGTTAATATGTCCGTAGAAAGAATGGATATAAACACATATCTTAACAGAAAACCCCTTCATTTGATTGGGAAAACAGGTTTTCTATCCCTCTCCATGGGTAAAGAATTTAAACGACGAGTTATGATAGAAGTTTCCTTCAAAAGATCATCGGGAGTGTACATTACGTGAAAGCTTTATCAGGTAAGTGGCACTGGCGTTATATGGAACTAGCTAAATGCGTTGCACTTTGGTCTAAAGATCCATCGAGTCAGATAGGATCCGTGGCTGTAGGTGCCAAGGGTCAAATACTGTCTCAAGGCTATAACGGTTTTCCGCGTGGCATTAAGGACTCCCATGAACGGTTAACAGATCGTCCAACCAAATATAAATATGTTGTTCATGCAGAAATGAACGTTATTTATAATGCAACCTACAACGGGATCTCTTTAGATAATTCCATTTTATACGTCTGGGGTCTCCCTATCTGCTCCGATTGTGCTAAGGGCATAATTCAAGTCGGCATTCGTGAAGTCTATTGGTGCTGCGACAAGGATATTCCTGAAAATTGGAAAGAGTCCATGGATCTGACGGCATCAATGTTTCAGGAAGTAGGCATTAAATTCGAGCGCATACATGAAGAGACTGCCAATGACTAAAGAAAAGAAAAGACCATCCCAGAAACCCCTGGTCGGTATCATTATGGGTTCGCAATCTGATGCCAGCACGTTGCGACTTGCAGCCCAAATACTTAAAAAGATGAATGTGCCCTTCGAGATGAAGGTAGTTAGCGCTCACCGTACCCCAGATCTACTCTTTAAATACTGTGAAACCGCTGCGAATCGAGGTTTAAGGGTTCTCATTGCTGGAGCTGGTGGCTCTGCCCATTTGCCCGGAATGGCTGCTGCTAAGACGCATCTACCGGTTATTGGGGTCCCAATCTATACCAAACCTCTCCATGGGCTAGATTCTCTCTTGAGTATTGTCCAAATGCCAAAAGGCATTCCCGTGGCTTGTGTGGCTGTGGGTAAGTCAGGCGCAGTCAATGCTGCGCTCCTTGCACTATCTATATTGGCTTTGTCGAATAAGAAAATTGAAAGTGATCTGCTGAAGTTTAGGGCTACCCAAACCAAAAAGATTCTACGACTAAAGTCTTTCTAATTCTGGATATTTGTGAATCGAGAGGTCGTATTTCATGACTTGGGGCGGGTTCATTACCGAGCTAGTGAGCGAATCCAGCAATTATTAGAACAAGATGTTCAATTACATAATCGCCAGTACCTACTTGCCCTAGAACATAATCCAGTATTCACCTTAGGCAAAAATGCAGATAGACATAATCTTTTATGGAGTGAGGAGGAACTCGCCAAAAAACAGATTCAACTCTTTGAAACAACTCGAGGCGGTGACATCACTTATCACGGACCCGGGCAAGTCGTTGTCTATCCCATCCTCAATCTTCATCAAATTGGAGCAAATCTAGGTGATTTCGTTAGGGGCCTAGAGGAATCTATGATTCGTACCACTGCGCGATTAGGAATAACATCGGAGCAAATCAAAGGAGATTCGGGGGTATGGGTTCGAATGGAAAGTAGTTTTTCCAAAATTGGAGCGATCGGTCTACATGTGTCTAAGTGGATTACTACTCATGGAATTGCCTTTAATGTTAACCCTAATCTTGGACATTATCTTGGGATCAATGCGTGTGGCTTTGAAGATCGTGGAGTTGTGAGTGTCTCTTCTTTATTGCAAGAAAATGCGCCAACTTTACAAGAGGTTAAAACTATATTGATAGATGAAATTTGTAGTCATTTCGGACTCTCACTCAAAGTACCCCCTTCCCCAACTCAAAGCGTATCCGTGATCGTTTTCCGAAAGTCCCCAAACGGTATTGAAATCTTAATGATGAAGCGTGTACCAGAAGATGGAGGCTGGTGGCAAAGTGTCACAGGAATGTTAGATCCTGGAGAATCCAAAACGCAAGCGGCCCTTCGGGAGGTTTTTGAAGAAACCGGCCTGACCGGTGATTTAATTGATCTGAATTACCAACATACTTTCATAATTCCTAAAGAGTGGCTTGGATTTCCTTTCTCTTTCAATACAGAACAGTGTTTTGCCCTCAAAGTTGGTGCACCCCAAGCCCCTATTATTCTTTCAAAATCTGAACACGAAGCTTATGAGTGGACGACTGTCGAGAAAGCGAAAACCCTCACTCCGTGGGACGGAATGAGGATCATGCTAGACCGACTATTAGACCTAATAAATCACTAAAGTATTTTTAATGATAGAAATTGAAGAATTTAAAGACTATGGACGTTTTGCAAAGACCACAAAAGTAGGGGTCTTTATCTTGAAGTAACGATAAAGTGTAAAGTAGTTCTACACCCTTTTAAAGGCAAGCAATGTACACCATTGACCAACTCGCTGTAAGAGATCTAGCACGAAACTTCGCTCAAACCGAGGTGGAGCCCGGGGCAATGCTAAGAGATCGTGAGAGTCTTTTTGCATCAACACTCATCGCAAAACTTGGCGAAATGGGCTTCATGGGAATGCTGATACCCGAACACTACGGGGGGGCTGGTCAAGATTTTATATCGTACTTATTGGCGCTCGAAGAAATTGCATACTGCGATGCATCACTCGCTGTGGCCATGAGTGTGAATAATTCTGTGGTTTGCGGCCCAATCTTAGCTTTTGGGTCTGAAGATCAAAAGAAGAGATATTTACCTGGTCTCTGTTCTGGCAAGGCTCTTGGTGCATTCATGCTGAGCGAACCGAACGCAGGGTCGGATGCCTCCTCGCTTCAAACGAAGGCAACTAAAGTCGATAAAGGCTGGATACTCAACGGGTCTAAGGCATGGATCACTAATGGAGCTTTTGCTAACCACTTCATAGTCATGGCTGTAACAGATCCGAGCCTTGGTAAAAAAGGAATTTCAGCCTTCATACTTGACTCTGGACAAGAGGGTCTCATCATTGCTCCGGCAGAGAAAAAAATGGGTCTTAAATCATCTAATACCGTGATGGTTACCCTCCAAGATGTCTTTGTCCCCATGAATAATCTCCTAGGCTCAGAGGGGGCCGGCCTTCAAGTTGCGCTAGGTGGCTTAGATGGTGGAAGAGTGGGTATTGCTGCGCAAGCACTTGGAATTGCCCAAAGGGCGCTCGATGAATCCATCAAATATTCGAAAGAGCGTACGACTTTCGGGAAGCGCATTGGAGATCATCAGTCTATTGCCACATATTTATCTGATATGGAATCCAGGGTCCAAGCTTCACGCTTATTAATTTATCGTGCCGCATCAAAAATCATGAGTCTTCAAAAAGCGACGCTAGAGTCGGCCACAGCTAAACTTTTTACAACAGAAAATGCCGTATGGATTTGCGACAAAGCAGTTCAGATTCATGGCGGTTACGGTTATACGAGTGATTATGTAGTTGAACGTCTTTACCGAGATGTTCGAGTGACGACTATTTACGAGGGAACCTCTGAAATACAGCGCATCGTCATAGCTCGCGAATTACTTGGTAAGTAGGCCCTTGAGGACTCAATTTTCTCCAGTGAGCCTCCCAATAGGTCCTTTCGCCTTTATTTATAGTGCAAGTACTGATCTTTATAGCTCAAACGCTATACTAAGAAATTAAGTTTTATATGTTTATTTGAGAGGATTTTAGCCTATGACACAACGATCAGTCTTACTGACTCTTTGCTCCGTTTCCATGATAATTGTTTCAGCTCAAGAGCCCGTAAAAAATGAGTCTATAAAATTATCATTATTTGACGCAGTGCAAACTTCTTTGAAGAATAATCTTCAAGTTGGTATAGCCAAAAATATTCGTTCAGCTACAAAAGCCAATGAATTGGTCCAAGAAGGTGCCTTTGACATTAATTTCGTTGCATCCGACAACTACTCAAAGACACAATCGGCAAGCATTTCAAACAGTACCATTCAGTCGTCACCATCGACACTTATTACAACGGAAACGAATTCAACGCGAAAATCTCGATCGCTTACAGCTAGCCTTTCCAAAGCCTTCATTTGGGGAGGTACATTTCAAGCCAGTTACTTAGGCCCCAATTATAATTCCTCGATAGTCAGCGGAACTCAGACTATCACGCCGATCTCTGGATCACCAATCACGTCTCCTTTCGGCCCTCTCCCTGCGAGCCCCTTCCCCTACACTGGATCGTTCAGCGCTTCATACACGCAAAGTCTCCTCAAAGGCTTTGGACCAAACTCCGCTGCGGCCAGTTATCTCGTGAGTCAGAATAATTCCATTGCTTCTGACTATACATTCCAGCAGTCGATTATTTCGTTAGTCTCCTCAACCGAGAATCTCTATTGGGATTTAGTATTCGCGACCAGAAATTTTCAAAATAAAAAAGCCTCCCTAAAACTAGCGCAAGCCCAACTTAAAGAAAGTAAGATTCGCGTTGAAGTTGGTATCCTTGCCCCTATCGAAGTAACCTCAGCTGAAGCGCAAGTGGCTCTTCGCGAACAAGACATCATCACTGCCGAGGCTCAATACCTCAATGCAACAGATGCTCTATATCGTGCCCTTTACCCCAATATCCAAGATCGGCCGTCAGGGATTGAACCAGCAGATGAACCCACGATAGAACCCTTAACGGGCAACCCTACTTCAGCCATCGACTTAGCCCTAGGTAACCGTGTCGAACTTAAAGTTGCCGAACTCGATCTTAAGTCTAAGGAAATTCTAAAGAGCAGTGCGTCAAATCGCATGCTCCCTCAGTTGGATGTAAGTGTCGGCATCAACGAGAATGCGGCAACCCGATCGACCCCGGCTTTAGTGAGAGAGGATCTCACCGGTAAGCGATATCCGGGCTATAACTTTGGGGTGACGTTTTCGATACCTCTTTTAAATCGAGTAGGCAGAGGAAGTAATGCGGTGGCCAATGCACAGTATCGACAGAGCGAACTCAATGTTCAGGATCTAAAACTGAGTATCCGCCTTCAGGTTGAACAGGCTTTCAGAAATGTAGATGCAGCTTCAAGGGGCGTTAATGCGGCCCAAAAAACCAGACTTTTTACTCAACAGGACTTTGAAGCCGAGCAAAAGAAATTCCAAAATGGGATGAGCACAAATTTTCTCGTTCAGTCGAAGCAAAATACCCTCGACACATCAATAGCTAATGAATTACAAGCCCAAATCAATTACGCTAAGGCACGGACCGCCCTTGAGCAAGCTCAAGGTACCCTACTCCAAGCTCGAGGACTTGAAATCAAGTAACTAGCTATACGCAGCAATTCCGGTAATCTCTTCACCGACAATGAGTGTATGCATATCGTGAGTACCCTCATAGGTATAGACGGATTCCAAATTGGCCATGTGACGCATTACAGGGTATTCGTCTAGAATCCCATTCGCTCCAAGAATTGTTCGAGCTGAACGACATACATCGAGCGCAATCTGAACATTATTCATTTTAGCCATTGAAATTTGTGCAGGTGTAATTTTATGCATATCTTTCAACTTGCCTAGTTGTAGAGCGAGTAACTGACCCTTGGTAATTTCGGTAATCATTTCGGTGAGTTTTCTCTGCTGTAATTGGAATCCAGCGATAGGACGGTCAAATTGCTTTCGGTGCAAGGCATAATTAAGCGCTGTTTCGTAGCACATCTCTGCTGCACCGAGGGCTCCCCAAGCTATGCCGTATCGAGCCTGAGATAAGCAACTCAGCGGTGCTTTGAGGCCACGGGCCTCCGGCAGAAGAGCGGTCTCTTCATCAACGAGGACATCTTCTAGGATTAGTTCACTCGTTACAGATGCCCTGAGGCTCCATTTGCCTTTCATGAGTATAGATTTGAAGCCTGGTGTAGAAGTCGGTACTAGAAAACCCCTGAGCCCTTGATCGGTTTGTGCCCAGATGATTGCTACATCTGAGATATTTCCATTAGTGATCCACATTTTTGTGCCGTTGATTAACCATTGGCCATTACTTTGCTTGACCGCTTTCGTCAGCATTCCGGACGGGTTAGACCCAAAGTCCGGCTCAGTCAAACCGAAACAACCTACTTTCTGTCCAGAAGCAAGTAAGGGTAGCCAATAATCTTTTTGCTTATCATTACCATATTGAAAAATAGGCCACATCACCAAGGAACTTTGCACTGAGGCCACGGACCGAATTCCCGAGTCTCCACGCTCAAGTTCATACATTAAAAGACCATAGGAAGTAGCGCTGAGGTTAGAACATCCATATTTTTCCGGAAGTGTCGGTCCAAAAAAGCCTAAGCTACCCATCTTGGCAATGAGATCGCGAGGAAAGGTTTGATCTTGGGCATGCTTCTCGATTATTGGTAGGACTTCTTTATTCACGAACTCTCTAGCAGATTGCTTGACTAGCTTCTCTTCGTCCGTGAGATGGATCTGGAACATCATAAAATCTGTTGAAAATGAACTTGAGTGTGAAGTAGACATGTTTATTTTTCTCCTACGGAACTGTTTGAACGTTTAAGATCCCAGTTAAGGGGTATCGGGGCAGTTTCAGATGTCTCATGGCATTTACGGCAACGAGCCTCGTAGAGATCAGACGCCCCAACAAGGACTTTGTCTGAAAAATTTACTAATCGCTGCGTGCGAGTGCCGAGTCCTCCACATTGCATGCATACGGCCTGAAGCTTCGTCACAAATTCTGCCTTGGCTAGTAAAAGGGGCATTATCCCAAACGGTTCACCAAGGTAATCCTGATCAAGTCCAGCCAAAATTAAACGATGCCCTTTATCGGCTAGAGCTCCCACAATTGGCACAAGTCCCTCATCAAAGAATTGAACTTCATCGATGGCTATAGTAGTTATCTCTTGATTCAGTTTCTCGATGAGTTGAGCCGAGTTTAGAATAGGTATTGCTTTGAAAAGTTTTCCCTCATGGGTAGATATTTCTTCTTTTTTAGATCGTGTATCTAAAACAGGCTTGAAAACTTGGACCGGTTGTTTGGATATCACTACACGATTGACGCGGCGAATTAATTCTTCAGATTTACCTGAAAACATAGGTCCGCAGACCAACTCGATCGATCCTGGTGTTTTAGATATGGCCATCGAATCAGCCTCAGATTAAAGGGGGCAGAAATACACTTGAGAAGTCATATACAATACTACTAGGAGCTCGGTACGTTCCCAAGAATCTATAAGTTGAGGTATCTGTGATTAAGAAAGTGATCCTTTTTGCTTCCTGCCTTTTAATAGTAGGGACGTTGTCTGCTCAGACTGGCCGTATTTTGGGGAAAGTTATAAATTCCAAGGGCGAACCTATACCTAAAGCAAAACTTGTTTTAAGATTAGCATCGAGGAATTTGTCTAAATCTATCTATGCAGATGATAAAGGTAATTTCTTTCAGGTCGGTTTAGAGCCTCAGCTTTTTGAAATTACGACGACTGCTGAAGGCTATCAACCTACAAGAGAACAAGTGAAGATCGACCTTGCTGAGGCTGTTCAGATTAACATTACCCTCTATCGCTCGGATGAAGCACGTCCTGCTGCATTAGGCGGGGTACGCTATGGTGCGACGGCTAACAGGGATATTCAAAATGAGGCATTCGTCAAAGAAGAAGATGCTGCCAGTAGTAATTTTTCAGATCCCGCGATGAAACTCGATGCTGAATCCCGTGAGTTTTTCAATCAAGCCCTCCCATTCTACAAGATGAAAGACTTCAAAGGTGCCTTAGATCTGTTTGCCAAGGCCTATAAAGGCATGAGCACATCTTTGCAATCAATCAAAGACGAAGAAGCAAAAAAAGAACTTGCGTCTCTTATTCCTAAAGTAAAGAAAGCTTACGCTATCTCATTGTTTAACACTGGCGATATTAAAGAAGGTGTTGCACTTCTTGCTGAGATTGCTAACTCTGAGCCTGATAACAAAAGTAATGCGGATATTTTTGATATGCTTGTTCGACATTACGAATCGGTCAAGGACAATACTAATGCAGCTAAATATCTTGTCTCTCTCGAAAAAGCCGTAGGACCGAGATCCGACTTGGCCTACAACGATGCAGTCGCTGCTTTTAACGATGGAAAATCAGCCGAAGCGAGGATAAAGGTTCTTAAAACTATTAGTGCGGATCCAAGTTTTGCTGAAGCATACTGGCTCCTTGGCATGATTGAATATGGCAATGGCAATATTCCTGCAGCCAAAAACAACTTTAAAAAATACTTGAGCCTCGAACCTAATGGAAAGTACGCCAAGGATATTAAGCAAGAACTGAGTGGTATGTAAGGCTAGATCTCAATTTGAAGTTCGATGGGACAGTGGTCTGACCCCATGTCTTTGGGATGGATCAATGATTGGTGAACTCGATCAGTAAGTGATTGCGAAATGAGAAAAATATCGATTCTCCATCCTGCATTTCGAGAACGAGCCCCAATACGATTGCTCCACCAAGTGTAGATTTCTGGGGTATCTGGATTGAGATGACGGTGTATATCTACAAGGCCCAACGCAAGGTAGTCCCTGAAATCCTGTCTTTCTTCATCCGTAAAACCAGGACTATATTTATTAGCCTCAGGGTTATAAAGGTCTATAGCTTCTGGAGCTACATTCAAGTCTCCTACGAGGATAATCGAACGACCTTGAGTCTGATGATGCTTGATCCGCCGAATTACACTGCTCGAAAAAGAGCGTTTATAACTCAGGCGTTTAAGTCCATCTGATGCGTTAGGGAAGTAGCCGGATATCAATGCAGTATTACCCAATAATCCCTCGATTAATCGGCCTTCCTGGTCGATATCGGGGATATCCAGGGTCGATTTGGGTTTCATAAGAAAGCCTTTTCTCACCAGGAGCGCTGTTCCAGAATATCCTTTTTTCACTGAGCAGGGATGCCAAGTCACTTGATATTCATTTTCAATAAGTTGACGAACTGCAAGATCTATTTCCTGCCATTCGGATCGGATTTCTTGAAGGCAAAGAATGTCTGGGTTCTTTTCTTCAAGCCAATCCAGGAAGCCTTTTTTTATTACACTTCGAAATCCATTCACGTTCCAACTGAAAATAGAAACATGAGACATGGTGAATAATCTCTACCGGACCACGTGGCCAGGCTCTGCACCAACTGGGATTTCAATTAGGAAAGGTAAGGTGTCTTGTCCTGAAGCCGCCATCACCATGCCCCTACTCTCTATCCCCATCAATTTTCTCGGGGCCAGGTTTGCAATGACTACAATTCGTTTGTTAATGAGCGTTTCAGGTTCGTAGGCTTTACCGATACCCGCCACAATGGTCCTTCGTTCCATTCCTAGATCAACTATTAAATGAATTAATTTATCACTTTTGGGAATCCTGGAAGCTTCTAGGACAAGTCCTACCCTCAAATCCATCTTGGTGAACTCGTCAAAGGTAATCTCAGCTTTTAAGGCGTCGATCTGAGGCGCTTTAGGAGATAGATCTTCGACTTCACTCATGCATTCTCCTTAGATTTTTCAATTCGTTGAAATAGGGGGGTAAAAGAAGAGAGTGTTTGCGGGAGTCGCGCTTCTAAATTGAGATCTGAGAAGCTTATTTGACTTTGAGGATCTGAATAACCCATTTGCCTAAGGATAGATAGCGACATTTCTGGCATCACAGGGTGAATGATAACGGCTGTTGCTCTGAGTAGCTGCATCAAGGTGTATAGACAATCATTAACCTCTGAGACCTTGGTTTCATCCTTTGCTAAAACCCAAGGCTTTTTCTCGGCGATAAAGATATCAGCTGTTTTGAGTAATTGCCACCAAATCTCGAGGGCTCCATGGACATTGTTCACGCGAATCTGAGCCAAAGTCTCTTGTAGATTCTTTGTAGCCCTCTGGTGTAATTGCGATGTTTCCTTATCGGCAATGGGCAAATTCGGGGTTGGGAGATTGGAACCTAGATACTTTTGAACCATCGTAAGAGATCGAGATAAAAGATTGCCTAATCCATTTGCAAGATCAGCATTAAGGCGGTCGACGAAAGCGTCTTCTGTAAAGGTTCGATCATTACCAACTTGCATGTCCCTCACGAAAAAATATCTAAGCGCTTCAGGTCCGTAAGTTAGCAACTGTTCGGGAGTAATGATATTGCCTTTTGACTTGCTCATTTTAGAGTCATTCATTAGCCACCATCCATGAGCCAGAATCTCTTTAGGTAACGGAAGATCCAAGGCCATGAGAAAGGCTGGCCAATAAACGGCGTGAAATCGAAGAATATCTTTACCCACAATTTGGAGATCGGGTGGGAAATAGCTCTTGGCTCCCGTAAGGTAATTCAATAGCGCATCAAACCAAACATAAATGACATGTTCAGGGTCGTTCGGGACAGGGATACCCCATTTAACCGTATTACGGCTTAAGCTGAGGTCTTGTAGTCCACCTTTAACGAAACTTTTAACTTCGTTAAATCTAAAATCTGGGCTTACAAAACCCGGGTGGGAATTGTAAAAGTCAAGGAGCCGCTGTTCATAAGCAGATAATCTAAAAAAGTATGTGTCTTCCTTGAGGTGAACGAGATCACCTGCTAGTCCCTGCTCTTCTAGTTCTTTAAACTGTGCTGCTGGAACAAACGCCTCCTCGGAAACTGAGTACATTCCCTCGTAAGTAGCCTTGTAGATATCTCCTCGGTCGATAAGTTTTTGGAATAGAGTCTGGACATTCTGAACATGATCTGTATCAGTCGTTCGAATGAATCTTGAGTAAGAGATGCCGAGTTTACTCCACAGTTCTTCATAGTTTTGGACCATCTGGTCCGCTAAGGCTTTGGGGGTTAAGCCTTTGTTTTTAGCGGATTTTTCACATTTTTGCCCATGCTCGTCGGTCCCAGTTAAAAAATAGACTTCATCACCCATGAGTGATCGGTATTTTGATACAACGTCGGCCAAGACGGTCGTATAAGCATGGCCTATATGGGGTTTGTCATTGATGTAGTAGATCGGCGTAGTGATAAAGAATTTTTGACTCAGAGAATCTCCTAATTGACTGGATTAGTTAACTGAGCCTCTAGAATACGATCCCCTTGTTTGATATTCATAACTACGTCGATATCGGATGGGCTGACACAACGACCAAAAACGGTGTGAACTCCGTCCAGATGACCAACATTCGAGGCAGGACCATTGACAATAAAGAATTGGCTGCCGCCCGTGTCCTTACCGGCGTGGGCCATAGAGAGGGCACCCTTAGAGTGGCGATGTGGATTATTCTGGGTCTCGCACTTAATTTTCCATCCTGGGCCCCCCGTCCCGGGCATCCCGGTTGCACCTTCTCGGGTATTAGGGCAACCCCCTTGGATGACAAAATCTCGAATTACCCTGTGAAAAGAGAGCCCGTTATAAAAACCGTCTAGGATGAGCTTTTTGAAATTCGCTGTCGTCAGGGGTGCTTCGGCTTCAAAAAGCTCAAGATTGATGTCCCCGCGGGATGTTTTTAATAATATAAGCGACATGAATACTCCCTTTTAACTTCTATAATTATCTTAACCTCTTTTTTCATTCTCAAGCCCTTAACAGTGAGCTCCTGGAGTACTTATGCAACGAATGATCCCAAAGTTTGTTTTGGTTTTACTTCCTTTTGTATTTCTTTTGAGTTGTTCCAAACTCACTACTCAACTTACCAAACCCGACATTCTAGCTCCAGGCACTCTCGTACTAAAATTCTCTAAAAATATAAAGGGGCCCATCGATTTGACCATCGACGGATTTCGGATCAAAGTAGATCAAACTAGCAAAGGTGGCAATACGCTCACTATCACTGGTCTTGAACCCACATCACACCGGTATACCATTTCAAGTCCTAATGATGCTTTTGGCCCGAGTTCTGCTGAGATCGTTCTTCCTGATGATGAAGGGATCAGCGTTCGTATTTTTGCTCAATCCTTTGATTCCATTCTCTACGGAAACTCTTCAGGTGCTGCCTCCGCTGAAAGCCCAAAGAACATCAGAGCCATTCTTCGCAAACTTTAAGCATGATCCAGGCAATTTTATCAAAAGGTAATCAGGTTCTCACGGGCTCTGGAACTATCTTAGATCTATGCGTTAGTAACAGTATCCCTCTAGCTTCGAGTTGTGGAGGCAAATCGATCTGCGGAAAATGCATTGTTATGATCCACGAAGGGCAAAGCCAATTATCGGCCCCTTCCCAACTCGAACAAGTAAAATTAACTCAACTGAAATGTCCCAAAAATACCCGACTAGGATGCCAAATGCATACCGATGATATAACAGCTAATTTGAGCATCAGTACAACTTATTGGTAGAGCTCAATCAATGAGTTTACTGCGAAGCTCCTTGCCTAACTTAAAATAGACGACGCGTTTGGGTGGTACTTGAATAGTTTCTCCGCTTCGAGGATTCCGTCCCTGTCGTGCTTTACGATCGCGAAGACGAAAACTTCCAAAGCCTCGCAGTTCAACACCGTCTCCCCTCTTAAGAGATTCAACAATCGTCTGAAGAAAAGCATTCAATAAAATTTCAGCCTCTTCTTTGCCAACCGGTAGCTTATCCATAAGGTACTTAGCTAGATCAGCTTTGGTGACCGTAGTGGTGTTATCAGACATGTGGAGTTGCCTTCAGGCTGTATAAGGAGAACAAGGGGGGCCGTGCGGTTTGTCTCTAATAAACCGCCAAGAATAGTAATCGTCAAGATTAAAGTTAGAAATAACTTCAATTAAGCCACCCAGAGGGGGTCTTTACTTGGAATTCAGGAGCCAATCGATCAAAAAGCGTGGACCTTCTCCAGTGGGGCCATAGGGGCGATAATCCCTTTCTCGGCTAGACCAACAGCCAGCCAGGTCAATGTGAGCCCAGGAGGAATGTTTGACGAATTCTTGGAGGAAAAGTCCCGCTGTGATCGTTCCACCCCAACGGGTCCCCGTGATATTTTTGACATCGGCAAGAGGACTGGAAATTAACTCTCGATAATCGTCAACAAGAGGAAGTTGCCATATCGCTTCTCCCGCAGAGGATCCAGAATGAACCAGAGAATTAATTAATTTTTGATCATTGCCCATAATGGCGTTTACACCATCGCCTACGGCCACAAGAGCAGCACCGGTCAGAGTTGCTAAGTCAACGATATGATCAGGTTTGAGCTCTGACGCATAGTCTAAAAGATCTGCTAACACCAATCTACCCTCGGCATCGGTGTTCAGAACTTCGATGGTCTTACCACTACGACTTCTAAGAACATCCCCGGGCTTATAGCTATTTCCATCAGGCATATTTTCAACTAGACCCATCAACCCTGTAATCCATACTTCGGATTTGAGTCGCGAGGCGGCAACTAGAGTTGTAAACACGATAGCCGAGCCAATCATATCGTCCTTCATGGTTTCCATACTTGAGGCATCTTTAAGAGAAAGGCCGCCTGAATCGAAACACACGCCTTTCCCTACAAGAACAACATGTTTAGTCCATTTTTTAGGCTTGTATTCTAGTTTCACTACCCTTGGTGTTTTTGTACTTCCTTGGCCTACACCCAAGACAGAATGGAAACCGTGTTTTTTAAGATATTCGGTGCTCCAGATCTCGCATTTAACACCTACTTTCGAGGCCTCCTTCTTAACCAGAGCTGCATAAGATTCTGGATAGAGATCACAAGGCGGCATAGCACCAAGATCTCGTACGCGATGACAGGCTTCTATACCCACGGAAATCACTTTGAGGATTTTATCGAGGCCAGGTAGATTTTGGTGAGAATAATAGTCAATACTCTCAAAGGACTTACCTTTTTTATATTTGGTTTTATACATAACGAAATCGTAATTAGACAACATAATCCCTTCGAGGGCGGCAGTAGCTAAAGCTACGTCAGAAGACTCTAGATTATGGAGAATAGCGAGGTGCTTAAAGCCTCTTCTGAGAAGGATCCGACCTGCCGTACCCATGGCCTTTCGGACTCGATCTGAACTCAAAGATTTTTTATCACCCATTCCTACAAACATGACCCATCGTGAAGATAATCCAGAGGTCATCATCAAGATTGACTCTTTGAATTCCGACTTGAATCCCTCCTTGTCTGAGGCCGTCTTCAAAAGACGCTTCAACTCTTGACTAAGATTGGTCGGCGATGAATTTTGTAATACTGGAACAACGATACAATCCCCTTTAAAGGTATCTATTCCAGTTTTAGCGATAGAAATAGCAGTCATAAAGTCTCCATACAATTAGTTTAACCCGATGATTCGCTAGGCGGCGGTTGATCGATTGACGAGTTGCTGAAATCGCTCGAAAAGATGTGCCCTCGGACCTTTGGGGATGTTTTTTAATTTCATAGCGGCTTGTTCAGGCGTACGGCCTCCCTTTTTTTGATTGCAAGCCAGGCAGCAACCGACAAGGTTTTGCCAAGTAGTTTGCCCGCCTTGGCAAGAAGGAATAACATGATCAACCGTAGTGGCTTTATTCGAACAGCCTTCGTACTGACATACGTGTCGGTCGCGCTTCAAAACACGACGCTCAAGACGACCCATGAGTAATTTACTTTCATTGCACGCGATGGCTGACGGGAATACAATTAGTTCAATGGCGCCCTCGAGAGAGAATCGCTTTTCGAAATTAGATGGATTGAGGATGTGGGCCCGGCCCGTAACCACAGCGCAAATAGCTTTTCGTCGAGTGAATTCTTGCATAGGAAAGTAATTGCGATCTAAGGCAATGACTTCTCCAGGTCCGTATTTGTCGCGCTTCATATAATCAAGGTTATCTGTTTACCCTCGAATATGCAGAGGTTTTTACTAACCACCAATATGAATTTGATAAGGCAGTTAGGTGTAAATTATGGATCGATGCTCGTCTTTATACTCAAAAGTGAGTTGTTTCGATTCCTTAGGCCAAAGAGGTCCCGCCACTTCAGCCCATTCCACGACTAAGTAGTCATTGGGGCCCATTAATTCATGGAGACCTAGATCAATAAACTCCAATGGAGTCAATCGATAGAGGTCTAAGTGAAATAAAGACCGTGAATTAGGAAGATTGTATCGATGCAGGATGGCATACGTCGGGGAGGCGGTTTCATTGGGGTCACCACCTAAACCCTCCAGAAATCCTCGCACCCAAGTCGTCTTACCGGATCCTAGGGGGCCGCTCAATAACCAAGTCCTACAGTCGTTTATCATAGATTCTTTGGCACAGCGAATGCCAAATTCTACAGTTGATTTAGGGGAATCTGATAAAAGTTTGGCCATAACGTTTAGGACGATAAGAAATTTTTGAGTATTTCAGGATAGAGTTCTAACTCTAGTTTATAGACTTTTTGTTGCAATGACTCCGGAGTATCATGATCATCAATTTCGACATTACTCTGACCGAGGATACGGCCTCGATCTAATTCATTGTCGATCAGGTGAACCGTGCAACCACTTTTCTGCGAACGGCTTTGGATTACGGCTTCATGAACTTTTAAGCCATACATGCCCTTACCTCCGAAAAGAGGTAATAAACTGGGGTGGATGTTGAGGACCTTGCCGAGCCAATGTTCCGGTAAAACTAGTTGTTTAAGCCAACCAGCAAGGCAAACAACATCAATTTGAAGTTCGTCACATATTCCAAAGCACTCCATCGAAAGATTTTGGGGCTCCTTGGATTTACCCCACGGCACAACTCTAATGGGTATATTGTATGAAGCTAATCTAGAAACGCCTGGTGCATGGGGGTTTGAACACACCAATAAAGCGATGATGTAACTATTTTGATGTTTGGAGGATTTGATTAGATTCTCTGCTCCTCCACCATGGCCACTAAAAAAAATAGCAACGCGCTTCAGTCCTGGCATGCAACCACCAATGAGGTAAGAACTATGTCTTCCACAGAGCAACCTCGGCTTAAATCACTGATGGGCATTGGAAACCCATGAAGCAAGGGTCCTAAAGCAAGTGATTGAGAGGTGCGTTGCATAATTTTGTAGCCGATATTTCCGGCATCTAAATTGGGGAAAATAAAGATATTAGCGTTCTCCATCATGCTTTTACTCAGCCCCTTTTGTTCTCTAATATGCCCATCGACAGCGGCATCAAATTGAATCTCACCTTCAACCTCCATTAATGGATCATGGGCTTTCAAGCGATATTTCAGGAAGCGCATTTTTTCAGCAGCTGGATGAGTTGAACTTCCTGAAGTGCTAAAAGATAAGAGCGCAATCCGGGGATTCTCATAGAACAGATCTTTCATGAGACTTTGGGCTCGAAGTGTAATTTCGAAAAGCTGATCTTCCGTGGGCTCTGGGATAACTCCGCAATCAGCAAATACGGCCAAACCCTTAGAGGCGAAATCCATACTGGGGTGAATCATAACAAAAGAACTTGTGGCCCATGAGGACCTAGGCTTTAGCCCAACGATAGACAATAAGCATTTGATGACTTCGCCCGTCGAAACAGAAGCTCCTGCGACGAGACCGTGTCCTAAGCCCTTCTTTAAGAGAAATGATCCAAATGCTAAAGGATTTTCAAGTAACGCATTTTTTTGGACTTTCAACTTAGGGGAAGATGAAATGTAATCGGACCATTCATTCGCATAAGCAGACTCGATGGGGGAATAAAATTCTGCTCCTTCAAGATTTATACTTAAAGAGCGGGCTTGGTCAATAAGGACAGAACGATTAGCAATAAGAATGGGTTTAACAGAAGAGGAGCGTAGAAGAAAAGCGCAGGCTTGAAGAACTCGGATATCGGAGGTGTCTGTGAAAATTATTTGTTTAGAGTTTTGGCCAAGACGGGCTAGTAAGAAATGTAACCAATGTTCATGGGCGGATTTTAGGTTGAGTTGACTCACACCATCACCAAGGCGTCAGAGGTAAGATAAACATGGCCAACTTCTTCAGTTGATTTTTAGTCGGATTTCCTGGAACTGACAAGAGGAGATTCTCTTTGTCTTGGACTTGCCACTCAACACTACCCTTCTCTAGGGTCACTTGATTAAATTGGGACATGTTTTTCAGGATTAGTGGATATTCTTTTATAATTCCAAGATCTTTCATTCGAATGAAATCAGAATTTTCGTTGAACTGATAGGCAAAGAACACTTGGCACATGATTTTCCCGTTATAACTCCGTTCGGGCGTAGGTGAATCCAAAATGGTTAATTCTAAATCCCCTATTCGATACAATGATTCTTGGTCAGCTCCTGTCTGCCGAGAGAGAGTGTCGAGGTAAGCTTTTTGCTGATCATTTAGATTGGCCTGTTCCATCGGAATATAAAGTTCCCGAGGGTAGCCCAAATCTCGCTGAAGTATTAGGATTGCATGAGGGGCAAATACCGCTCCGGTTCGATCTGAGTATTGATTAAGGAGATGTGGACCATAAAAAAAGAAGGCCCAAGATAAAGATTTGAGGGTCGCCCAAATTAGAACTAAAGTTAAAAGACGTCTCACCATCACTCTAGTTTACGATTTGGGAGGAGGGGCGTAGGCTATCAATCTTTTCTCGGAGAAAAACTCGAGGGCCCACCGAGGACCTTCAATCCCTACCCCTGAAGCTCCCACGCCACCAAACGGGGCGCTGTCAACTCGGTACGTAGGAGGGAGATTAATCATTACTCCCCCTGCTCGTAGGGCTTTTTGCGCTTCAAAGAGACTGTTCATCTTATTGGTATAGGCTGACGATCTTAGCCCGTATCGGGTTGTCTGCGCTTGACGGAGGCCTTCTTCAAAAGTGGGGACAGACTGAATTAAGACTACAGGGCCAAAAATTTCCTCGGTACAAATTTCGGAAGACGCCGGAACATTGGCTAAAATATGGGGCGGAATAAATGTGCCTACTCTAGGCCCCCCCAAAAGACATTCGGCTCCACTACCTAGGGCCTGATCTATCCATGTTTCGATCCGTTTTGCACTATCTTCATCGATGACGGGCCCGATGATGGTCTCGGGGCGATTCGGGTCTCCTGCAGGTAACTTGCGTACTTCTTCAAGGAATATCTTGGAGAAATCTTCATAAATCTTCTGATGTATATAGATCCGCTGAGCGCTGCAGCAACTTTGACCCGCATAAGAGTTGGCAGAAGTAGCAAGTTGCGTGGCTACCGCTTTTATATCAATATCGTCATCAAGGACCACGGCTGCGTTGCCGCCAAGCTCAAGGGTAATCTTTTTGTTCCATAAGATCTTTTGAAGGTGGTGGCCTACACGCTCAGATCCTGTGAAGCTAACGGCTTTAATGTCAGGGTGGAGCGCTAGGGATTCTGTTTCCTCGGGAGAAGTCGAAAGGATCTGAACAAGATCTGTGCTTAGGTGGGACTTCTCGAGCGCTCGATGCAGTGTTTGGAGAAGTAAGCGAGATGTCCGAGGAGCTTGTGGGCATGGTTTCCAAAGAATCGAATTACCAGCAACGAGAGCAGGAGCTAATTTATGGACTGCTAAATTAACAGGAAAATTGAAGGGGGTAATGAGCAAAACGGGGCCCAAAGGAAAGAACTTCAGGCTTCCTCGAGCCTCATCTCCACCCGGTAATAAGTCCACGACCACATCCTCAGAGATGAATCCAGAGTACGCTTCCAGAGTGCTCTGGATTAAGAGAATGGATCTCTGGACTTCCGCCTGGGCCAACGTGATTGGCTTACTGACCTCATCTGTGATGAATTGAGAGAGGGTATTTCTCTCCTGTGTTAACTCGGTCAACCAGTCTTCAAGAAGTTTTTTTCGTACCGAACGAGGAGAAGTCTCCCACTTGGTAAAAGCGCTTTTAGATTGATTTATTAATTTCATAGACATATGCCGCTTTAACTTTCATAAAAAAGGAGAGGTAAGATGAAGTAGTAACGCTAAAAATAGTGTGGGATAATTGATTATCCCCTAGGCCACCTTAGCTCAGTTGGTAGAGCATCGGATTCGTAACCCGAAGGTCGCCGGTTCAATTCCGGCAGGTGGCTCCATTCTTTATTTCATCGAGGGAAATCGTTCGCGAGTTCCATGCGTAGGCTCTTTAATAGAAAGCCCCACATGTCCGCATATTCCCCCATGGCCATATCCATCGATTTGCCCGCACCATGTCCTGCACGCGTTTCAATTCGCATCAGTACCGGGCTGTTTGAGGCCTGACTATATTGAAGTTGAGCACCAAATTTATAGCTGTGCGCCGGAAATACTCGGTCGTCGCGCTCTGCGGTTGTGATTAAGGTGGGCGGATACTTGACCCCGTCTTTAATATTATGGAGTGGAGAGTAAGACATCAGGTTAGTAAAGCCCTCTTCTGTTTCGCTCGACATGTAATCACTCTTCCAAGCCCAACCAATTGTGAACTTGTGATAACGAAGCATGTCCATGACTCCAACTTGAGGGATGCACGCTCCGAAAAGGTCTGGGCGTTGTGTCATGCAAGCACCAACTAATAAACCACCATTGCTACCTCCACGGATGGCTAACTTAGGTGAAGAGGTATAGTTCTCCCGAATAAGATATTCAGCGGTAGCAATGAAATCATCGAATACGTTCTGTTTCTTCAACTGTTTGCCTTGATCATGCCAGGATTGGCCGTATTCGCCGCCCCCTCGAATGCATGCAAGAACATAGATTCCTCCCATTTCCATCCACACCAAATTGGGAACCGAGAAGGAGGGCGTACTGCTGATATTGAAGCCACCATAACCATAGAGCAATAAAGGAGTTTCGGAAGATATCTTGAGCCCTTTTTTGTGAGATATGAAAATAGGAACTTGGGTACCATCATTGGATCGAACAAATACCTGCTTGGTTATGAAGTTATCAGGACTGAATGCGATTTTGGGAGTTCTAAATGGGGTTGAAACTTTTGTCTTAAAATCGTAACGGTATCCCGTTGCAGGCCGATTGAATGAGGAAAAAGTATAAAACCCTTCTGAATCAAAAGGATCGCCCGACATCCCAGATACTGACCCTAGTGACGGCATCTTAATCTTGGATTCGAGTCGGCCTCTAGGATCATAAATCACAAGGGAAGTCTGTGCATCCGTCATGACTTGGGCCACGAACTGATGATGGACGTAGGATACATCCTGGAGGATCGATCCTTTAGTATCTTCCCCGATCAGCGTTTTCCATTTATCGGGATCGGGATCCGCAAGAGAAATAGCAACAAGGCGATTGCGCGGAGCCGAATTACTTGTGAGGACGAAGAAGGTTTCTTTGATGTTCCCAACGATTCTATAGGATGCATCGAATTTATCTAGAAAGGGTGTCACTTGAGCATTCGCTTTTGACAAGTCTTTAATGAAAACTCGATTTCTACGTTGGGTCCCTTCGGATTGATAAATGATTAGGTACATACCGTCGTCTGTAACGCTTGTTGAAAAACCCCAATCGGCATGATCGGGCCGCTCATATATTAATAAATCGTCTGACTGAGGTGTATTTAACCGATGAAAATATATTTTTTGATTTTGATTCACGGCTTTGAGGGCGACGTCGGCAGACGGTTTCTCATATCGACCATAAAAGAACCCATCATTCCGAGGTGACCAAGTGGCCCCACTGAATTTGGACCATTCGATTTTGTCGGCAAGGTCTTTTTTGGTTTTAATATCCCGGATGTACCATGTACGCCAATCAGAACCTCCATCTGAAGTAGCGTAGGCCAGATACTGGGCATTCTTTGAAATACTCATCCCACCCAAAGAAACAGTGCCATCGGCGCTGAATGTATTGGGGTCCAAGAGAACGGAACCCTGATCTTTAATCGAATTAGCGACATACCATACGGCGTGAGGCTGTAGGCCTGAATTGTAAGAGTAAAAGTATTTGTTTTGAACGCGGTTGGGCAAAGAGTATTTTTCATAATTGGAAAGGGTTAATAAACGCTTTTTAATCTCATCACGTTGAGGTATTGAAGCAAAATAGTTGTTTGAGATCATATTTTGTTCTTGGATCCAGTTCTTCAACTCTGAGGACTGTGTATCTTCCATCCAACGATAAGGGTCGGGGACTGATCTATCGAAATAGGTCTCAACAAAAGATGACCGTAAAGCCTTTGGATAAGCAGGGTTGGTCTGAGCTACCAATACCGAAGCAACAGTCACAAGGAATAAACTAAGTTTCTTCATTGAAATCTCCACTGAATATAGGGTTTCGGGGTTGAGCCTTGAGGTAATTTTTTTAAAAGTTACTTCAATCTAGCAAATGAATGACAAAAGTCATAAAAATAAAGTTAAAATTCGCTAGAATTCAAGAGTTGACATAGGAGTCTCGCCTTGGTGCCAAGCAGCAAGAAGGTTTTCGTCCTTGATACCAATGTGCTACTTCACGATCCTAGTTCAATCATGAATTTTCAGGAGCACGAAGTTGTTCTCCCGATTGTCGTTATTGAAGAAGTAGATAATTTCAAAAAGGATCAATCTGAAATAGGGAGAAATGCGCGAACGGTATCAAGGCTTCTTGATCAAATGCGACAAAAAGGTTCCTTAAATCAAGGCGTAGCTCTGGATAGTGGTGGAACCCTCAAAGTTGACATTGAGATTCACGATTTAGAAATTGGAATTCTCAGTGCCGACAAACATAAAGCGGATAATCAAATTCTGGCATGTGCTCTTCACTTACTCAGAACACGTAAAGAAAAAACAATTCTTGTCTCCAAAGATACCAACTTAAGAATTAAAGCTGATGCTCTTGGCATGGCTGCTGAGGACTACACCACCGATCGAGTGGAGATTGATGATTTCTTCACCGGGTCCTCGATCCATTCGGTCACGAGCCAACAAATTGATGAACTTTATGATCAAGGACTAACTCTCAATTCCTCATCACCCCTTTATCCCAATGAGTTTGTCACTCTGGTCAACGAGACCAACCCTAATCATATGGCCCTAGCTCGATCGATAGGGTCTGAGGGTCTCCTAAAACCTCTCAAGCGGTTGGAAGTCCCCCCGTGGGGAATCAAACCCAGGAACCGTGAGCAACAATTCGCTATGGAATTACTTCTCGATCCGACTGTTCAAGTAATCACCCTCATCGGTAAAGCAGGAACCGGTAAAACTCTACTGGCGATAGCTGCAGGACTTCAACAGGTAGTGGACGATGAAAAATACAATAAGTTACTTGTTTCAAGGCCGATTGTTCCTATGGGTAGAGATATCGGATTTTTACCGGGGGATATCGGGGATAAGGTCAAACCATTTATGCAGCCCATCTACGATAATCTCGAATTTATATCAGCTGCCAACGTAGACCAAAGGCGTCGAACTACGATGACTGCAGCCCAGCTCGAAGAGTCTGGGTATATGAATATTGAACCTCTTACTTATATTCGAGGTCGAAGTATACCCAATCAATATATGATCGTAGACGAATCTCAGAATCTAACACCCCATGAGGTTAAAACGATACTGACACGGGCGGGCGATGGCACTAAGGTGATCTTCACTGGCGATCCTAATCAAATTGATAATCCTTATGTAGATGCCTCGAGCAATGGTCTAACGTATTTGGCTGAGCGATTTCGAAATCTACCCATTGCAGGGCATGTCACTCTCGTCAAAGGGGAGAGAAGCGAGCTGGCGGAAATTGCTAGCAATATTCTTTAAATTATCTGGGTTAGTCGCGCCACCTAAAGGTAAGATAGGGGCATGAATACTTCAGACCAAATCAGTTTCATATTAAGAGGGGTCGTCACCTGTAATACCGAACGTGACCTTAAAGTTAAATTGGACAATCGGAAGCCACTCAAGATTAAAGCAGGCTTTGATCCCACCTCACCTGACCTTCACTTAGGTCACTTAGTTCAACTGAATAAACTGAAGACCTTCCAGGATCTAGGTCATGAAGTAACCTTTCTTGTCGGCGACTTCACAGCCTCAATTGGGGATCCCACCGGAAAGAGCGTTACACGCCCCCCGCTTTCGGCCGAACAAATTACCGCTAATGCGGAGACCTATAAAACCCAAGTTTTTAAGATTCTTGATCCGAACAAAACGAAGCTTCGTTTTAATCAAGAGTGGATGAAGTTACTTTCGAGTACTGATTGGATCAAGTTAGCCTCGCGGTTTACTGTAGCTCAACTTTTAGAGCGTAAAGATTTTCAGACTCGACTCGAACAAGGATCTCCCCTCTCGCTTCACGAGATTCTTTATCCTATTGTCCAGGCTTACGATTCAGTTGTTCTACAATCTGATGTTGAAATCGGAGGAACCGATCAGTTGTTTAATCTCATGCGAGGTCGAGATCTACAGGAATCTCTTGGTCAACCCCCACAGGTCATATTGACGCTCCCGCTCCTTGTCGGACTTGATGGAACAGAAAAGATGTCAAAATCACTCGGGAATTCTATCGGATTTAGCGAAGATGCTGACTCGCAGTTTGCTAAAACCATGAGTATTAGTGACGCGACTATGTGGTTGTGGATACCTCTTTTGACTCCTAAATCTTCAGCAGAAATCGAGGTCTTAAAAAATGCTCACCCCATGGAAACCAAAAAAGCATTAGCCCGATCCATCGTCGCTTTCTTTCATGCCGAATCGGAAGCGCAAGCGGCAGAAGAACGCTGGACTAACCGTTTTTCTAATAAATCAACCGATGAAGTTCCTGAATATTCTATCCCCTCATCTGTCGTAGAAGAGTCACTGGTACGCTTGTTACAAACTAGAGCATTGGTGGATTCGAAGAAATCTGCGGAAAGACTTATCGAACAAGGAGCCGTTAGCCTCAATGAGGTTAAGATCTCTGATTCCAAAATCAAAATCAAACTGAGTGTTGGGGACCGCTATCTGGTTCGTGTGGGTAAATTGAAGATCGAAAAATGGATTGTTGTTTAAAGAATGAGATTTTTTGAGCCACTCATTCGTAAAGATCCACAATATCGACATGGCATATGGTTCTCATCGCCGTCTCCTTCTCGACTCATCTTTGTCGAACAAGGACAAATCGTTTCGGTAAAAGGCTCCAAAGAACAGGAACTTTTCGAATCATTTTTAGATAAAACTAATGCTCTTCCCGCTGCCCAATTACGTTATGCCATAAGTAAAGGATCGTCTAAAGAATCATTCATTCAGACTTTAAGAAATCTAGGTTTTTTACCCAAACAAAAACTTCTCGAACTTCAAAGGGAGTGGGTCGAACAACTGCTCATAGAATGGATTCAAGATGAATCGATTACCTGGAAATTCGAACCCGTTAATCATGCTTCTGAACGTTGGGGGCTCGATATCTCAATCGATCGAGTTGCCTTAGCGTCCTTTATCATTCGCCGGTCCATCACTGGGCTAGGGTCTTCGGGGATCAGCATCCGAGTGCTTGAGCATCAATTTAAGCATCTTCTCGTGGGCCCGCTTGAGCCCTTAAAAACTATCCTAAGTTCTCATGAGTGGATTACCTATTCCCAACTCATTTCCGCAGTGAATAGACCCGAAGAACTCTGGGGCCTCTTGGATTACCTACAAATTGCAAACCAAATTGAGATCCAAGAAAAAGTCGGCTCAAGTTCTGACAAAACAATAGCCGACAATCGGCGATCACGACCCTATCTTCATGTATATGGTTGGGTCATTTTAGGACTCGCGTTAGCCATAGCCATCTTATCGGTTCGGCCCAGACTCTTCACACCCATCGAATCGGCCCCTCCTCCCGTAGTGGGCCGAAACCTGCCTATCCGCGAACTTGATCACTGGACGATTGTCATTAATATTCAAGCTGACGAAACACTATTAAGACAAATTAAAAGTGATTTTGGAGAAAAATTCTCAATTTATTTTGAACCTAGCTCTTCTGGATCTTCAACTTTCCAAGTAAGCCTCGGTGATTTTGCTTCCTACTCTGAGGCTTTAGAAGTTCAGAATTCACTCGAGCTAAGTCGTCGTTCATACTCTAATGGCTGGGGTGTTCGCAAGTTTAAGGATCTTCGGTGAGACGACACAGCGAGCGGTTCCTTATTCTATTGCTGATTGGATTCCTAACCGCCTGCTCCACCCCCTTTGTACCCAATGATTCTTACGACTTCAAATCAGCAGATAACCAAAAAATGTCCCCTTATTTAGAGGAGGGAATCGCGAGTTGGTATGGCGGAGATGGAGATGGATTCGCAGGACTCCGGGCCGCTAATGGTGATATTTACGACCCTGATCAGATGACTTGTGCGCATAAAATTCTTCCCCTTGGGACGACCTTAAAGGTCACTAATCTAGAGAATGATCGGTCTGTAATCGTTCGAGTGAATGATCGAGGACCCTATGTTGATGGCCGAATCATTGATCTTTCTCGTCGAGCTGCGACCCTTCTAGACATTCGCCTGAAGGGTACCGCTAAGGTTCGAATTATCTCCAGCGATCTCTCGGGCCGGCCTCGGCCCATGTCCGTCCTAGATAAGACCAATCCCTTTACTGTTCAGCTGTTGGCTGCAGAAAACAGAGAGGATCTCAAAGAACTTCGGCAAATAGTGGATAGATCCAATAGAGGCTCCTACGTGGAAGAATTTATCGATCGCAATTCAAAGGTGGTTTATCGTTTGAGAATAGGGTTATTTAGGGATCGTGAATCCGCAGAGTCTTTGGCCACAAATCTCAAAAAAATGCTTCAAGCCCAAGGTATTACCCCTTATGTAACCAGGATGAGATAGTTCATTAGGTTGATTTTCTCCCATACTTAAGACTAGAGGTGTCCCTTAGATGGTTGAAAAGAACTACTTGATTATTCCAGCGGGTGGACGAGGGGTCCGCATGGGGAGTTCTATTCCCAAGCAATTTTTAGACTGGGAAGGAAAACCCATCCTCCAATCAACTATTTTGGCCTTTCTGGGTCCAGAAATGCCAATTTTTGAAGCCATTATTGTAGCTGTTCCTGCGGAGTACATCTCCCTCGTTAAATCCTGGTCTCCACCCATCACTTTCAAAGTAGTTGAGGGTGGTTTGACGCGCTTTGAGTCTGTATCTAATTGTCTGAATCAAATTCCTGCCGAACATAATCCCACGGTGCTCATTCACGATGGTGTGCGGCCCTTCCCTCCGGCACGTGAAATTAAAAAAGCCCTTGAGATTATTCAACCCCATGAAGTCATGATTCTTGCTGAGCCGATCTTTGATACTGTGAAGCGCGTCAATTCGCAGTCATTGGTATCCCAGACCGAAGATCGCACAACCCTCTACCGCGCACAAACACCGCAAATTGCCAAACGTTCAATTTGGATAGAAGCTTTTGAGTTTGCTAAAATCCATCATGCAGATATCACCGATGATTCTTTGGCTGCAGAAAAGGCTGGGATACCTGTTCGTGTTATGAGTTCGCCGGCGAGCAATCGAAAGATGACCACCCCCGCTGACTTAATGTAAAAATGGGGTATCGTTCCCACACTGTGTAGTGATGTAAACTCACTCCCTTGATTTTCTGTCATGGACTAAGAATCATAAAGCCCGCCGTATCGATAAAGCCCCTATGATTTTTACATATGGGCCTGGCTACGTTAAGCAAAAGTCGAACTCTGAGTCGATCGATTCAGATTGAAGGAACAGGCGTCCACTCGAATACACCTTGCTCGGTTCTATTAAAACCAGTAGTCTCTGACACCGGATTACGTTTTATTCACCCCGCAAGCTCTACTGTTATTCCCGTCGATATCTCGTGCTTGAAGTCCACTTCTTACGCCACGACTCTCTCTAAGAATGGGATCGAGGTCCAAACAGTTGAGCACTTACTGTCTGCTCTTGTAGGCTTGTCGATTTTTAATCTTGATCTTGTCTTGGAGTCGCACGCGACCATCCAAGAACTCCCTATTTTAGATGGGAGTTCCAAAGAGTGGGTAGCTGCCATTTTAGATGCAGGCATATCCAATCTCGAGTTACCTCAGAAAACTATCAAAATAAAAGAACGAATCCATGTGATCCAAGGAGATAAATCTATTTCTATCGAGCCTGCGTCGGGCTTAATCATTGACTACACGATTCAATTTCATCAATCCCCTATCGGCACACAGCGTCAGCGACTCGTACTGAGCCCGGAATCCTACCTATCGGAAATTGGATCTGCTCGAACCTTCTGTCTCGAGAGTGAAATCAACGCCATGAAAAAACTTGGCTTAGCCAAAGGTGGAAGTTTAGACAACGCAATTGTCTTTGCGGCTCATGGCCCACTTAATGATTCTCTGAGATACGTGGATGAGCCTGTGCGTCATAAGATTTTAGACTTGGTTGGTGACTTGGCCCTGCTCGGTTGCCCCCTCGAAGGGAAGATTGTTGCTCAAGGAGCGGGTCACCAACTCCATACCGAACTCTGCAGAAATATTATGCAAGAAGCCCACAAATGGGAATTGACGACTCTAGCCTCCTGAGATAACCCTAAGTAGCTTCGCTAGGGTTACTATAAGTGATGACTCTCCACGCCCTAGAATCCTTGCCTGCTTCATCCAAGCTTTGGGTCGTTGGTTTGACTTGTCCCTTGGCGGATACCCAGGTTGAATCCTTAGAAGGTTCGTTAAGTAGTCTATTGGCTACTTGGACACACAAAGGCCAACTTTATGCACCGGCTTATTCGATTCTTTTCAAACAAGTAATCTTAATCGCAGAAGAATCCATGGCTCATCAGGCGAGTGGCTGTGCCATTGATGGCCTTATGAGAAAATTTGGAACGATCGCAAACCACCTTTCCCTAAAGATGATTAATCCGGCCGAATCCATTCTTTGGACTAATGACCAAAGAGACTATCAGGTGAGTGCCAAAAGCGATATCCCTGCTCTCATCCAAAAGGACTCGTTAAAACCTACATCCCTCATTGCTGACTTTAGCCTTGAAACCCTTGGTGAATTAAGGACACAAGGTCTTTTTAAGGTTTCTGCGACTACCTGGCTAGGCCGAAAGTATTTCCAGACTTTAACCTTTTAGCATTGAGGTTGAGCCTCAATATTGCTTACCTTGGAATTTTGATTGCCAGGGTTCTCTTGGGTCTTCATCATTGGGGGTTTCACTCTTAACGACACCCTTCGCTAAGGCTTGGATAAGCGATGTGCCTAGGGCTGTCGGCACCAGTTTAGAAATCTTAGAAATCTGAGTAGCGACAACGGGGGGCGATGAGGGCTTGGCGGCAGTAGCACTAACGGAAGGAGTTACACGCTTCAAATATTTATGGGTCTTCTTTTCGGCTTTCAAAGAAGCTTGTTTTTCTTCTTCTTGAACGATTTGAGACTTTTTATTCGTTTTGACGGAGGACTTAACTGGTTTAGGTGATTGCTTAACTTCGCGAGATTGAGAATTTGGTTTAGACGCATCTTCTAGTAGTTTAGCTAGATTTGATAACTGATTAATGGTCATTAAGACGGGGCTCCGTGAAATTGTGCAAAATTAAAAAATAACATCAAAAAGATCATTTGAGTAGGATTAATCTTATAGATCAAGGTTGAAAAATCATGAACATACGCCATCCTTACCTATCGCTGTGGGTGATGACTCTACTCTTCGTACCACTCAATATGGTCTCTTGTCGTTCCCGATTGGAGGCAGTGAATAAAGCTACGGAATCCATTAATTCCACCGATCTCAAAGAACCCGACTGGATACCAGCCCTTCCGCCGACCATAAGTTTTGCGGGCCCCCATAAAGATGCGTATCAAGAAACGTTCATGAACCCCATTGCTTTCTCGGCACTTCAAGCAAATGAATTTACTCCTTGGCCCGAAGGTAGCGAATTCATTAAAAGGTCCACGAACGAGACCGGTGAGTTAATTGGCTACAGCGGACAATTTAAAAAGAATGGTTGGGAATGGGCTACGTTTGATAAGGAAGGTAAACTAATTTGGAAAGCTAGAGGTTCTACTGCTTCAAGCTGTAATCAGTGTCATCAACAGATGGCCTCGAAGTTCGACGGAGTTTTTACTCCTGTTTTCTTCGGTAAAGGATCCTTGTCAATCCCGATCAATAAAACAAAATAAGCCCATCCCCGATCTTTATAGGGTCCATGATCAAATATCGACAAAACCCAAATGTCGTTAAGGGTCTAGGTTCGTATTTCGTTTCTTCATCCCAGGACGCTAGGGCTTGTTTCATATGATATTCGTATTGAGACTTAATCTCATTTATACTGATAGAGCCCTTCTTACATGGTCCTTATGAATCTTGAACTAGCTCCTTTGGCCACAATCTGGCGGATCAAGTCAGTCAACGCAGACCCGACTGACCAAGACCGTGCAACGCATTTACAAGAAATAGGATTTATACAGGGTGAGCACGTTTCGGTCTTGGCGCGCGCGTTGCCTGGAGGTGATCCGTTAGTGGTCCGTATAGGTCTCTCAACATTTGCGTTGCGACGGGCCGAAGCCCGCTGTATTGAAATCGAACCGGATGTATCTAATGTCTGACATCCAGGCGACTTCTTCGACTAGCACACTAATAGCTTTAGTTGGAAATCCTAATTGTGGTAAGACTGCCCTGTTTAATCTTCTAACTGGAGGTCAGCAAAAAGTCGCTAATTACGCCGGTGTAACCGTAGAACGTAAAGAAGGCCTCGTCACTGTTCATGGAGGAAAAAACCTTCGAGTTTTAGATTTACCCGGTATCTATAGTTTGATTCCGCGCTCACAGGATGAACGCATCACCTGTGACGTACTCCAAGGTCGTGCCTGGGGTGAAAAAAAGCCCGATCTTCTCGTCTGTGTACTCGACGCTACTAATTTAAGGCGTGGTCTTCGTCTTGCCTTAACCGTGAAGCGTACAGGACTTCCTTGTATAGTGGCTCTTAATATGTCGGATTTAGCAAGTCAACGTGGCCTCAATATAGACACAGACGCTTTATCTAAAGAACTGGGCTTGCCCGTAGTGAAAACTGTAGCGGTAAATACAGGGGGCGATCAGGCACTGCGCGAGTGTCTATCTCTAGAATCTTGGAATAAATTATCGACTGCAATACCTCTCGATCAATACCAACATACTCAAGATGGCAACCAAGTGGAGGTTGACCACTTGGTTGTGAAACAGATTTTACATCGCTTAAATCTCAACCATTTAGTCCCAGATCATTTCAGTGACCGCTTAGACCGCGTTTTACTCCACCCATTCCTAGGACCCTTCATCTTGGCCGGTGTACTCTTTCTTATCTTTCAAGCCGTGTTTAGTTGGGCCGCTTTGCCAATGGATCTGATTGAAACCGGAACCACTTGGTTAGCCGGGGTCCTCAGGGCGAATCTCCCTAGTGTTTGGTGGCGCAGCCTCCTGACCGATGGTCTTATTGCTGGTCTAGGTGGTGTAGTCATCTTTTTGCCACAAATTCTGATCTTATTCTTTTTTATTCTCATCATGGAGGAATCGGGGTACTTACCTCGCGCAGCCTTTTTGATGGATCGCATGATGGGGTCTGTGGGCCTCTCGGGCCGATCGTTCATTCCCCTGCTCTCTAGTTTTGCGTGCGCCATTCCCGGCATTATGTCTACCCGAACTATTGCTAATGAACGTGACCGCTTAATTACCATCTTAATCATCCCACTGATGACCTGTTCAGCCCGCTTACCCGTCTATGCATTATTAATTGGCGCTTTCATCCCTCAGAGGACCCTCGGTGGGTTTGAACTTCAGGGTATTGTGCTGTTTGCTCTCTATCTTGCAGGCATTTTAGGAGCAATGCTGGTCGCTTTAGCTCTCAAACTTCTTACACCAGCAGGCCGTCAAACTCGGCCCTTGATGATGGAATTACCAACCTACCATCGCCCCACCCTACTCAGCATTAGCCTAGGCCTCTGGCAGCGTGTAAAAATATTCATCCACCGTGTGGGGGGTATCATTCTCCTACTGACGTTACTCTTGTGGTTTCTTGCGAGTTACCCAGCGGCACCCGTTGGAGCTACCAAAGCAGCGATCGAATACAGTTATGCTGGATGGTTAGGCCGCGGGTTACAACATATTTTTGAACCAATCGGATTCAATTGGCAGATCAGCATTGCCCTAGTTCCGGGTCTTGCTGCCCGCGAAGTGGCCGTGAGTGCCCTTGCTACCGTTTATGCGCTCTCCGGGGATAACACTGCTGCACTGCTTACCCCAATCCTGTCTAACCAATGGAGTTTGGCGACGGCTTTATCTCTGTTGGCCTGGTATGTATTCGCTCCTCAATGCATGTCGACGCTCGTCGCTATTAAACGTGAAACAGGGGGATGGAAAATGCCTTTAATCACTGGAGCCTATTTATTTGCTTTAGCTTACCTAGCTTCATTCGTCACCTACCGCGTCGCACTTTTTCTAGGGTGGGGCTGAGGTTCGATAAGTAGGGGTAAAGTATAAAAATGATTAGGTTAGATTCATGAAGAATCTCAGCGCGGCTCTTTGGGTTTTGGAAAAAAAGGTTTTGAAAAATAAAGACCTATCTCAAGATCCTATTCGGTATGTTCATCAATACACCAATCCTCAAGATCAAGAACTAATCGGATGGATTGCTGCCCATCTTTCATACGGCCGTGTAGCGGGGATCCAAAGAGCGATTGAAGGAGTGCTTAAACCCCTAGGAAATAACCCTTCAGATAAGGCCTTGGGTGCTTCAAATGGCTATTGGGTCACTGAGTATCGGGCTTCTATTGATGATTGGAAATGGAGGTTCCACAAACCGGATGACATGATGTATTGGATAAAAGCTTGGGTCAAGATTCATAACTCAGGAGGTCTAGAAAAACGACTGATGCCAACAAAGAAATTAAACGCAGAAGATCAATTAGGTTTATTAATCGAGAACCTACGAAAAGAGTTACCCATGACTTATGGGCTTCGGTTCAATCTGCCGAACCCAGCGGAGGGCTCGGCGGCTAAGCGTTGGAGGATGATGATGCGATGGTTTGTACGCTCGGGGTGGCCCGACCTCGGAATTTGGAAGGAATACCCAGCGGCGGATCTCGTCATACCCGTAGATGTCCATATAGCACGCATCACTCGATACTTAGGCATCCACAATCAGAAGGAAATTAACAACTCTTTGGCAGTCTGCATTACTGAGGCCCTAAAAACAGTTGACCGAAGGGATCCTTTACGCTTCGACTACCCCCTTGCCCATATGGGTATAGAGGGAAATTGTCCCCTTAATTTGAATCGTGAAATTTGTACGATATGCCCTTTATACGAAGTTTGCCTTCGCCCGAAGGGTTCCCCACATAAAAGAACAGAAAACGCCTAGGTATCGATATAACGAATATTTAGCCCCTATAAATGCACCTTTTTGACAGCAGGTTAAAGGTACACAAAAATAAGCAAAAAAGTCATAAAAAACCTAAAGATACCCCCTTGACGGCACAACGCATAGGGGTGATTCTACTAAGCCGACCCCACCCCTTGCGGTACGGGTCTCAGGTGTGCCAGAAATACTAATCTTTTATTTAGCTAAAAATTAAACACATATCTTAACGGAATATCCACTTCTTTCACTCATCAAGGAACTAGCCACATGAAGATCACAAGACACTTTACGATCGAAGGTCAAGACGCTCTCAAAGGTATTAATTTTGTTCCTCGTGTGAGCCGTATATCGAAACTTGACGGAACAATTGTTTTCGAAGCGAAAGATGTTTTGGTTCCTGATTTTTGGTCTCAAGTCGCTGTAGATATTTTGGCTCAAAAATATTTCCGCCGAAAAGGTATCAACGCACAAAATGGTGGAGAGACTGATTCCAGACAAGTTTTTCACAGGCTTGCAGGATGCTGGAGACACTGGGGAGAGACCCATGGCTATTTTGATTCTGCCCAGGATGGACAAGCCTTTTATGATGAATTGGTGTATATGTTGGCAAAGCAAATGTGTGCTCCCAATTCGCCTCAATGGTTTAATACCGGTCTTCATTTTGCCTACGGCATCGAAGGCCCAGCACAGGGTCATTCTTATGTAGATTCCAAAACGGGTAAGCTCAAAAAGTCTCTTAACGCCTATGAGCGTCCTCAACCTCATGCATGTTTCATCCAAAGTGTTTCAGATGACCTCGTTAATCCGGGAGGCATCATGGATCTTTGGACTCGAGAAGCTCGCATTTTCAAATACGGGTCGGGTACTGGGTCAAACTTTTCCAAGGTCCGTGGATCTGAAGAACCCCTCAGTGGAGGTGGAAAATCATCGGGTCTTATGAGTTTTCTAGCGGTGGGTGATCGGGCAGCTGGAGCCATTAAAAGTGGGGGGACGACTCGAAGAGCGGCCAAAATGGTCTGCTTGGATTTAGACCATCCCGATATCGAAACATTCATTGATTGGAAAGTAATCGAAGAACAAAAGGTAGCTATGTTGGCAGCAGGAAGCCACTTATGCAAAAAAGCGTGGGACCATCTCTGCGCCACAGTGGAGACGTCGACCACCCAAGACTCAAACCCTAAAACCAATGAGGCACTTCGAAAAGCGCTAGCTACTGCAAAAAAAGAAGGGGTGCCTGCCGCTTTTCTTTCTCAGTGTCTAGGTCGCCTCGATCTAAAGGACTTCGACCGCAACATTAATCAGTACGATACAAGTTGGGATGGCGAAGGCTATATGAGTGTCACAGGAATGAACTCAAATAACTCCATTCGTATTCCAGACTCCTTTATGAGAGCTCTCGAGGTCGACGGAGATTGGGATCTCAAACGCCGAGTAGACGGAAAAGTACATAAAAGCCTTAGAGCCAAGGATTTATGGAAAAAAGTTAATCGGGCTGCTTGGGCGTGCGCTGACCCTGGCATCCAGTTCGATACAACCATTAATGATTGGCACACCTGCCCTCAGGATGGCCGCATCAATGCAAGTAATCCCTGCTCTGAATACATGTTCTTGGATGATACGGCTTGTAATCTAGCGTCACTGAATCTTTGTACATTCCTGACGGCCGATGGTGGTTTTGATTTAGAGGGCTACCGTCATGGCGTAAAAATATGGACCATTGTTCTCGAGATTTCGGTTTTGATGGCTCAATTTCCCAGTGACCCCATTGCACAACTTTCTTATGAATTCCGAACACTAGGTCTTGGATACGCAAATCTAGGGGCTATGTTAATGCGTATGGGTATTCCTTACGATTCTCCGGAGGGTACACAATGGTGCGCTTCACTGACGGCCATTCTAACGGGTGATTCCTATGCAACATCAGCCGCAATGGCTTCAGAATTAGGGCCTTTCCCTAAGTATTCACAAAACTCCGAAAATATGCTTCGAGTTATCCGTAATCATCGTCGTGCAGCCTACAACGCCCCAGAGAAGGAATACGAATCCCTCAGTGTCCCTCCCCAAGGACTCCATGGCAAAGGTGTTCCCAAGCGCATGCTCGAGGCCTCCCGTGAAAGTTGGGATAAAGCCCTAGAACTTGGAGAAAAGTACGGTTATCGCAATGCACAAGTCACCGTTCTAGCACCTACCGGGACCATCGGTCTCTTGATGGATTGCGATACGACAGGGGTTGAACCTGACTTCGCATTAGTCAAATTTAAAAAACTAGCGGGTGGAGGATATTTCAAGCTAGTTAATACGGCCATTCCCGAAGCCTTAGCTCGGTTAGGGTACTCCCCTTCTGAGATCAAAGAAATCGAGCGCTATGTGGTGGGTTGGCTGGATATCACCAATGAAACACCCGGTATTTCAAGGGCCAACATGCTCGAAAATGGTTGGTCACAAGAAGAAATTTCGCATCTTGAACTTCAGTTAAAGTCAGCCTTTGACCCTTCTTTTGTTGTTGATCTCGATCGCCTCAAAAAGCACTTTGCCCAAGATCGTATTGATACGTTTATCCAAGCTCTCACGGGAACGATGACTGTAGAAGGATCTCCTTACCTACGCGATGAGCATCTTGCGATTTTTGATTGTGCAAATCGCTGTGGCCGAACAGGCAGGCGCTATATTGCTCCCGAAGGCCATCTTCGTATGATGGGTGCGGCTCAACCATTCTTAAGTGGCGCCATTAGTAAGACCATCAATCTTCCTGCCGAATCGACGGTCGAAGATGTAGCCCGAATTTATGAGACCTCATGGAAATTAATGTTAAAAGCTGTCGCCCTTTATCGCGATGGATCAAAGATGAGCCAAGCTATGGCAACTAATCTGGATCTACTCGACGGTCTTGAGTCGATGGCTGAGCCCCAAATGACAAATGCTGAAAAAACACCGATTTTGGCCCAAGCCCTCGTTCAGCAGATGGTCCGAACCTACCAACGAAGACTGCCCAGTCGTCGAGGAGGCTATACCCAAGGGGTAACCATCGGCGGGACCAAATTGTATCTCCGAACAGGTGAATATGAGGATGGCGCTCTTGGGGAAATCTTTTTAGATATCCATAAGGAAGGGGCAGCATTCAGGAGTTTGTTAAATTGTTTTGCCATCTCGGTCAGCATGGGCCTCCAGCATGGAGTCCCCCTAGAGGAATTCTGTGAGGCCTTCCTCTTCACACGCTTTGAACCCAATGGCATGGTCATGGGAAGTGAAAAAATAAAAATCACCACGTCGCTAATTGATTTCATCTTCAGAGAGCTTGCCATTACTTATTTGGGTCGACACGACTTGGCTCACGTCGACGAAGAAGCTTTGGATTCTGAAGTTCATAAAAAACCCGAGAACTTAGCACCGTTCTCGATGGCTACCAAAGAATCAGTCCATGGAACCCCGCTGCCCTTTGATAGGGGTAACGCAGAGCCGCCTGCGGCAGCCTCCCCCGTCACGCGAGTAGTCCAGCCCCAGCTCGTTACAGTTTCTTCTGCTCATTCAGCTAAGCAACAGGCTTCACCCTCACAACTCGCTAAAGAGAAGGGTTACACCGGGGATCCATGTCCTGAATGCGGTCATTTAACCCTAGTCCGAAATGGCGCTTGCATGAAGTGTCAGACCTGTGGCGCTACAACAGGCTGCAGTTAACCTTCGCGTCAACCTTGTGTCGAACAAAAAAAGCCCCTTTGGGGCTTTTTTTGACATTAGGCCTTGTTTTTAAAGAAGCCCTAGGGCAAGAATGGTATCGCGTTCTTCGAGAAGTTCGTCTGTGGTCACCTTGATTCGACTAGCTGCAAATTCGTTGAACTCAAATCCTCGGACAATCATGACCTTTGAGTCTTTTGAAACGCAAGGAAATCCGAACATTAAATCAGAGGGAATGCCATAACTGCCATCGGAGCAAAGGGCCATCGAAACACTTCCCTGGTGTGTGCCTAGAGCCCAATCACGCATATGGTCAATGGCAGCATTAGCGGCTGAAGCAGCGCTTGAAAGCCCCCTGGCCTCGATGATGGCTGCCCCTCTCTTGGCGACAGTTGGTAAAAAATAGTGCTCATACCATGAGGGATCCTGAATTTGTTCAATTGCAGGTTTGCCATCCACCCTGCAATTGAACAAATCAGGAAACTGAGTGGAACTATGATTTCCCCAAACCGTCATTTGTGTCACCTGCGATACACCGACATTTAAATGATCGGCCAACTGAGCTACGGCACGATTATGGTCCAAACGCATCATGGCATGAAATTGATCCGGTCTCAGATTAGGCGCATTTTTTAGAGCAATAAGGGCATTCGTATTAGCGGGATTACCCACGACCAAGACCTTGACGTTTCGATCCGCGACTTCATTGAGGGCAAATCCTTGCGGTTTAAAAATACCGCCATTGGCACTCAAGAGATCGCCACGCTCCATCCCGGCCTTGCGAGGCATCGCCCCCACCAAGAGAGCGTAGTGAGTGTCTTGGAAAGCCTCGAGTGGGTTATCGGTGATCTCAATACCAGCTAATAGAGGAAAAGCCCCATCCTGTAGTTCCATAACAACACCCTGGAGGGCTTTTAAAGCGGGTGTTATCTCAAGTAACTGAAGGATCACCGGTTGGTCGGGGCCAAGCATAGATCCAGAAGCAATACGAAACAAGAGACTATAGCCAATCTGTCCTGCTGCGCCCGTAATGGCAACCCGTACTGGTGCTTTCATGATACGAACTCCTCGAAACTATGAATATTTAAGTTTAACTTAAAGAGAACAATGTTCGAGGTTTGTATATTCAAGATTAATAGGACATTCCTTGCAATATAATCCCGACACTGATGAGAATCAGAGCTACCCAGCGAAGCATTGGGATTGATTCAGACAAGAAAAAATAAGCAAGGAGGCCGTTCAGAATAAATCCAAGGGCTAAAAATGGATAAGCGAAACTGACTGGGACAAGAGACAGGGCCTTGAGCCAAACAAGAAGGCTTACACCATAGCAAGTCAAGCCCGCCCAAAACCAAGGGATGCCAAGGAGAGGCAGAAAAGATGACAGACTATCAATTGAAATATGTCCTAGACCCCGCTTTAAGAACACTTGTGCCAAGGCATTCAGGGTCACCGAAGCAATGATCCAAGGTAGCGCTCTTAGTGAGTCCATAAAACCACTCCTAGAATGAGACTACCCTTAACTCGAGCGAATTTCTATTTTCGCTGAAGCAAAAGAAGGTTATCGGATCCCGTTGGTACTTCTTTGACGGTTACAAAAGCGGACAGCAGATTCGATCCTGACGGTTGACTAGTGGCCTCATCCCAATCGCTCGCCATAGCAACAAGAAAATGACCGGGTTTAATCTGTAAGGCACGGTCAGGTTCATGAATTTCAGGCATGACTTGATGGGTGTAGAGTAGAGCCCCGCCTCGTATGGTTCTCCAAAAGAAGACCGAATGGTCTTCAATAATGGGCCTTATTTCAGCCCCCCATCTTTTAAAGCTTTTGAGAGGTTCCATGATGGGAAAACCTAAGTGTCCTGCAACACCAAAAACCAAAGCCAGAGTCACGCACAATTCTTTGGTGGCGGTGATTAGATCCTTACTGAGAAGTCGATAGGCCACGGCGATCGTACCCAATGAGGCTACAAAGAGGAGGGCATGGAGGAGCTTTCTTGAAGCGGGCTCGTAAAAGATAGAAATCAAATGAGGTATCGGAATAAGTTGATGAATACCAAGGACCAAGATGAGGAAGGCTAAGCACAGCACTAAGGGCGTAATCATCAAAGTAAAATACGTTAAGCCCTTTATGAGTTTACGGGTACTCGATAGGGTTTCATTCAAGAAACCCCCAACCATAATGCTCACGAAGGGGAAACTCATGAGGAGATACTTTCCTTGTTTGCTCTCAGAAAGGGAGAGTAAGACAAAGGGAATCAAGATGCACAAAGAAATAAAAACCATTAATGGGCTTCGGTTTTCTTTATTTTTATAAACACTAATTAAACTAGGAATTAATAGAAGCGACCAAGGGAAAAGGTCACCGAGGGTATATTCAAAATACTTCCACCATGGTTGAATATGATCCCAAGCCCGGAGCGCTCGCTCTATATTTTGGTAAATGATTAAGTAATAGCCGTAAGACCAACCAGCGCGGTAGATGGCGATCGCATACCAAGGAAGTACGATAAGCGAGAAGAGACCAAGTAGGCTTAAAAAGCGAAACTCTTTCAACCGATAACTCTTTCTCTGGATAACCAGGAAAGCAGATAGTATGACGATCGTCATTACGAGAGCCAGAGGCCCTTTTGTCAACGTCGCAAGACCCAAAAGGACGATGGATCGTCGATAGAAACGGGGAGCTTCATTATCCTCTCGATAGGGCGCCAAGCCATTTTCAAGAAGATAACCACCAATCCAATACATCCAGCTTGAAGCTAGAAATACCGCAAATAACATGTCGATCTGAATGTACTGAGCTTGCCAAAACCATAGCGGGAGAACCCCTAAAATCATGACCGATCGATGAGACAACGTATCACTTAAAAAACGATGTACCCATTGCTTGAGAAAGAAAAAGAAAAGGATGCTGCTAAGAACTGATGGGAGTCGAAGAGCCCAGGGAATTAAATGATTGATGTCATTAGGAGTCCCGCCCAAAATTGAAACTAGCCCGTTGAATATTTTCATCAACCAATAAAAGAAAATAGGCTTCTCGGTATAAATGAGTCCATTGAAATAAGGGAATACCCATTCTTTTCTTTCAATCATCTCCCGGACCGCCTGGGCGAAGTCAGGCTCGTCAGGGGACCAGAAGTCTCGAATAGGAATTAGGGTCAGGTACAAGATAGAGAAGAATATTGGCCAACGATAGGTCCTCAACCACTGCCCAAATTTTTCACCCGGAATCGGCTTAGGAGCGTCCATTTTTTTGTCCTACGGGGAAAGGATTGAAATCTGTTTCATGATCGTAGACATCCACTTCCTCAGTCTTTTTGAGGTAGCTAACCGTTGCATATGTGATCGGCGTCATTAAAGTCTCATAGATAACTTTGGCAAAGTAGCCTGAAACTACTAGGTTAATAATGATGCCAACAGGGAGTTGACCCGCATGGAAACCAAAATTAATGATCAGCGAGTCTACAAGTTGTCCGGCTATGGTACTTCCAATAGTACGGGTCCATAGCATTTGACCTCTCGTCATGATTTTCATTTTGGCGAGAACATAAGAATTGACGAATTCGCCTGCCGAGAAGGCAATAAGACTAAAAATTACCATGCGGGGAACCTGCCCTAAGACCGCCTCGAAAGCAAGCTGGTTCTTCCATGCGGGATCGAAAGGTAACCAAACCATGAAGGCACACATTACTGCCATAAGCGCTGAGGCGAAGAAGGCAATCCAAATTGCCCTTCGAGATGCGCCGTATCCATAAACTTCGGTAAAGATGTCCCCAAATATATACGTGATGGGGAAAAGCAGTTGGGCACCGCTAAATTGGATATCAAAAGTGTGGCCCATGAAGTAAAAGGAACCAAAATTCGTAATCTTTTGGCCGACTAAATTCGAAACCATCAGAATGACGACATAAACATGGATAAGCGTATTCAGGTGCTTAAAGCGATTAGTGTCGAATGGTTGTTTTTTTATACTGAGATTCATAGGATTTTATCGTGGCCTTAAAGCGGCCCCCGAGAGATTTCGTGGGGCGAGGAGTAAGTTGATATCTTGGTTTTGGTCTATGATAATCCACTGATCTTGGAGTGTTTTGGGCACGAGTTTCCAGATTTTGGCTTTTGCAATCATCCGAATGGGGGCTCCGGGAGCCAGGCGTTGGGTATCGGCCAAGGCCTGGTCTATCTGGCTTGGCTTTTCATAGAATTGAAGAGCTGCTTTTTCAGGAGACAGGCGATCTTTCCCAAAACGCAATTCACCTGTTCCTGCGATAACTCGACAAGGCTTTTGGGAATAATAGGTAATACCTTGAAAATAAGTACCAAAAGATAGCCATTCTGTATCGAGCGGAGATTGAACGACCCATTTTTTAACCGACTGAGGTGCAATGTAGTCTGAAAGGACATGAAAAGATAGCAAGAGCCCGACCATGGGTAAAAACAATGCCGTCGCTAAGATCTTTGTGGGTGGTCGATAAGCAAAACGGAGAAAGAGGCCTGCCACGACAAATACCAGAAGGAGCAAAAAGGCTAGATAAAAAGATGGGGCGTCTGAGAACTTTAGGCTTAGGTAGCCCAACAATACTATTCCAATGAGAATGAGTTCTGAGCCTATATAGGTTTGCTTAAGTGGGGCCGATTCAGATGATTCATGAGAGGTGACGAGCAATAAGAGGGGCAATAATACAGGGTAAATATAGGGCGGCAGCTTGGAACCGCTCAGCGAGAAGAAGACAAGAACCCAGAGCGAGAAAACAAAAAGTAGCCGCCTTAAGTGGTCAGGGTCATCAGCAGATAGGGGTTTTCTTGACATTAGAGTGGGTTTCATTTCCCATAATCCTACGAGGGTGAAACGGGTCCATGGGATGAGGCCTGCCAAAAGGAAGAGAAGAAAATAAGATTTATCGATGATCCAAATATCGCTTCCTTGCCGGGCATGCTCATGAGTGGTATATCGAATGAAGTTTTCATAAATGAAAAAGAAGTATGAATGACCGGGATAGACTTGGTTAATTTTCCAAAACCAAGGAAAGACTATGACGATAAAAAGAAGGACCCCTTCCCATTTGACAACTTTTCTTACAAATTGAAGAGAGCTGAGGCCTCCGATGTAAATCAAGCCATAGCAAAAGAGTAGCCCAGCGAATAAGACCAAGGCTACCGGCCCTTTAGTCAGAAAAGCTAAGCCCAAGAAAGCCCAAACCGCCATAAGGGGTAGTCGTGATCCTGCTTTCCCTCCAGCTTCAGATTCAAGGAAGAACGCGAGTGACATCATGAGGAAAGAAGTAAAGAGAGCATCCAAAGTGAGGATCTGGCTCATAGTGAATCCCATCAGCGAACTCAAGAGCGCCAGTGAAGGCCAGCTCCCAGAAGAAGGATTAATCAATTGAGTGATCTTTCGGCTTGACCAAATACAAAGACCAATAGCGATCACCAAGGGGATTCTCGGCGCCCAATCATTGGGACCAAAGCATTCAATCGAGAGTGCTGAGATCCAATATTGAAGAGGTGGTTTTTCAAAGTAAAGAACCCCATTGAGGTGAGGGGCAAGCCAATCTCCCGTAGATACCATCTCTCTAGCAATCTCGGCATACCGGGCCTCGTCAGGTTCCCAGAGAGGCCGGACGCTGAGAGCCAGAACCGAAGTACACGCCCAAAGAAAAAGATCTAAGAACTGGAATGAACCTGAATTCAGTTTCTTAGTTATCAACGTCACGCCCCATGGTGTCATATTCCAAGAGAAAATGTTCGAGGCTCTTTCTGAGGCTCTCGTCAATTCCAATAGTAGGTTTGAATCCAAAGGTTTGATGGATTTTAGCGATACTTGGGGTGCGAGTCAGCACGTCCTGATACCCCTTCCCGTAGAAGTCACTGCTACTCGAAACCTCAATCTCGCTGAGGATGACATTGAGCTCTTTACGCTTAGGATGATCTGCCCATATATTTCTGAGCTTTTCAGCAATTTCTTTTACGCTATAGTCATTCTTCGGATTTCCGATATTAAATATCTGTCCGTCAGCCTTGTTGTCCTTATTTTCAAGGATCATCATTAAGCCATCCATGGCATCATCGACATCAATAAAGCATCGACGTTGAGAGCCCCCATCGACTAACTTGAGGGGCTCACCGTTAATCAGGTTCCAAATAAACTGAGTGACAAGCCTGGAACTTCCTTCTTTGGCTGCATGAAGACTATCGAGTTTAGGTCCCATAAAATTAAAGGGGCGAAAAAGAGTAAACCTGAGATTTTGTTGCCAACCGTAAGCCCATATGATGCGATCAAGGAGTTGCTTGGAGGTGCTGTAGATCCAACGATCCATCGCAATGGGACCGGTTACTAGAGGACTCTTGTCCTCATCGAATTCAGCGTCTGGACACATTCCATAGACTTCGCTCGTCGATGGAAAAACGATCCTTTTTTTATATTTCACACAATGACGAATGACCTTAAGGTTTTCCTCAAAATCCAGCTCAAATACGCGAAGCGGATTTTTTACATACGTCGCGGGTGTTGCGATTGCCACTAAGGGGAGTACAACGTCGCACTTCTTGACGTGCAGTTCGATCCATTCTCTCGAAATCGTAATATCGCCCTGAGAGAAGTGAAACCGCGGGTGGTTAAGATACTCCGTTACTTTGCTTGTCCCTAAATCCATGCCATAAACTTCCCAATCGGTCGTATTGAGAATTCGATGAGTTATATGAGATCCGATAAAACCATTGACCCCTAAAATAAGAATTTTCATAGTCACCCTGAAGATATTAACTTCTATTAGTTAATCACAGAGGAATTAGTTACCCTACAAATAACCTTTCCAAAGTGTTGACCTGATTCAAGATACAGTTGCGCCGCCGGATAATCCTTAAAATCAAAAACTTTGTCAATGATTGGCCTAAAAGGGGGATTCGAGATCCCCGATTCTAAGCACGCCAATAGCTTGAAGAAATTGGAGCGTTTACCCATGTAGGACCCATGAATGACGATTTGGCGGGCAAACAAGGATCTCAAGTTTAGGGCAACATCAGTCCCCGTTGTGCTTCCACAGGTAACAATGCGACCCCCTCGGCGACAAGCCATCATGCTTGTAGTCCAAGTGGCGGGTCCCGTGTGCTCAAAAACAACATCCACTCCCTTTTTTTGGGTAAGTTCTTTAATTCTTTCTGCAATATTTTCACGATTACGGTTAAGGACATGAGTCGCCCCAAGATCCCAACACTTAACAGCTTTTTGATCATCGCCGACGACCACAATCGACTTGGCGCCTAACATTCTAGTAAGTTGGATCGCTGCCGTTCCAACACCACTGCCCCCTCCCCAAATGAGGACTGTTTCGCCAAAGCCCAATCGGGCTTTTTCGACCAGCATTTCCCACGCAGTTAAGAAAACAAGAGGAAAGGCCGCTGCTTCTTCAAAAGTCCAACCCGAGGGAATGGGCAACAGATTATGAATCGGAACGTCCAAGATCGTGGAGGCTGTGCCATTCGTGAGATGCCCCATTACTTTGTAAGATCTACAGAGCATGTCATTACCAGATAGACAGTCAAAACAAGAGCCGCAACTTAGGCCTGGAGCGATCATGACGCTAGAGCCAACGGTTAATCCGAAAGGAAGTGACTCACTAGAACATATTTCTTCAATCACCCCGGATCCATCGGAACCAAGAATCACAGGAAGAGGTAACTGAATCCCGGGTAAACCAAGAGTCGTCCATAAATCCAAGTGATTTAAGCTAAAGCTTTTCAAAGTAATGCGAACAAAGCCATTCGGTAGGGATCCAAGGGGCAAGTTTTCAAGACGAGGTGAACCAATGACTCCGTGCTCTCTGATCACCCAAGCGCTTCGATTCATGTTTTATGACTCCAAGCCTGCAGGTCGAGCCAAAAGTGTCTTTATAACTTCTTCGGGTTTGCACCCAGATAGAAGTTGCTGAACGGCTTCCGTAATGGGCATTTGAAGATCGTGGGTTAGCGCTAACTTTAATGCGATTTCTGTGGCGAATTGCCCTTCCGCTACCTCCCCATTTAAAGTCATCTGGGCCTTCTCTAAACTACCCGTCCTTACAAGTTCCCTTCCTAACCTACGATTACGGCTCTGCGGGCCCGTCGACGTCAAAAGCAAATCACCCATTCCGGCTAAGCCATAGGCAGTTTCTTGCTTTCCGCCAGCAGACCTGACTAGGCGAGTCATCTCAGCAAGACCTCGGGTCATGAGGGCAGCACGTGCGTTATGTCCCAACCCAAGCTCATCAAGAGCCCCTGAGGCAATGGCAAGAATATTCTTAACGGCGGAACAGATCTGGGTTCCGATTAAATCATCAGAAAGATAGATGCGAAGATAATCGGAGCTCAACATCCCTCGAAGGCTCGAATATTCATCTGTCAATCGGGGTACCGCCAAAACCATCGCGGAAGGTAACTGGTGAGCCACTTCGTCAGCAAAGGTTGGGCCTGTCAAAAAAGACCATGGACTTCGAGTCAGGTCGCTTAATCGCTCTGAGATGTAGGGCGTTCCGTCAGGAAGCAGACCTTTGGTGGAGTGGATGAGGGTTTGATTTAATAAAAGACTAACGAAACTCTCTTTCCAAACTGGAAGTGTGACCTGCGAAGGGAGGGCGGACACAATCACCGAAGCAGCCATAACCTCGATAGGAGAAGTTGTGAAGGTCAGCCCTTCAGGAAAGACCTGTGGAGCAATAACGGGATGCGACCGAGAATGATTTAAGAGTTGAGCTTTTTCTTCTGAGCGTGTCCAAACAGTCACCCGGTGGCCATTGCGCGCAAAAGCGACCCCGAGAGCGATTCCCCAGTTACCTGAGCCAATGACACCAATTTTTTGAAAGTTCATAGGCTTATCCCGCGAGAATCAAAAATGAAAAGTTGGCTCTTCTTTCTTTAATAGCCTATCAATATTACTTCTATGTTTTACGATAATGATTAGGCTGAGTATAACAATCAGCAAGAAATTAATATCCAAAGACTCAAAGAGATAGAAAGCAAATAGAGGGAGAGACAGTACTGCTGTAATACTCGAGAGGCTGACAATGCGCGTGAATACAAAACAAATGATGAACACGAGAAGAACCAACAATAAAAGTTTTGGAGAGGCCATCAATAATGCCCCACAAAGAGTGGCGACGCCCTTACCTCCTTTGAATTTGAGCCAAGGGGTGAAGATATGACCCAAAACGGAACTGAGTGCTACCCAAAAAACCCAGTCAGATTGTCCCCAGGTTTTAACGAGGGCGACGGCCAGCGACCCTTTAGCCAGATCGCATAACAGTGTTAGGACGCCTAGCGAAGATCCACCTGCGCGAGCCACGTTTGTCGCCCCGGTATTACCGCTTCCGAAATTGCGAATATCCCCCTTACCCTTCATTGAGACAAAAAGATACCCAAAGGGAATGGACCCTAGCAAGAAAGCAAAGACCATCCATGACCATAAGGAGAAAGAAAGCATTTAACTAGTTTACTTGCTATGTGATCTTAAGGGTTTCGATTCAAGATTTCTCTACGCAATAAGTCCAGGGCCAAGGCGGATGAACGTGTTTGTATATCCAAACGACTCCCGTGAAGATGAAATTTCTTTGTAGTACCCCACGCCTTCCCTGCAATGGCAATGTGGCCTTCGCCAAGCAATTCCCTCGAATGACTGTCTAATTCAGGACCTGCATTTCCTGTAATGGCAATACTGTACGTGCTCTCAGATTTTATTTGGAGGGAGGACGCCATCTCCATGGCGACAGCCTCGCTGGTGGGTCCATTTAATTGAAGCGTTTTTTCGGAAATGCCTAAGAGTTCTTTTTTGAGTTTAGATGAATAAACAACTGCTCCTCCTACCAAGACCGTTGAGGCACCAGGGATTGCGCATAGGCGCGAAGCGATTAAACCTCCGGTCATACTCTCTGCAAGAGAGAGAGTTTCCGAACGATCCTTTAAAAGTTCCAGAAGCGCTGATTCAAGTGTTGTATCACCGAGGCCAACCAGATCATCAGCCAGAAAGGTTACAAACTCGCTTGAGATGGCTTCTAGATACTCGATAGAAGTGTGAGATACCAGGAATTCAACTTGGGATAGGTTGGCAAGAATAGTCCATTCTGCCTCTGCGTATTTCGCCCTGAATGGTTCTGTACGATCATTCAGGGTACTTTCCGGGACACCTGCAGTCACGAATCTTCGGGTCTGTACTTTCCCAAGGCCCAGAAGGGAGGCCTCTATTTGGGGGTGAATGAAGGTGTTCCAAATCACCTGGAGTTCTCGGGGAACCCCCGGTAAAAAGAAAAAAACCTTCTCTTTATTGTTCGCTTGCAGCGTGAGCTTAATCCCGGGTGCCGTTCCTAGCTCATTAGTAAGGGAAACAGCACCTTTCGGTAAATAAGCTTGCTTCAAGTTGCTCGGGGCGATTTCTCTTCCTCTTGATTTAAAGAACTGAGTAATTTCAAGAGCGATAGATTCGTGATACTCGAGAGGGACATCAAAGGCGTCAGCAATAGCTTCCCGGGTTAAATCATCAAAGGTTGGGCCTAAGCCGCCACATACAATAACAAGATCACTCCGATCGAAACTTTCTTTTAATATCTTGACAATTTCTTCTCGGACGTCGCCCACAATGCTTTTTCGTTTGAAGAATAAACCCAATGTCTTCAGTTTCTCTGCAACCCAGGTTGAATTTGAATCTTGACGACGATGATTAAGAAGTTCAGATCCAATAGCAATAAATTCAATGGCTTTCATAAATTGAGTTTATCCTACAGCAGAAAGGGGGCTGTATGATTATCCCGAGTCTTGATGATCTGATCATTGGGGATGATGGTGAGGGGTTCATCGAAGAACTAGGACGCGATTTTGTCTATTCAGGAGGATGGTGTACGGCCTTTTTTGTGATTCGTACAAGAAAAGATCCCGAAGCGTCTTGGAGCACGTCTCTTCTTTGGGTTCATCGTTATCAAAAAGTGCATGAGGGTTGGAAGTTGATTGCCAAAGTACACCTGACTCATGAAAATCAAATGGAGGCTCTCCGGGGCTTACTTGCGGGTCTACAAGAGTCTAAATAATATTTTATTCAAAATCCCTTTCCAATCCTAAACTCAAAGTTAATCCTTCGGGGAGTTGCTATGAAACCAGAAATCGTTCAAAAGTGTCCTTTTGCTGTCGAAGTGACCGAAGGACAGACTTATTATTGGTGCTCCTGTGGGCTTAGCAAAAAACAACCTTTTTGCGATGGCGGACATCAGGGAACTGAGTTTAGGCCTACGCCTTACAAGGCTACAGAAACCAAAACAGTTCAGTTTTGTGGCTGTAAACACTCGAAGAATGGTGTGCTTTGTGACGGTTCTCACTCATCAATTTAACCGGGAAAGTATCGCTCATCTAGGATTTTCATATGGTGAGCCACGTGACCGACATGAACGTAAGTTAGATCATTTGCAGATATCTGATATGAGGAAACTTCACCTTTTCTCGAAATATCCTGGAAGTTGAGGTTTGTAAGAAAGCAGATAGTTGAGGTTCTCGAAGAATGCCAATCAGCTACTAAATCATCTAGGGTTCTTTCGTCTGCTCGTGATGTTGACATAACGTGGTCCTGATCCAAGGACGGAAGAGGATTACCTAAATCTCGTGAGATGGACATAATGCGAAAAAGCATAATGCGTTCCCAATCGATTATATGGACCAGGATTTCGAAGAGAGACCATTTGTCTTTCTCGTAGCTAAAGTTGCCTTTATTTTTATAGATTTCCCGACAGAGCAGGTCTAGTTGAAGCCTTTGCTCCTCGAGGGTAGTCAAAAGGGGTATCTCGGGATCCAATAGCTGGAGATAGTTGCGGTGGTATGTAGATAGTTTTTGAAGGTCAGGATACGTGAAAAAACCCATAAGAGTCCTTATATTGGCTGTAAGCCTAAAGTCTCTATCCTTCTAGGATTACACGCAACGTTTCTTTTTTTTACGCCGACTTATCCACAGACTTTTCCACAATTAGCCGGGTCTTCAGAAGGAAAAACTTATTTGATTTTTATTAGCGTGGTGGTAATTTTTCTATTCCAAAGTCTTTAGGAGTTAAGCCATGAGAGAACAACTTCGTGAACTGATTGCAGAAATGATGAGGGGTGGTATTTCTCTCGATTTGGCCAAGAAAGAATTCGAAAAACTTTATCTAGAAGAAGTCTTGGCTGCTAATGATGGAAATCAAAGCGCTGCAGCTCGCGAGTTAGGTATACACCGGAATACCCTTTCAAAGAAGCTGGTTGCCACCCAATCGAAGATGCGTCAGCAACCCACCATCAATCGAATGGGCGCCCATAGCCACAATTAAGACCTAAAGGGCCTTAATAAGGCCTTCGGTCCAGAGAGGCTGAGCACTAATACGGTTCAGAACCCTTAACACCGCTAAAAATGGGGTTTGAGAGGCAGTTGATCTAACGTAAGCCCGTGGCCCCTGCTCCACTTTGATGAGGGTTACCTCTAGCGGTCTACCGATGTCTGGATGCAGGGCCAAAAGTTGGCTCATTTGAAACAGAGGGAATGGAACAATCCAAGGATCTATATTCATGATCGAAGCGCCATCAACTAGAGAACCGATTTCTCTAGGTTGAAAAAAAAGTAAATGTAATTTCTTTTCTAAATCGACATGTTTCCAAATTAAAAAGGGCGGAAGATTTCCTAAAACTATTCCTCCCTTAGCCGCAGAAGGCAGTGGCGTAACCGTTAAGCCCGTCAAGTCCGCTAATTCCATCGCGAGACGTTCAAGCGAGGGGGCCGAGGGGACAATCCAGGGCTCAAGTTCTTGGTCAAAAAACAAATTAACTCCCTAAAATTAGGCCTCAGTAAGGAATGTGCACCAAGAAGAGGATGCTGCTCTTACTACCTTCTTTGAAGGGTAAACTTAAAAGATGGAAAAAAACATTCCTTTAGTTCTAACGGGACAGCAGATTGGCGTTGGCTGGTCTCCCGCCCTCAGTGTCATCAAAGCTCTCGTGGCTCTTGATGAGGCTAAGCGATTGGGTGGTGAAGCTATTTTTTGGATGGCCGACGAAGATCATGATGCTGTTGAGGTATCGAGAACCGCTCTTCGAAAAGACGGAAGAATCCTCAAAGTACAATTCGAATTTGATCAAAACCCACAAACTTCAGCCGCGTGGTTTCCATTTGACGACAAGCACCAAGGGCAGGCCATAGATCTGTGGGGATCTTCAATCCCAACCCCACAAGAGCCTACCTTGAGAGGACACTTTGAAGCCCTTGGTCAGCCCCTTAAGAAATTAGGGCTTTCTTTCTTTTCTCCCACGCGCGATATCGATCGTTTCAAACTAAACGCTATCCTTCGGGATTGGAGAGAACTGAATTTAGAATCGAAACTGAATCAGACTTACCAAGATTTATCTCGTCAAGGAATCGAATGTTCGATTGACCCGTCTAAGCAGTCCACTTGGTTTTCTCTAAACCCCATTAGCGGACAGCGCCTTCGCCTAGACCCTGCAAATCCTCTAGGGGCCGAGCTTTGGCTCAGTCCTGGGGCCGCCCTGCGTCCTCTTCTGCAATCTCACTTGCTAAATGTACACACCGTCGTCGTAGGCCCATCGGAACTTTCTTACTGGCAACTTGTTGATCCCCTATGGGAACTACTTCAAATTAAAAAGCCCATTCTCAAACTGAGGCCTTCGTTATGGAGTATTCCCTCCCATTGTTCCGTGGAGGCTGATCAAATTCCTCTTCTTCGCCAAGGGAATTGGCAAGCCTTATTACCGACAGGGGCGCCTCTACCCTCTGAATCTTTGACGCTCACCTCGAATCCAAATTGGGATCCAGATACCCGTTCAAGAATTGATCAAGAATTACAAAGAGCCAAAGAGCGTTTAGAAAAGATCGATCGAAAAATTCAACGCGTCTTGCTACATAAGGCACTAGGCGAAGACCCAGAAATCCTTCAGCAATATCTTTTCCCTTTAGGCAGAGATCAAGAGCGTATTTTATCGGGAGCCCCTTGGCTGCTAGACCCTTCAATGTTGACCCGTCTAACGGAATCGCTATCGAAGGCTTCCCCTGTTGTCATAATGAAAGAACTATGAGCCATTCCTTTGATCTACTAGTTATTGGAGCTCACCCTGATGATGCTGAAATTCATTCAGGGGGGCTTATTGCCTTAGCCTCGTCTAAGCACATGAAGACGGCCATCCTCGATTTGAGCGAAGGGGAACTGGGTAGTCGAGGTGATCGCAATCTCCGCAAACAAGAATCACATAAAGCTGCGCAAATTTTAGGCTGCGAGCGCTTCAATCTTCAACTTCCTGACGGCGGAATTCTGGATACTCCAGTGCTCGTAGATCAAGTGGTAACTTTCATCCGCTTGCAACGCCCGAAAATCTGCGTCTTGCCCTCCCCTTTCGATCGCCATCCCGACCATCGAAATGCGCACTCGCTTCTCCAAAGGGCTGTCTTTTTATCTGGCCTTTCCCGTTACCCCTGTAATGAAAAACCCTGGAGACCCGAGGCAACCCTTTGGGTTGGTGGCGAAAATCCTTCTGTCCCCGAGGTCGTCGTCGATATTTCATCGGTATGGTCGCATAAAATAAAAGCTATCCAATCTTACCGAAGCCAGTTTGATCCTGATTTTGATGTGAGCCAAACTCGAATTTCACACCCCTCCTTCATGAGGGGTATTGAGGGTCGCTCCATGCATTGGGGGTCCCTAATTCAATCAGATCATGGTGAGGCCTTCTGGTTTGATAAGCCTATGCAACCTGTTTTGATTAGTTTTTTGGATTCACTCAGGTGAAGCGCCTTGAATCACTCCTACTGGGTCAAATCAAAGACCGAGGGGATCAAATTAAGGGAACTAAAGTTCTCGTTGCCTGCAGCGGTGGCGGTGATTCCATGGCTTTGCTCCATCTCCTTGTCGCTCTTCGTGCGAGTCTCGATTTAGAACTAAAAGTAGCGCATGTTGATCATCGCCTTCGGCCAGAAAGCGCCGAAGACAGAAAGTTTGTTGAAGAAGAGGCATTTCGGTTAGATCTTTCATTCTATTTCGAAGAACTTTCCCTTGCCAATGACTACAAGGGGGGGCTCGAAATGCAAGCCCGCGAGGCACGGTGGTCATGTCTGAACGAAATTGCTAAAAATCAAGGAGTTCGATGGATCGCCACGGGACATACTTTAGATGATCACACCGAGACCGTACTCATGCGGTTGGCTCGTGGTTCGGGGATGAGAGCGCTCACTCCACTCCCTGCATGCCAAAGCCCTCGCTGGTCTCCTTTAATTCAAATGACACGCCCTACCCTGAGATCTTATCTTTCAGAAAATAGGATCCCTTGGCGTGAGGACCCCACCAATGTATTGCCCATTACTCCTCGCAATCGTTGGAGAACCATACTCGAATCTATCCGAGATGAATGTCCGACATTCGATGAACACCTTTGGGATACTCATCGACAGAGTGAATCTACCCTCGCGTTAGCTGAGCAATTTGTTCTGGCGTTAAGACCCAAGGCGTGGGACATGGATCTTTCGACAAAATCTATTCTGTTTAAGCTGCGTGAATGGAACGAAACCGAGGTGGCCATGATTATGAACCTTGCTTTCAAGGAATGGGGGGATCTAAGAGAATCTAGACATCTGCAAAACCTTAGCCGATGGGTTTGCCAAGGACTACACCATCAATCTGAAGCCTCCAATGGTGGGTATATTTTGCACCTACTACCCGAGTCGCAAGGCATGAGATTATATAAGTCGGAGGCTTAGCGCCTCGCCGCTACCGATGAATGCGGTAGTCCTCAAAGGAGTATTTTTTGAATTCAATGATGAAAAGTGTTTTGGTGTGGGTGGGTATCGTCCTCTTGCTCCTTCTCGTAGTGCAAAATGTTCCATCCGGAGCACGCACACAAGAAATTCCTTTCTCTACTTTCTACGTGGAGGGCCAGACAGGTAAATATCGATCTGTTTCACTGTCGGGTTTTGAAGTCGAAGGAACTTACAAGACTTCGTTTAAAAATAATAAAGGCGAGACCATTGAGCGCTTTAAAACGGTTACGCCCCCCATGGTGGATTTGGGTGCCAAGATTATGGCTTGGAAGCAAGATGGTCAACTCGAAGAATTCAAAGCCTCAAAGCCTAATGACAACAACAGTTGGTCTATGTACCTCCTGTTTTGGGGCCCGTTGATCGTCTTCGTAGTGCTCTGGTTTGTCTTTATGCGCCAGGCTCAAAACGGTGGCAATAAAGCCATGAGTTTCGGAAAAGCTCAAGCCAAGGGTTTGTCGAGCAACGCCAAGAAAATTACCTTCAACGATGTCGCCGGTTGCGACGAAGCCAAGGATGATCTGAAAGAAATTGTTGAGTTCCTCAAAGAGCCCTCTAAATTTGTAAAATTAGGAGGCCGTATTCCCAAGGGCGTACTTCTCGTAGGACCTCCAGGAACAGGAAAGACGTTGCTTGCTCGCGCAGTAGCGGGTGAGGCCAAAGTTCAATTTTTTAGTATCTCGGGTTCAGACTTTGTTGAAATGTTCGTGGGAGTTGGAGCTAGTCGAGTCCGAGACCTCTTTGAACAAGGAAAGAAAAGTGCCCCTTGTATTATTTTCATCGATGAAATCGATGCAGTAGGTCGCCACCGAGGTGCAGGTCTTGGGGGTGGTCATGACGAACGTGAACAAACTTTGAATCAACTATTGGTTGAAATGGATGGATTCGAAGGTACCGAAGGAGTCATTCTCATTGCGGCGACTAATCGACCCGATGTCCTTGACCCTGCACTTCTGAGACCGGGCCGTTTCGATCGTCGAGTAGTAGTCGATCGACCTGACATTAGGGGTCGTGTTGCCATCCTCAAGGTACATACCGTCAATAAGATTCCATTGGCTCCCGATGTCGATCTCGAAACTTTAGCGCGGGGCACTCCTGGCTTTGCCGGTGCGGACCTTGCCAATCTTTGTAATGAAGCTGCTCTCAATGCTGCGCGCTCCAACAAAGCTTGGGTAGAAATGATTGATTTTGAAAATGCGAAAGACAAAGTCTATATGGGGGCTGAACGTAGAAGTTTAGTAATGACAGACGAGGATAAAAAAATTACCGCTTATCACGAAGCAGGCCATACCGTTCTTGCTGCCGTCATAGAAGAAACAGACCCTCTCCATAAAGTCACCATTATCCCCCGTGGCCAGGCCCTGGGTGTAACGTGGCAGTTACCTGAGCGGGATCGCTTCAATACTACAAAATCCTATATGGAAGCCCGTATTGCCATTGCTATGGGTGGTCGCATTGCTGAAGAAGTCTTCTTTAATCAATTCTCTACCGGAGCATCCAACGATATCCAACAAGCCACCTCTCTAGCCAAATCCATGGTTACTAAATACGGCATGAGCGAACGCCTTGGCCCTCTCAATTATGCAGGCGACCAAGGAGAAGTATTTATTGGCCGCGACTTTGGTCAACGACGAGATGTCTCTGAAGATACTGCCCGCTTAATTGACGCTGAGGTAAGAGATATTGTTCATCGCAATTATGAAAAAGCTAAAAATATTATTCTTGAAAAGAAAACGCAGTTAATAGCAATTGCTGAATCTCTCTTGACTCACGAAACGCTCACGGGTGAAGACATCAAACTATTAATGATGGGGGGAACGTTGCCTCCAAGAAAAATAACAACTGATATTCCACCCGTAGATCCCACTCAACCTGACAATCTTGCTCTCGGTGAGGGCAATCTGGGCCAGGCTTTGAAACCTGTCTAATTTGTTTGATTGGGCTTCTCTTCTAAAATCGGGTCCTTGTTACATTGGGATTCTCAACTGCACGCCAGACAGTTTCAGTGATGGGGGACAATTTGTCGAACCCACTGCCGCGCTTCATCAAGCCCTTCGCCTTGTTGAAGACGGCGCAAAGGTTATTGATGTGGGCGCGGAAAGTACACGTCCAGGGGCTCCTCCCATCAGCGAGGCCGAAGAATGGTCGAGGATAGAAAAAATTCTACCCATCCTGCGTCATGAACTTCCAGCGGAGACTCTTCTAAGTATCGACACACGACATGAATCGACTGCTCGGCGCGCTCTCGACCTAGGTGTGGCAATCTTGAATGATGTCACGGGCTTTTCTGGCTCTAAAATGCTTCACCTTCTCCGTGACAAATCGATTGGTGCAATCGCGATGCGAAGCACTGTCGTAAATAACACCTTTTCAATGCCCCCATATGCAGATCCAAGATCTGATATCTCTGGTAAGTTTGATGAGCTGTTTAGCTTAAGTGCTAGGCTCCAAGCGGCTTCGGTCAATCCTCAGCAATGTCTCATGGATATAGGTTTTGGATTTGGGACGACCTATCGTGAAGATGCTGCTCTATGGGATCAACTGATTTATCACAAAACAGAACTGGCCTGGCCCCATAGCCGCTTCTGCATTGGCATATCTCGGAAGCGCTTGTTGGCTTGGAGATCTGAACAGCCCGACCTTCCTCCTGAGCAAAGGGACGCTCTGACCTGGGAGGCAATATCCATTCTCCTTAGCGCAGGCTACCGATTCTTCAGAGTCCATGCCGTGCCAAGATATCCTTAGATTAAAGGAACACCATGTCGCTTAGATATTTTGGGACTGATGGAATTAGGGGAAAAGCTTTCGACTCCCCTCTAACCACCTCAGAAGTAGCCCGATGGGGTAAATCCTGGAGTCAGGCCGCTCTCAACCATAGAGTGCAAACTCTTGTTCTTGGACATGATCCCCGGCTAAGTTCAGAGCCCCTCCTTAAAGCTTTCATCTCGGCTATGGACCCTTCGATTAGCCTCACCTACTTAGGGATGGTCCCTACTCCTGTTCTAGCCTATGAAACCTCCAGGATGTCGGGAGCTTGGGGGGTTATGTTCTCCGCAAGTCATAATCCGCCTCTGGATAATGGAATCAAGGGCTTCTCTTCCTCGGGTGAAAAACTTGAAGAGGCTGTTGAAATGGAAATCGAGACTATTTTCGATTCGACCCCGGTCGCGGACAAAATAGTCAATCCCAACCTCCCAGCCATCCAACCCCATCAATATCTCAACGTTCACGAACCTTTTCCTGTGCCTGTTCCCTGGCGTATCGCCATAGATTGTGCTCACGGCGCCGCCAGCACTTTAGCTCAGAATATTTTCTTGGGCCAGAATATCCACTGGATTGGAACTCCATCTGATGGGACTCGAATCAATCATTTTGTGGGATGTACTCATCTCGAGACTCTCCAGAAAGTTATTCTTGAAAGTAATCTTGATTTTGGATTCGCTTTTGATGGTGATGCTGATCGATGCCTATTTGTAGACTCTAAGGGTGATGTTTTTGATGGCGATCAAATCCTGTGGCTCTTGGTCAAAGAGGGTATTCGCGCGGGACATCCTCCAGAGGGTGTTGTAGGAACCGTGATGACCAACGGGGCTTTAGAGCACTTAATTCTTGACGCCGACATCCCCTTCCTTCGAACTCCCGTGGGTGATAAATTCATCCTTCGAGCAATGGCCACCTGCAATTACCCCATCGGCGCAGAAGCCTCCGGTCATGTCATTCAGAAATCCCTAGGTCCCACAGGAGATGGCTTAGCCACCGCTTTATCCGTCTGCAGGATCCTTAAGGATGTGGGTATTCGGGAAGTCTTTGAATCACGGTTTAAGCCCTTCCCTCACCAGTTAGTCAGCTTTACCACTCGTTTAAAAAAACCTATCGATATGTGCCCATCGCTTAACGGAGTACTCGATAATCTTTCAAAAGAATTTCCAAGCCTTCGAACCGTTATTCGTTGGTCGGGTACTGAAAATAAATTACGCCTTATGGCCGAAGCCCCCGACCTCCACTCGGTTAACATAGCCCTAGAGCGCCTTCGACACGCTGCCCTCCACGACCTTAATTAGGACCTTCCCTTGAAACTCAGCGTTAATATTGACCACGTGGCTACCCTGCGACAAGTTCGAAGGGGTGGTGAGCCCAATTTAAAAGAAGCCGTTATTGAAGTCTTGAAAGCCGGCGCAGATGGAATTACAGTTCACTTAAGGCAAGACTTACGTCATATACAGATGGAAGATCTTGAAATGATTCACGTGAACTTCAAAACGCCCTTAAACATAGAACTTGCTGTACACGCCAATCTAGATGCTTTGTTGGGGCGTGTGGTGCCCTCTACGGTTACCCTGGTCCCTGAAAGTCCCAACGAAGTCACTACGGAAGGGGGGCTCCAAGTAGACCTCAATCCTTCCACTCTAAACCTCGCGCTAGCGACCCTCAAAGAAAGAGGGGTTCACAGTAGTCTCTTCATCGATCCAGATCCGTCGGTCATTCATCAAGCCCTTTCGCTGAAACCTGATGCCATCGAAATCAATACCAACCATTACTCTCTTCAAACGGTAGGATCTCCGAGCTTTATCGAGGCTTTAGAAAAAATAAAAGAATGCGCTCAACTCATTCACGATCATGGAGTTAGAGTCTTGGCCGGCCACGGCTTAAATCGCCACAACGTCCAAGCCATTTCAAAAATTCCTATCATAGACGAGCTCAATATAGGGCATGCTATCGTCGCTAGATCGCTCTACGTAGGTTTTTCTAGAGCAGTTCACGAAATATTGACCCACCTAAAATAGGGGGGTTATTTTCTAACGACCGTACACATCAATTCGTTTCGTCGCATAAAAAAAGGAACGAAGGGAGCGTTGTACCGACCATAGGTGAAGGGTCCTTGGCGAGTATAGGCAGAGGACTGAATAAAGCGATCAAGATCAACTTCGGATTCTTTAACCTTGTTTTCAGACCAAAAACCCGAGGTATTAATGGCTGCGACCAAGGATCCAGGAATCGCCACAATGGACACCCTTGAATCGGTCGGCTGAGGAACCGTCTCAGGCGTAAATTCTGAAGGAACCATAAAGGAAACAGTCCAACTCCCATCCGAATCCTTTGTCTGTGCGACAGGAGCCGTCATGGCGATGGAAGTGCCTGTGCTTTTAGTCTGCGCCACTGGAGCCGTCATGGCGATGGAGGTTTGGGTTTTATTAGCGCCTGAAATGTACTGGAATAGGATTCTAAAGGCCTGATTGCCTGCTTGGTCGAAAGACGCGTTCACTTTAGTTTGTGCAACCATATAAGGCTCGTACTGCCGAATTTCAATTCGACCCACTTTTTCAACTACTTTGTATTTAGGCTCTTCAGTTGCCATCAGCGTGACTCCTGCTAAAAGTATGGAGAATAGGGGTTTAAATGACATAACGATACTCCTGGTTTAGATTTTTTTTCGAGCACGAGGGTGGGACTTAAGGTAAGTTTTAGACAAATCTTCAATCCCTAAATGAGTATACCTCTGAGTTGTACTAAGACTGGCATGACCCAATAATTCTTGAATGATCCGGAGATCCATCCCTTTATTCAAGAGGTGGGTGGCAAAGCTATGTCTGAGTCCGTGTGGGGATATTTTATTCTCAACACCCTTAGAAATAATTAATTTAGACAATAAATTACGAATAGAAGTCGTGCTCAATCGGCTTCCTTTCGTATTCACGAAGACCGCATTGGTCGGTCCTCCCTTGGCCTTTTTCAGAACGTCCGCTCTAAATGAAAGATAAATCGTTAGAGATCGCAAAGCTTGGTTATGAAAGGGCACCATGCGCTCCTTGCCGCCCTTACCAACCACCAAAAGCACTTGGTCTCGCTTGTGAATGTCTTGGAGGTTTAAACTAGCCAGTTCACTGACACGCAATCCGGTTGCGTAAAGAGTTTCAACGAGGCAAAGGGTTCGCGCTTCCTGAAAGTTAATGGGGACTGGGGCATCTAAAAGTGTGTGGACATCCTTTTCCGACAAAAAATGGGGTAGTTTTTTTGATTCTTTGGGATTCCTGATCCCTGTGGTTGGATTTCGTGAAATGTAGCCTTGGTCCCACATCCAATGAAAAAAAGTACGGGTCGTCGAAAGAATTCTAGATTGGCTCGTAGGGTCTAGTCCCATCTGAGCAAGAGAGGCTACAAAGCCTCTAATTTGCCTAACTGAGACGTCCCAGGATTCCCAATTGCCCTCATGGGCGTATTGTAGTACTTTTTTTAAATCGAGTTCTTGGGCCCTAAGAGTATGCGGGGATAGGCCTCGGCTCTTCTGCTCAGAGGCAAAAAGAGTTAAAGTCTTAAGTAACCCTTTTTTCATGAAATTAGCCCCAAGGTATCCATCATTATGAGGGATTTTTGTGTCGAGTGAAATAAAGACTATCCCCGATTTATTTTATAAAGCCATCGAGAAAGATTTGCCGGACGCTTTGGCCTATAAGCAGAATGGTAAATACCAACCGATCTCGCATCGCGAATACAAGGACCTTGTTGAGTGGATAGCCTTGGCTCTTCGCGAAAAGGGCCTTAAATCTCAAGAACGTGTGGCTATCATTTCAGAGAATCGGCCTGAATGGGCAGTTGCTGATTTTGCTTGTGCTATTTTGGGTTTGCCCACCGTAGTGCTCTACCCTACTCTGGTAGCTAATCAGTCTGCTTTTATCCTTCAGCACAGCGAAGTCTCTTGGGCGATTTGTTCCGATTCAAATCAATTAAATAAAATTATAGAATCTTGGGATCAACTACCCGATCTCCATACCATAGTCCTAATGGAAGGCGAAGTGCCGGTTGTTCCCCATAAAAATATCTATACCTGGGACCAAATGGTCGGCTGGGGTCGAGCCCTCTCCTCCGAGCAAAATGAAGTAAGGCAATGGGCTACGGCGGTAAAACCTGAGGACTTATTAACGATTATCTACACCAGCGGAACAACGGGGGAGCCCAAGGGGGCTATGCTAACGCACCACAACTTGATAACAAATATTGTGGATTGTGCTGAATTTCTAGAGTTTCGTAAAGGTGACCGATCGCTGAGTTTTTTGCCCCTTAACCATATTTTTGAACGCATGGTAGGGCACTTCACGATGATGCATGTGGGCGTATCCATTTACTACTCGGAGGGGGTTGCGAAAGTTCCCGATAATCTCTTAGAAGTTAAACCCACCATCCTTCTCGCCGTCCCTAGGATTTATGAAAAAATATTCAACCGCACCTTCTTCATGGCAGCCCAAGCACCCCCACTTCAACGATTTATCTTTAGTCTCGCAATGCGTATTGGTCGGTGGTCACTACCCTATCGCTATGCCCGTCGCCCCTTACCCTTCTATCTGAAATACCCCCACCAAGTGGCTAGTAAATTGGTCTACCAAAAGGTTCTATCACGACTCGGCGGCAACCTTCGTATGGCTGCTTCAGGGGGAGCCCCGTTATCGCCTAAGATCCTCGAATTCTTTTGGTCAATTGGTCTCGATATTCTTGAAGGCTATGGGCTCAGCGAAACAAGCCCGGTGATCTCCTTCAACCGGTTTGGCAGCATTGCCCCAGGATCTGTGGGCAAACCGCTCTATGATACTTGGGCGGGTCGACCCTTTGTCAAAATTGCCGAGGATGGGGAGATCTTATGCCAAGGCCCTAACATCATGAAGGGGTATTGGAAAAATGAAACGGGCAGCCGCGAAGCTATTTCGTCGGATGGTTATTTTCATACGGGTGATATTGGCTATTTTAAAGATGGAAACCTTTACATTACGGATCGCAAAAAGGATCTTATCATCACTTCCGGAGGCAAGAATGTAGCCCCTCAGCCCATTGAAAATGCCCTCAAGAGTGACCAGTACATTTCACAAGCGGTCATTCTTGGCGATGCGCAGCATTTCATTGGGGCCCTCATTGTTCCGGACTTTGAAGTCCTGGAACGCTGGGCTAAACGCCATAAAATATCTTTTGTCTCTCGAGAAGATCTGATTACTAACCGGCTTGTCGTAGAGAAAGTTATGAGACGGGTCCATAAGGTTAATACTCAATTTTCCAATTATGAACAGGTTAAAAAAATAGCTCTTCTCAGTCAGGAAATGACCCAAGAATCTGGGGAATTGACCCCCACCATGAAGGTTAAACGTCGCATCATTAATGAGAAATACCAGAAGCAGATCGATGACCTTTACCGTTGATCCCATGGGTTCTCTTTGGAAGAAGGTTCTAGAGTTTGGTCGAATGATCAAATTCGAGCATACGATTTTTGCCCTCCCCTTCGCTCTGGTGGGATTAATACTAGCGTCGAAAGGCTGGCCTAGCCTTCCGGTCTTCGCCTGGGTGGTTCTCGCTGCCGTAGGGGCCCGGACAGCAGCCATGGGATTCAATCGTCTTATCGATCAAGAGATTGATGCTATTAATCCACGAACTCAAATACGTTCCCTGCCAGCTCAAAGACTCACCCGAAGGGCGGCATGGATCATGGTCTTACTTTCGATTGCCGCCTTCTTCCTTGCGGCACGGTCCCTTAATCCTTTATGTTTAAAAATGGCTCCATGGGTACTGGTAATTTTACTGGGCTATTCCTACACCAAGCGGTTCACGGTCTTTTGCCATTTGATTCTGGGACTCTCTCTAGGTTGTGCGCCTATGGGGGCCTGGGTGGCTGTTACCGGAGCATTGGATGTCTTGCCTATCTTGATTGCCGGGGGAGTCTGCTTTTGGACAGCGGGCTTCGATATCCTCTATGCTCTCCAGGACCAAGATTTTGATCGCCTGCAAGGGCTCCACTCCATCCCAGCCAAATGGGGGATGCAACGAGCCCTCTATTGTTCTAGGCTGTTTCACTTACTAGCCTGGTTCTTATGGGCATCAGCAGTAGCTCTGTCTTCAGGGCTCCAACCTCTTGCCTGGGCCGGGATGATCTTAATTGGGAGCATCTTGGCTCGCGAGCAATGGATTATGCGAACCGGAGATCTATCACGACTCGATGAGGCCTTCTTCCAACTCAATGCCTGGGTCGGACCTATTTATTTCCTTAGCCTTTCTTACCCCTACCTCTTCCTGTAAATAAAAAAGCCAAGACCCGAAAGTCTTGGCTTTTTTTCATAAAAGTAACGCTTATCGGTTGGCGATATGCCAAGCAATGAAGGCGGTGACGAGTCCGGCAAGACCTTGGGCAGACAAGCTGCTGGCAATGTTTGACAGATTCGTAATAGGTGCCCAGCCATTCATGCTGGAGCCTAAAACTTGAAGAAGTACTGAGATGGTCAAGAGTACCCAAACAAGAGAAGTGATTCTCTTGACGGCATCCACGATCATATCGAGTATTTGCATGGTTCCCTCCTCAGGGATAGTTATGTGCATAAGATACCCCCGACTGCCCACAAAATAAAGCAAAAGGTCATAAAATAATTACATTTCGTGTAAATACTGTCTTTATTGAGTTTAAGTAAATATATAAAAGTGTTTGAATAGAAAAAACCCCCAAACATGAAGATGTTTGGGGGTTTTTACGGAGCTACAAAATTGCTATTAGCTATTGCGTGTAGCCATATTCCAAGCAATGAAAGCCGCAAGAATACCGACAACGCCAGTATTAAAGCCTTGAGATAGGGTCAATAAATTTTTGACTGGGGTAAGGCCCGCCATCGGCAGACCTAAAACTTCAAGCAAGATGGCGATGGTTAAAAGCACCCAGATAAAACCGGTGAATCTTTTAATGACATCGGAGATCGTATCGAGTAATTGCATGGGCCCTCCTTAAGGGACGAGTTATGCCCCTAATGTTAGGCACATTTTCCTTAAAGGTGTAGCGTTATTGTCAAAGAATAATGACAAAGATCCTACCTCTATTTATTTCAACATTTAAGGATTGTATCTACCCATTAAAATCTTGGTTGGGCTCAATCACTGGCCGACTACCGAAGCCCGAGAAACCGATAAGTTTCCTCAGTCGCTCTTCGGCCTTGCTGGGTTCGGTCCAGGAGCCCCACCTGCATTAAATAGGGCTCTACGAGATCTTCCAAGGCCCCTTCGTCTTCCCCAAGGGCTGAAGATAGGGTTTTGAGTCCCACGGGCCCCCCATTGAATTTGGAAACGAGCGTTTCTAAATAGAGTCGATCCAGAGCATCTAAACCTCGCTCGTCAACTTCATGAAGCGACAGGCAGTCTTCGGCAAGGGATGAAGTTAGGTTTCCTAACCCCTTCACTTGGGCAAAGTCACGACAACGGCGGAGCAGTCGGTTACAGATCCGAGGGGTTCCTCGGCTACGCTTTGCAATCGCTG